>Ga0307378_10000022_pt1 | contig 295422 bp, 230 predicted proteins | sample UN1MG_FD_202238 | JGI IMG/M metagenome (GOLD analysis project Ga0307378, IMG submission 202238) | Soil microbial communities from Risofladan, Vaasa, Finland - UN-1 | ecosystem: Environmental > Terrestrial > Soil > Coastal area > Acid sulfate soil | place: Finland: Risofladan, Vaasa... | reverse complement strand
ATCGTGTAGAATGCTTCACTTGAAAGGCCTCCTTGCCGGCGGGTGTTGTTCTCTATCAAACTACAGTATACCGCCGCTTGAAGGCCTTTTCCTGTGCGAAACGCGATCGGAGATCGCTTATTCTGGGTCTAGCACATCCGGAAACCGCGTTTTTGTGGCGTCCTGCGGAGTCTTGGACCCTATCTCGTATCACAGCCTGGGTGGTTTCGTCCGCAGCGCGCCGCACCGAATCGCCCGCACCTGAGTCCTGTTCCTGTAACCCTGACTGTAAGACGCCTTCACCATCGGGAGCCGACGCCGCCAAGAGGTCCTGTTTAGCGGCGACCCGTAGGGGAGCGAGTCAAGCGACTGTCCGGCGGCAAGCCCGTCTGGTCCACGTTCACCGCCCATCCCGCCCGACCCGCCACAGGTAGCTGTCCTGCAAGATCAATATCGCCCGGTGCCCGTTGGCCCACACGCCGCTCTTGGGTTCCTTACCTACCATGATCGCACCTTTCTGGACTGGATAGATATGTCGGCTCTACAACCCCTTCTATCTATCCAACACCAGGACGTCTTTTTATCCCGCCGGTTCAAAACGGCTAATCGCGTGTGATTGCCGCTTGCTTTTCGGATGGCTGCGTGTTTAGATGGCTTTCGTCCGACAGTCGCATGGGGTCTTGTGTGGACGAGCTGTGGGGCACATCTGGGGTCTCGTGGGCACTTGCGGTAATGGAGGCCATATCATGGAAAGCGCGCAAATCAGATTGTCGAAAGGGTTCGTCCTGGCGGCCTGCCTTCTTGCGGCACTGCTTTCTGGCGTCGCGGTATCTGCTCAGCAGAAGGAAGTGACGCTCGAGGACGCCATCGAGGCCAGGACGGATGTGTCTGTCCTGGCTGAGGAGGCCGCCACCCTTGACGCGGAAATCCGCACCTTCATGCGCAAGGTCATCGCCAAGGCCGAGGGCAAGCAGATGGAGGCGAACATCTACCTGACCAAGGACAGGTACGCCGACTCCGTCACCTCCTATCAGGCCGCCGGCGCCCTGTATCGCCAGGCGATTGACGGGCGCAAGGTCCTGGAACGCCTCGCCGACGCCATCAAGAAGTCGCAGCGAGCCCGGATGCTGGCCGAAGGACAAGCCGACGCCGCTAAGCTCCAGCAAGCCAGGCGGCTCTCGACCAACGCCGAGGGGTACATCGAGGCCGGCGAGTTCGAGGCCGCCATCGCCGAGTATGCTAAGGCCCAGAAGGCATACGAGGCCCTGCTTTCGCCCGGCGCGCCGGCGACGCTGGAAGAGGCCGTCGCCGCCCGCACCTCCATGCTGGCCGTCCGCAGGCAGGTCAAGGACCTCACCGATGTCAAACCGAGCGAGCTGCGGCGGGCCATCCTGCCGTCGCGCCTGCTGCGCAGCCCGCCCGAAGAGAGCAGACCCTCCGGCCAGGGCAAACCCAAGCCCGGCGGACTCACCGATCTGCTCGCTCAGGCCGTCGCCGCCGACTTCGCCGCCGCCGATGCACTCGAGAACCGCCAGTACACCCTGGCCAAGGGCCTGTTCGCCCGCGCCGAGGGTCTCTACAAGCAGGTCGCTGCCCTTCAGGCCAAACGCGACAAGGTCTTGGCCGTCCAGAAGACGGCCGAGGATTCCATGAAACTGGCCGACGGGGCCTTCCAAACCGAGGCCCGCCCCGCGTCCTTCGAGCGTGGCAAGCAGGCCCTGGCCGACGCCCGCAAGGCGCTCGAGCAGGACGACCTGGACGCGGCCGAGCAGTCGTTCGCCGCCGCCGTCGAGCATTTCGCCAAGGCCCACGGTGAAGCCGAACTCGCCAACGAGCTGGCCAAGGCCCAGGAGGCCTACGCCGCTGCCGTTAGCGAGGTTGATGAGGCCCTGCTCGCCAGGCACGCTCCCACCGAGTGGGCACACGCCAGGGACAAGGCTGCCGATGCCGAGGCCAAGGCGAAGGCCGCCGACGCCCAAGCCGCTACCGTCGCCTACGCCGACGCCGCCAACGCCCTGACCGAAGCCTTTGCGCTGGCCAAAACCAAAGAAAACACCGTCAAGGCCGCACCCATCGTGGCCAGTCTGGAGCATACCAAGGACAGGTTCCTGGCCCGGGGCCTGCTGGCCCAACTCGAAGAACTCATTCCCTCCGACCCTCGCATGTCCACTCTGCGGGAAAAGGTCAAGACGCTCCCGATTCCCAAGGAAACCACGATTCAACTGGGCGAGAACGTCTCAATGAAACTAATCCTCATCCCGGCCGGCAAGTTCACCATGGGCAGCCCCGACAGCGAGACCGGCCACCAGAGCGACGAAGGCCCCCAGCGCGAGGTAACCATCACCAAGCCGTTCTACATGGGCGTCTATGAGGTGACCCAGGAGCAGTATGGGCAGGTGATGGGGCAGAATCCGAGCCGGTTCAAATCGCCCCAGAATCCGGTGGAAAGCGTCTCCTGGAATGATGCGGTGGAGTTCTGCGAAAAGGTCTCTCAGAACACGGGCAGGAGGCTCCGTCTGCCTACTGAGGCCGAGTGGGAGTACGCCTGCCGCGCAGGCACCAACACCCGATTCAGCTTCGGCGAGAGCGACACCGACTTAGGCGATCACGCCTGGTGCTCGAGCAACAGCTCGAACCAGCCCCATCCGGTCGGGCAAAAAAAACCCAACGCCTGGAAGCTCTACGACATGCACGGCAATGTGTGGGAGTGGTGTGCCGATTGGTACGCTCTCTACCCGAGTGCGGAGAACACCGACCCCCAAGGACCGGCTTCCGGTTCGTTCCGTGTTCTGCGGGGCGGCAGTTGGCACGACATTCCGTACGACTGCCGCTGCGCGGCTCGTAGCCTCAACTCGCCAGGCGACCGCCACTACTACAACGGGTTTCGTTGTTCGGCGGGGACTCAGTAGCCCTTTGCTCTTTTACACTTTTACCCTTTGCGCGGCACCAAAGGGAGCGCCCGAAGTTCAAGTGTTTAGCGGCGACCCGCAGGGGAGGAAGCGCGAAGTTCAACTGTTTAGCGGCGACCCGCAGGGGAGCGCGTATCGACTGGTCCCGGCGCCCCGAGACGCAGCGGTTTAGCGGCGACCCGCAGGGGCGCGCGTATCGACTGGTCCCGGCGCGGCGTAAGTATCTCTTCGAAGTCCACTTGCCGTCACCGCCACGCGGCAGTCTTTCACCCATTACGCGGCATCGGACTTGAAATCGCCCGCCCGTGTGTGGTAGGGATGTAGGATTGAGGTCATCAGACGTGGCTACCGCCGTAACCGAAGTAGAAACTCACCTGCCGTCCCCACCATCCGACCAGCGAGCCGAGCCTCTCCAGCGGCACGTGGCCACCGCCCTGAGCTTCCTGCTGCTGATGACGGCCGGCCAGTACGTCGTCACCAAGGAGCTGGCCGACATCTTCGACCCCGACGCGTACGGCCTCGTCCAGATCGTCTTCCAGATCGGGATGCTCGCGCCGATGCTGTTCGGGCTCCAGCTCACAGCCGGCCTGCGCTATTACGCCGCCCAGGCCCGCACCGGCCGCCCTCAGCTCCAGACCGATCGCGTGCTCGGCGTTACCCTCGCCCTGAGCGTCTGGCTGCACGCAGCCATGGCCCTGGTGCTCATCCTGGCAGCCGGCCCGCTCGCCCACCTCTACGACCGCGCCGAGTTCGCCGGCGCCTTGCGGATTGTCGCGCCGTTCCTGATCGCGGTGGCTCTACTCAACGTCCTCCAGGCCGTGCTCAACGCCCAAAAGCGGTTCGTCGTCTCCTGTGCCCAACTGGTCAGCCGAGTGCTCGCCCCTCCGGCTGGGGCGCTCGTGGCCGGGTGGATCAGCCGTGGCAGCGCACAGGCTGCGGCGCTGGGCTACGGGCTGGGTCTCGTCGCTGTGGTGCTGCTGTGGGTGTGGCCCATGCGGCGCCGACTGCGCTTCGACTTTCGCGTCGCCGAGGATCGCGCGTTGATTTCCAGTCTCATGCGCTACTCGCTGCCGGTGTACGCGGGCGAGCTGGTCAAGGCCGGCCTGCGCCCGCTGCTCGTGATGCTCGTGGGTCTGATCGCCCTCCAGGAGGCGGGCTTCGTGCAGATCGCCATCACCACCGTCGCGCCGGGGTTCATCATCGCCTTCTCCTTGCGGATCGTCGCCGTGCCGCTTATCGCCGAGCGCTCCAGCCGCGCCGAGCGACGGGCGATGGCCGACGTCTTGGTGCGATGGCACAACCTCATGCTGCTGCCCGTTGTGCTGGTTCTGGCGGTCGCCGGCCCCGGCTTCATCCGCTGGTACTACAAGCCGGAGTTCCACCAGGCGGCACGGTACCTGCCCCTGCTGCTGATCATGCTGGCCGGCAACTCCACCGTCCGCATCATCAGCCACGTGCTGATGGGCCTGGGGCACCCGTCGGCCTATGCCAAGATGGTTGGCGTGGTGGTCCTGGTCGCGGTTCCGGGCATGGTCTGGTCGACGGTTACGGGCGGCTCGCCCGCGACCGTCCTGTGGTGGCTCATCGCCGGCTGGATGGCTGGCGGAGTGATCGCCCTGTGGCTGGTGATCAAGCATCGAGTGGGCATCCGCTGGCTCCAGACCTACTTCCAGCCGATTGGCCTGGCCTTTGCAGCCGCGCTGCCGATCCTGATCGCACAGCGGCTTGCCCCGTCGGCCCTGTGGGCTATCGTGCCCTTCGCCGTGGCCGTCTATGCGTTCGGCGCGTATCGCCTTGCAAGTCTGGACTCACGCAGTCCGATAGCTGCGTCGCTCCGATAATCTTCCAAACGGTGGGCACGTCCTGCAAGTGATATGCTCGGGATGGGCCGAGAAGCTGGCATCTTACAGCGATGAAGAGATGCTCTGCTAATCCTGCATCTCGCTTTCAGTCTCCCCCGCGGCCCACTTGGTTGTGCATACTTCGTTTGATTAATACCTCAAGTATGCCAAATCATTCGCCGACGAACTTTCAAGCCTTCGCCCAATATCGCCTTGGGAAGCCCAATGAGTTCTTCACGCCACGAACCAAAGCGCGGTCGGCGACGGTATTTGCGTCGTGCTCCGGAGGGACATAGCATAGTGCGCGACGCGTGCGACGTACGATTGCTGTCGTCTGGGAAAGGCGAGCCGCCTGAACCTGGGGTGCTGGGTGAGGCCCTAAGCGAGTTCTGGGGCGAAGCCGATGAGTGTGACGAGGACGGGCCGGACGCCGTTCAGACAGAATAAGTGCTGCTGCTCGCCTTGTCGGCAAGAAGGAGTTGATATCTGCCAAATCGCGACGTCAAACAGGGTGGATTGCTAGAGCGCTGCCGCTTACTCCCCCCCAACCTACGATGTCCGGTGAGCGTCGCCGGACCAGATGTGAAAACAACATGCGATGAGGATTCCGGGTAGGTGGGAGCAATAACTGCCGACGAAGGAACCGTTCGCCTGGAATCGACGAACTAGCTTCCATCCGTATCCTCCTCATCGAGCAGGCCTATGGCCCAGAAAGTGTCTTCAGGGTCCGTCCGCTCGTACAATGCACTCAGAGGACCATTCCCGCGGCCTGCTTCCAGCAGTCTGACGTCAGGGCGATCGCAGGCTATCGAATGGAATCCCTTGATTTGCTTCAGCAGACTCTCGCCTGACCGGCGTGCTTGCTTGTCCAGTGGGATGTTCGACGCGTTCATTTGGTTTCCTTTCGTTTCTTGCCATGCGTTCAGTTAGACTTGCCTGCTGGCCAGTTAGCCGACAGGAACCGGTTCCTCTTGCCCTGCTTGATCTCTTTCGACGGGAACGAACATCTTGGGTAAACAAAGGCGCGTAGACACTGCCCATAGATTGAAGGCGAGTTTCAAACGGTCGGCGGTGGCAGGAGGATTCTTACTCCATGCGGAATGGAAAATGGCAAATAGCGAGTTTTCCAGAGTTCCTGAGCCATCTCCAACAAGGGGTTGCCTTTCCCCTCCGTAAGCATTAAACGCGCGCAAGCGTGTAATGAGCCCGCGATCAGGGTCGAACAGCGAACGGAACTTCTTAATATTACGCAGAGACTGTAAAACCTGGCTGCGTTTACACACAGGAACTGTCATGCCCTCGATATTTGATATCACCGAGTCTTCCCAATCGACTCCGGTCCGGTCGGCGGCGGCGGCCTGGATACTATAACGAAATAAGATCGACTCGCGAAGACGTTCCGACAGGTTCCCTCCCGGGTCGGCCTCGGCCCCGGCAACCAACACACTTTGGAAGACCTTTCCCAGATTCGCTAAACGCAGCGTGTGGTCGAGTTGTGTGCCGCCCGCAGTGAGCAGATGATGCAGGGCACACCACAGACCGATATCTGCCACTATTTCGGGAACCAACTCTCGGATAGTCGCCACGCTGAGGTGGAAACCGTCGCGTGCGAGTTCGTCTGGCAGTACCGACTCGAACTTCGGATGGGAGTCGGGCTGCCGAATGTTCTTGTACAATGACGAGAACTCAGCAATTGTGCCGGAGTCTTGAGCGGCATCTCCCAGTGCGTGGCAGACGTCTTCGGCTAAGATCTGTGGGTGAGCCGATTGCAGAAGCTCCTTTCCATAGCGTCTGAGTTCCTCACCCGTGGGTGTCATGCCGGCGCCCAAGAGCTGCCTTAGCACCACAAATGTAACTAGCGAAAAAGCGTCCCGAAGTAGAGGCTTTTCCTCCGTCCTTGTCAAGGTTTCACGCGCTGGATAGAGGGCACGCTGTAGCCCGTTAAAGAAAGCTACTGCTGCGTGGTGGAGCACAAAGGAGTTCAGTTCCTTACGGAGTTTAGTACATCGCGACTGAAGTATCCATTCCTCGCGCTCAGCAATCTCATGCAGGTAGTGGACCAACGCGATCTCTGGGCGCAGAAGTGACTTACCCGAAATATCGAGAAGGAGCAAGCGCGCCGACCACTTGTTGGTCGGTCGAGTTGAGAGGAGTATGTTTTCGTGCCGCTCTAGATACTCTCGAAACTCTGAGAAAGCCTCGTCGCACGTAACGCGCCCGTGGAATCCGGCAGCGACACAGCTTGCGAAGGCGTTGCCAGCTCCGGCTTCACCAGGCGGTGCCGTCGCCTCCTGACGCAAAAGCTGAGACGCCATGTAGGCGACGACGGTGTATGCACTGAGCAGCTTACACGTCCCGTACCGCAGGGTTTGAGGGAACGGAGGATCACTATCCAATGCGCGATGTTCAATCCGGTTACGAAGTGCGCGAGCTACGTGCGGAATAAGCGTACTCAAATCGTATCGAAAATCAAGACACCTATTCGACTGAAGACGATACCGATCCATGCCTGCATGGTCCGTAGCGTGGAGGTAGCGTTCCCAGGAAGTTACCTCTTTAAAAGCCAGTGAGAGCTGGCGGAAGAAAGGGAACAGGTCCCTTGCCGTTCCCAGCAGGTCCTGTCGGAAGAAGAAGGACCGGAAGTCTCGATACGCTCCTTCAAGCTCTCTGGCCTGGGTCTGGTTCAGAAAGCGGCGGGAAAAGCGGTCGAGTCTGTCACGAATCTTGCTTAGTTCTGTAACGATTTCTTCTGTAATGGTCCAGGGCGGATAATCGTGCTCCCATGTGGGTTCGACGTCATCCATGAGCACCGTAGTGATGCTGTCGACAAGGTTGCACTGTCGCCACTTCCGCTTTTGCCATTTCTTTTGCAGCACGTGAGCGAGGTCGTACAGATGATCGAAACGTCCACGCAGTGTGTACGCGTCCCAAGCCGTGGGAGCCTTTCCCCTCGGAGAACCTTCCCGCCCGTCTGTAAACACGACGTCGCTGCACACCTGCTGGGTGTCTTCGACGACCTGTTGTGCATGACCGCAGTCCACGCGGAGCCGGAAAGGAAAGCTGACGCCATATCGCTCCTCTGCGTTCCGGTATTCGTCCGTGCTAAAGTAGCTTTTGGACTTCAGGCGGAAGGCCAACATCGGGGTTGCTACCACGCATGCATGTCCTGGCCACTGCTCGTCAGCTACGCTGCTTTTCCGAGAGTCCAGGAAGTCGCCCCGGCGGATCTCATCCAGGCGGATGCGGTTGGCGAGGCGGGCAATAACGTGTGCGCCGTGAAGTTGAGCCGGGTTCTTCGGCAGCGAAATCAACACGAGATCGGGAGTGCTCAGACTGCCCAGATACGCCGTCTCGGGACGATCTACTTTCCGAAGCTGCGCCTCCTTCAGGAGGTTCACGAGGTTTCCGATCGCTCGCACCACGCTGACCCCATCGTCATCGAACTCATAGGCCGGCGGCGACAGGGAGATCATAGTCAAGACCAGCAGGGGATGCTGCGAGTCCGTTTGTATCTCTTGCGGGTTCAAAAGTGCAGGCACGAAGTCCTGCAACAGGGGGTGCTCCCTGAATGGGAACAAGACCAAGTTGCGGGATTCGGCCCACGACGCTGGCAACGGCCGATCGGCGATCTCGTCCAGAGCGTCGAACTTCGTGACCTCCAGGAGATCCCAAGTTCCGGCTACACACCAGCCCCGCTTGAGGTCCAACGGCGGTAATGGCTCGGCCTGCTCCTGATCGGGGTCGGCGCCATCATTGCCCGGGGGAAATAAGTTGTACTTGTGCGAGAGGTCACGGGTCAGCGTGACAAGCAAGCCCCCATCTGCAGGCTCTAACATATGTGCGTCCTCAGCAGCGCGATTGGGCTCACCGATCACTCCGGGTCAGACAGCGTCTGTCGGTTGTGCTGGTACTCGCCGTTAGCGCCTGCCATTGCCGTCCAATGCCTACAGCATAACCACTACGACTTAAAAGCTCAAAAGAATTGTCGCCCTGCGTCTGGTCAAACGGGTGGCGACTGTCCCTAAATCGCCCGTGCCAGATGAAGGCCCAGGGCCCCTTAAACCTAAATAATATCGCAGTAATCCCCCTTTTGCAAGGCTCTTTTCCAGCAAAAAAACAAATTCTTCGCTGGGTCGGGAAAATGCTATAAGCTATTGGGAGACAGAGCGTTAGCGTCATCTGAGTAGGCCCGAGAAAGGCTGGGGCCCAAGAGATTCCAGCTTCGCCGATGTTCACTGCGCGAGGTATTGCGCGACCATTTCTCCAGTGCGAATGTGGCCTTCAAGCACCGCAGATCCTCCGCAACGGTGGTGTTCACTGTTGGGTACAAGACGTCTGCTGAGGGCGTTCGCAGACGCGTCAAATGAACGGCCGGCGGTCGAGCACCTGCCGAAGGGGGCGCGGCGTCCGCAGTTCGCCCGGCAGGGCCTGCTGAAGCTCGGCCAGGCAGCAAACCGCGCCGAACGTGTTGTGAATGTCGTCGAACACACGCGACTCGCGGTACACGCGGTCGGTCACCAGTTCGACCGCCGCCGCCAGCGTCCGCCGCAGCGCCGCCATGCAGTCGCCGTGGCGATGCCCGCACTGCCGCAGCGCCCGGTGGATGCAGAATACCCCGTCGATGTCCGCAAAGCCCAGTTCGCCCTCGCGGTGAAACAGCCCGCTCGCCAACATCAACTCCAGCGACGCGTCGATCACCCGCTCGGGATACGGGATTGCCCGCCGCGCCGCCACGTAGTTGAAGTGATAGTGAAAGCTGCCCGCCAAATGCGGAAACAAGTCGTCGCGATCGATCATTCCCCGCCGCCAAAAGCCCGTCTCCGGATCGACCTGCTCGTTCAGCCACCCGAAGTACCAGTCGAACCATTCGTTTCCGACCGCCTCGGTGATCAAAAACGCCGCCCCCACGCCCGCTCCCCGGTGCGACTGCTCCCACGGGCTGCGCCAGTTCAACGCGTCCAGGAATTGTGCGATTCCTTCGCGCGTCTTGCATGGCGCCATGAAGTGCAGCGCGTGCAGCGGCCGTGCGTCGAACAGTTCCAGTGCGGCCGTCAGGTGCGCCGTGGTGTGCTCGTCGCTGTGCGTTGGGTTGACGAAAACTCCGTCCTCGGCCCGCTGGAACTCCTGGAGCACTTCGATCCACTGCCGCCGCACGCGAGGCTCGCGCGGCAGCAGGCCGATCGTATACAGGATGTTGGCCGCGTCGGCGCAGCCATAGGCGTCCAGCTCCGTGCCGCTATCGCGCCCGTCGGCCTGGCAGTACCGCTGGTACCTCGCCTCGGGCCCCGACAGACGGTGGCCCTGGACGTATTCTGGTAGCCAATCGACGAATTCCGAAATGTCACATACCGCAGCCATGCTTGCCGGTTATCTCCACTGACGGCGAGGTCGGTTTCCAATACTGACGTCGCCTTCCGGCAGGGCACATTGGCCCGCGCCGCGACCCTCATGCGGCAGCATACAGGCGACGCCGCTGACAGGATAGATCGTGTTGCCCCAACACGGGCTGGACAAACTCTCCCGTTTGGGTTCGAATCAACCGTCCGGGCTGCATCGTGCGGGCAACAGACTGCGACGTTGTGGCCCAACCATTTCCCATGGAGGACAAACAAAATGACCGACGACGATGTCGAAACGAGAATCGTAGGCACACCGTTTTACGACGACTCGCAAGAGGACACGCTGTGGTCGATGTTCTCCGATTTCTACAACAGAAAGATGCTTCCCATCGTGATCGTGGCTTGGGCATTCTTTCTCGTCGTGGCCGTTGTGGCTGGGTTCGCAGCCGTGCGGTTCTTCGCGTCCGACCAGGTGAAAGACCTGATCGCATACGCAACCCTATTTGTCATCTGTTGCCTGTGTTTCTGTCTCATCAAGATATTCGCTTGGCAGATGATCCACCGGAACGGCCTCAAGCGGCAAATCAAAAGACTCGAGTTGCGTGTAGCCGACCTCGCCCAGGCGCTCCAGCAGAGATGACGCTGCTCACCGTCTCGCGTTGTACGCGCATGTAGGGCAGGGCGTCGACCCACCATTGGGACTGGGCCACCCACGTAGGATCGGTCGGCGACCCACCACACGTCTCTACAGGCGTGGGAACAGCGGGTAGGGTGGGTCGTTTGACCCACCATTTGCGGGAAAGGTGCAGACGTAGGGTGGGTCGTTGGACCCACCAATGCCCTCTCGGTTGGCATGCCCACTTGGGTGCCACTGGTCCCGGCGCGCCGGGATCCGCCAGTGCGCCCGTCCGCCTGAGACATGTGGGCTGGGTCGTCTGACCCACCATTTCCCTTGTATAATCGACCCACCGGCCTGCCGGCCATGACGCCGCCATATCGCCATCTGTGTGCAGCAGGGCGTCGGCTGGCAGTTTTCTCGAAACCCACGACGGCGCGCGACGTGTCTTCGCCGCGTCAGCCGTGGGCAGTCACCAACCCAAAGCGAGTCATCCAAACCATGAACGCAGCAGCCAACGACAAACCAGGCGTCGGTCGGTCCGGTTCGGTCAAGGCCATGCAACTGAGTGTCAGCCCCAACCGACGTCACTTCGTGGATCAGCACGGACAGCCGTTCTTCTACCTGGCCGATACCGCGTGGACGCTCTTCAAGCGGCTCGATCGCTGGGAGGTCGACGAGTACCTCGCCAACCGCGCCGCCAAGGGCTTCACCGTCATTCAGGCCTACGTGTTGCGGGGCTTGCGGGTCCGCAATATCAACGGCGACCTGACACTCATCGACCGCGACCCCACCCGGCCCAACGAGGCCTTCTTCCGCAACGTCGATCACATCGTAGACACCGCCAACCAGCTCGGCCTGGTCATGGGGCTGGTGGTCAGCTACGGCGAGCACGTCAAGCAGGTCGCCACCGACGAGCAGATCTTCGACACGTCCAACGCCTTCACGTTTGGCGAGTTCCTCGCTGCCCGATACCGCGACAACGCCGTCATCTGGCTGCTGGGCGGCGACAGGCAGCCCACCGAGGGCAAAGAGGTGTGGGCCGCCATGGCCAGGGGTCTCAAGGCCGGCAGCAACGCCCGCCACTTGGTGTCCTACCACGGGCCGGGCCCTCAGCCGGGACCCACCGGCTATTCCTCCTCGTTCTGGTTCCACGACCAGGACTGGCTCGACTTCAACACCATCCAGTCGTCGCATCGATGGGCTGTGCCCAACTACCAGTTCGTCACCCACGACTACAACCTCGCGCCGGTCAAACCCACGCTCGATATGGAAGCCCGCTACGAGAACCACCCCGACGGGCCGAACACCTCGCGGCGAATGGACGCCCACCAGGAGCGCGAAGCCGCCTACTGGGGCGTCCTGGCCGGAGCGGCGGGCCACGGCTATGGCTGCAACGACATCTGGCAGTTCTACAACGAGCAGCGCATGCCCGACCCCGACGATAACTCCTTCCCGTTCGCACGCCTCCGCGGCACGACCCACTGGCGCGAGGCGATGGATTTTGCCGGCGCCTTCGGCATGGGGCTGATGCGCAGGCTCATCGAGCTGCGGCCCTGGTACCGCGCCGTGCCCGACGAGTCGGTCATTGCCGACGGCCAGGGAGACGGCGAGGATCACATCCAGGCCGCACGGGCCGACGACGGCAGCTTTCTGTTGGCCTATTTGCCCTTCGGCCATCCCGTGGCCATCGACATGGGCAAGCTCGCTGCCGATCGGGTCAAGGCCCATTGGTACGGCCCGCGAGAGGGTACGTGGCTGCCGATCGGTCAGTTCGCAGGCGCGGGCGTGCAGCCGTTCACACCGCCCTCGAGCGGCGAGAAAGATGACTGGGTCCTTGTCCTCGACGACGCAGCCGAAAACTACCCCACGCCTGCGCCGTAGTCGTAGGGCGTGTCCCGGCGCGCCGGAACTTGCACGCGCCCGGGTCCGGATTCTCAGGTGGCATGCCAAAGTCCACCGCATCTGACGCCGGCATGTTCTTTGCGGGTGACGAATTCTCGGGTGGCATGTCCACGTCCCGACGTACGTCGGGATTGCGTGGGCATGTTTTGTGTGGGTGACGGAGTATCGGACCACGTAAGGCGGGTTCCTTGGTCTGAGCTTGTCGAAGACCACCCGCCGTGGCGAACTACTCGTGTGGGTGGCACGGTCCGGCGCAGCCGGGCCGTGGGCTCGGGTGCCCCGCGCCCTCCGGGCGTGGGGGACGGATTCGTAGACACGTAAGGTAGCGCGTCGACGCACCCACATCCAACGCCGCATACTCCTTCTGCATCCACGCCAACCCGGCAAACGCGGCCAATTCGTCGAGCCCAACGACGAGATCTCATTCGCCCGATTCGCATCCTCCCTCACCGGCCACGCAGCGGGATACGCCAAGCTGCGCAAGGAGGCGGGTGGGGAAGGATGACCGGGGCAAGGGTGGAACCCCTGGGGCGGTGCGTCAATGACCCGCTTGGCCGTCTTAAGCGTCTAAACCTTTGTGGTTGCATGCCGTGCATCAATAGGCGAAAATCCAGGTCGCCCAAGATGCGTGCGAGCCAGCAGAGCAGTTGACGGCAGGTGACCGGCGAGCGGTAATATTCGCCTACGGAGTGACAGGCCATGCTCGAGCCAGTGCCCCCCGGGGTGGAAGACCTGATCCCCAGCGAGCTGCGCGGTGTGAAGATCACACAGAGTGACATGCCGCGCATCGCCAAGGATCGCCGACTAATGCAGCAGATCGAAAGCGCCCTGCACTCTGTACCGACGCATCATCGCATGCACCTGGCAGACGCCCGCAAGATTTCGTTCGTCCAGCCCGAGAGTGTGCAATTGGTCCTCACCTCGCCGCCGTACTGGACACTCAAGGAATACCGCCGGACCGAAGGACAACTGGGCCATGTGGCCGACTATGCGAGCTTCTTGCGCGAGCTCGACAAGGTGTGGCAGCACTGCTTCAAAGCGCTCGTGCCCGGCGGGCGATTGATCTGCGTGGTGGGCGACGTGTGTCTGGCAAGGCGGAAGAACAACGGGCGACATATGGTCGTGCCGCTCCACGCCTCGATCCAGGAGCACTGTCGCACCATCGGCTTTGACAACCTGGCGCCCATCATCTGGCACAAGATCGCAAACGCCGTGTACGAGGTCGAGGGAGGGGGCAAGTTTCTCGGCAAGCCGTACGAGCCCAACGCGGTTATCAAAAACGACATCGAGTTCATCCTCATGCAGCGCAAGCCCGGCGCGTATCGCAAGCCGGCCGTACCGACCCGCATCATGAGCATCATCTCCGAGGACGCCCACCGCGAGTGGTTTCAGCAGATATGGACAGGCCTCACCGGTGCCTCCACACGCAACCATCCTGCCCCGTTCCCGGTTGAGCTGGCCGAGCGCCTGGTCCGCATGTTCAGCTTCGTGGGCGACACCGTGTTGGACCCATTTACAGGCACGGCTACGACCAACGTGGCCGCAGCTCGGTGTGGCCGCAACAGCATCGGCGTCGAGATCGACAGCAAGTATTTCGAGGCGTCGGTTCGGCGTATGCGGCAGGAGACGGGTAGGCTCTTCGGTCGGGCCGAGGTCGAAGAGGTCCGCGCATGACGGATGACCTCCGGGCGAAGGTGTCGCGTGCGGTTGCCCACTTCTGGCGTACGCGCGACAGGCAGCTGAAAAACCAAGGCTCCAAGACCGGTCAGCGTGACTCCGGCACTCGTGGGGCTGTCACCGGGGGCAAGCAGCTCGACGGGTTCATCAAGCTCGTTCGCGAGCTTCTGACCGGCGCGGGTCTGCCCGACGCCGCGATCCGGCAAAAGGAAGCTACGCTGCCCGGCTACTTCCGGGCGACGAAGGAATGGGACCTGCTGGTTGTCACCGACGGCAACCTGATCGCGACGCTGGAATTCAAGTCGCAGGTCGGACCGTCATTCGGCAACAACTTCAACAACCGCACCGAAGAGGCCATCGGCTCAGCCACCGACCTTTGGATGGCCCATCGCGAAGGGGCGTTCAAGGACTCGATCCGCCCGTGGCTCGGCTACTTCATGATGCTTGAGGATACGAAGCGCTCCACATCGCCCGTCTCGGTGAAAGAGCCGCATTTTCCGGTGTTTCCCGAGTTCAAGGGCTCGTCCTACGCCAAGCGGTACGAGCTGTTCTGCCTTCGGCTCGTCAGGGAACGACTCTACGACGGGGCCTGCTTCCTGTTGAGCCCCCGAGAGGCTGGCAAACGCGGCCAATTCATCGAGCCCAACGACGAGATCTCCTTCGCCCGGTTCGCATCCTCCCTCACCGGCCACGCAGCGGGGTACGCGAAGTTGCGCAAGGAGCGCGGGCCGGTACCCGTGATTGGGACGATGCCCGTCATTGAGGTTGCCTAGTCCGGGCCCTGCGGACCAACGGGGGGCGCTTTGCAGAGCTCTGCTCATTGGGCTACCCGTGCTGCGAGAGCGATCTGGTCCTCACCCATCGTGGCAAACCGTCGCCTGGGAAAAAAACTGAGAAAAACGGTCTGGGCGGGCTTGACAGACACCCACCATGGCGTTAGGTTTTTGTACGGGATGTTCGTGTAAGCGTCCCGATCGGCGTAGCAAAGGCAAGGCGATGAGCAAAAGATCAAGAAGTAAGTCGTCGACAATGACTCTGTTCTCCGGAGCGGACGATGCACGTGCTCTCATAGAAACGGCCTACTCAGGTGACGCGCCACCAAGTGCGATCGCGGGTGGAGCTCACCGTCGTCAGCCCTATGAGGGTCTCTATCGAGCGCTCAGCGCCCTTCGAGAGGAGTTCCACCGCATCGGCAGATTCGACGACGCAAATGCGAAGCTAGACGAGATCTGCAAACTCCTGGTGCTAAAGGTGCTTGACGCTCGGCATCCTCCAGCGAACGGCAGGAGCCGCCTTGACCGTGCGCACCTCGACGCTGTAGCCAAGGAACATACGGGTGATCCGGGTCGGATCGCCTTCGCCTTACGAGAGGTCTTTCAGGACTTAGCACGCCAATTTCCGGATGAGATTTCGTCTTTCGGTCCGGAATCCGGCCTAAACATCCGCGAGGATGATGACGACTTTGCAGTTGCCATACTGCCGCTACTACGGGAGCTGCCGGGCGAAGGTGCTGAGCACGCTAACAGATGGGAGTTCGATTCTCTAAACGAGGTGTTCGGGCACTTCATTCAAGACAGTTTTCGGAATCGCAAGGAAGATGCCCAGTATATGACGCCGCCGGAGGTCGTTGCCGCAGTCGTTGACATGGCGATACAAGATCTCCTGCCCCAACTACATGGCGCATCAGAAAATCGCAAGGTTCTTGTCGCAGACCCCACGTGCGGGGTCGGGTCATTCCTGGCGGCCTTTTACCGTCACGCTTGCCATGTGGATGTGGACGGAGCATCCCTAGCTCGCCGAGTGACCCTCTTCGGCCAAGACAAGGTGGAGCGAATGATCAGGCTGGCCGCGGTCAATCTCAAGATTTTCGCAAAGGCGAAATGCACCTTACGTCAGGGCAACTCGATCCTACCCGCATCGAGTCTGGCCGATATCGCTGGCAAGGTGGACCTGGTACTGACTAATCCTCCGTTTGGTGCAACGTTCGATACTCAACGCGTTCTCGGGGAAGCGGACCCCCAAACGTATCCGGTTCTCTTCAGCATGGGACAGACTCGGACCCTCCCGAAGGCACTTGATTCGGAGTATCTCCTTCTTGACCGGGAGTTGGCGCTTCTCCGCCCCGGTGGTTGCTTGTTCATGGTCGTGCCTGACCACGTTGTGTCGGCTGGCGGGTTCTCCGAGCAATTCCGGCATGCTCTATCACGAAGGGCGGAGCTGGTCGGCGTACTTGATCTGCCGACGGAAACGTTTGCGCAGGCGGGCACCCGCACCAAGACGAGTGTTGTTTACCTTCAGAGGAAGGATCCGTCGCCGGTCCGTGCTGTGCGCCATGTCTTCATGGCAGTCTCGGAGGACCTCGGTTTTCGGGTCGTTGCTCGCAACGGTGCATCAGTGAAGAGAGTAGTTGGAGCTGGCGATCTTAATGACATTGTGGCTGCGTTCAGAGCGTTTCGCGCCCGGAGTAATGTCAAGGAGGACGTTGCGCTTCTGAGGGAACACCCGTCGGTGACTGCCGTTGACCGGGAGAGGGCTTTGAACAGCCGATGGACGGCAGGGTTCTACCAGACTCAAAGGCTGGCAGCGCTGAAGCGGCTAGCGGGACTCGATCGATCCTCCTTCGAGTCGAAGCGGCTTGTGGATATAGTAGATGTTGACCCCGAGGGGGGCGAGCGGGTCCTTCCAGACGAAGAGAATCGGTGTATCAGCGTTCTCCATGTCGGTGAGGACGGATGTATCGATATGCGAGCCGTAAACAACTACCGTCCGACAACCGCATGTGTTCGATGCCGAGAGGGCGATGTGTTGGTGTCCAAGATCAACCCGCGCATAGTCCGGATTGCGGTTGTGCCGAGCACGCGTTGGAAGCTCGGCTGCTCGGCTGAGTTCGCGGTATTACGGGCGAGGCAGACGGGGCTATCGCCTTGGGCGCTATGCCTCATACTCCGCAGCAGCGCCGTCCAAGCACAGATACAGACGCTAACGACTGGAACTTCATCGTCCCACAATCGGCTTAAGACGAGAGACTTGGAAGTCATACGGGTCCCTCTGCCCAAGAAGGAGGCCGACGCGCGCCGGCAACTGGATCAGGCGGCGGATCGGTACCGTCAGGCGGTGCTGCAGAGATACAGAGCGCTGGATGCTTTGGGAACTTGTTTTGACGCCGTCGAAGACCTCCTTAGCGGGTAGAGAACCAGCTCGTCAGTCGGCCAGCTCGCAAGATCCGGAGGTCAGCACGCTCGGATCATATGTCACGACCTCATAGTCTGCCCCGGTCCAGTCGGCGCGGAACAGAAGCGGGTAGTTCAAGTTTCCGCAGGTGTTGCGGAATGTGTCTGAATCAAGGTTTCTCGGGGGATGAAGCTGGAAGTTGTCGCTTCGGATAATCCCAGCCTCCCGGTGTTCGTACCATCTTGCGGCCATCGCCCGGAAGACACGATCGTCACGAGGACGTACAACCCAGACCCGACAGCGATCGCGCTTGTGCTTAGGTTCCGTGTCCCACATCACGAAGAAGAGGTGTGGCATGTCGTCCAATGTGTGGATGCCCCCAGGCTCGCCTTTGCGCCCAGCCTTGAGACAGCCGTTGAACCGAGGAGTATCGATCGCAAGCCATACGTTCGCTCCCTTTACATCTGATCCGTCAGCGAGATCAGCACCTTTCTTCCTGGCGATTCCCTTGATGCCGGTCAGCAAGCTCACTAAGATCTGCGACCAAGCTCGGGTGTCACTCGGCACAGGATGGTCTGTGTGTTCCGCGAACGTAGCTCCCGCGTAGAACGACTGACGATGGAGCGTCAGTAGCTCCCGGGCTTTATTCAGGTCTACGCTTGGCACGTGGTCTGCCTCTCCGGATTCGTTCTTGGAGGAAGCGGGGGGCGTTACTGTCGGTCAATTCCCATATCCAGCAGGCGCCTTGCCCAACCTTCGCATTTCGAACTAACGAACCGAATTGATCGCTCAAGATGTCGCCATCTGGTGCTTCAAGCTCGAGGTACTCGAGAATCTCGTCCATGGTGACGGGAGATGACGCCCGCCTGTCGTCCTCCAACCTAGGCTAGGTACCTGTACTTCTAGGGGGCTCGGGATGATCCAAGTGTCGCTCGTGGGCCTTGACCTCCCATCGGATGAGTCGACATCGTGGCACGTGCCTGCGATGTGTCGGCATTGTCGCGGCCAAGGCTGAGTTCGTCGAGGGCCTTAGAGCCGGTGCACGAAGGCATCATCTGGCGAGGTCCACTAGGCGTGGGGCGGCGATTTGCTGTCCAAGGCTGATGCTCCGGCCTTTCTGGGGCGAGGATGGGGTCTTCGCAGACCCAAGCGAGGTTTGATCCCCCCACCCGTACCCGCACACTCGGGCGCAAGGTGTGGGTGGGCCGGGGGTTAGAGCGCAGGTGGGGCGGAGGGGGTGGGGGATGGGGCGCGGGGTGAGCCGGCTGACCATTTGAATAAAGGGGGAAATCGTCTTGACTCGGACCGAAGTTAGGTTTATGTTAGGTATGGCGAACGACCGATGTGCAGGGTGCGGGGGAGCGGTAAGGCGATGTCGGCAGAGAGCATCAAGCTGGGCCTAAGGCAGGATCGGGCAGCCATCGTGCGGCAGCTACGCGAGCAAATCCGGCGGATGGAGCACGACTACGCCCGTCCGCCCGAGCGGCAATGGATCGGCACGGGCCTGGCCGCACTCGACGAGCGATTGGCCGGCGGGGGGCTGCCCACCGGCAGCATCGTCGAGCTGATCGGGTCGGGACGGGCTTGCGGGGGATTGGCGCTGGCCACGTGGCTGACGGCCCGGGCGGCGTCGGACGGCGGGCAGGTGGTGGTGATCGACTCGGCCGGCGACTTCTACCCACCTGCGGCCGAGCAATTGGGTTTGGGGGCCGATCGGATGGTGCTGGTTCACCCGCGTCGCGAGGTCGACGCGTTGTGGGCGGCTGAGCAGTCGCTGCGGTCGCCGACGGTGGCGGCTGTGCTGCTGACGTGCCTGTTGCGGGTCGAGCATCGCCAGTCGCGGCGGTTGCAGTTGGCGGCTGAGGCGGGCGGGGGCATCGGCCTGTTGGTTCGGCCGATCAAGGCGCAGGCCCGCGGGCGGGTGAGCACGGCCGCGGTGCGGCTGTTGGTTGGGCCCACGCGTAGCGAGCCGGGCAGTGTGCGGTGGCTGGTGCAGGTGTTGCGGTGTCGTGGCGGCTGGCCGAGCGAGCCGGTTGTGGTAGGGCTGGAGGATGAGGCGTGTGATGTGTCTGTGCATGCCGCTGCTGTCGGTGGAGCGGACGAGCCGGTGTTGCGGCTTGCCGGCGGATAAGCCGACCGCGGTGGCGGAGCCTGTGGGGCAGTCGCAGCGCGTGGTTTCGTGCTGTCGGCTTGCACTCACCGGTGGCGTGCGCCCGGGTCAGACGGTGGCTGAGGCGCGGGCGGTGCTACCCGAGCTTGCGGTGTGCTCGCACGATCCGCAGGCCGACCGCCGGCGGCTGGGGCAGTTGGCGGCGGGGGCGATGCAGTTCAGCCCGATCGTTCAGCCGGTCGAGCCGGGGGTGTTGCTTCTGGATGTGACGGGTTGCGAACGTCTGTTCGGCGGCGAGCGGCGGCTTGGTGGGTTGGGCATTCGTTACGTCGAGCGCGAGGGGTTCTCGGTGCGCGGGGCGATCGCGGGCACGGTGGGCGCGGCGTGGGCGCTGGCTCATGCGGGCGGCGAGCGGCTGACGGTGGTCGAGCCGGAGGGCGAGGTCGCGGCGTTGGCGGGGCTGCCGGCGTGGTCGCTGCGGATCGAGCGAGACGCGGTGGCGGCGTTGGATCGGCTGGGAGTGGCGACGGTGGACGATCTGCTGCATCTGCCGCGGTCGTCATTGGCGGAGCGGTTTGGCGGGTCGGTGCTGCGGCGATTGGATCAGGCGGTCGGCGCGATGGATGAGCCGGTCGAGCCGTTTCGTCCGGCCGAGCTGCCGGCGGTGCGGATGAGTCTGGCGTTTCCGACGGATCGGCAGGAGGTGGTGCATGCGGGTGTCGAGTCGCTGCTGGGGCGGCTGACGCAGCGGCTCGAGCAGCAGGGGCAGGGCGCGGCTGAGCTTGTGTGCACGTTCTATCGCGAGCAGGCCCGCCCGATCGTGTCGCAGCTTTGGTTGAGTCGGCCGACGCGGGCGTTGGGGCATTTGACGTCGCTGCTGGCGGAGAAGGTGCGGGGGTTGGATCTGTCGGTTCCGGTGTCGGCGATCAGTTTGCACGTGGTGCGGGCTGGTGTGGTGCCGCGGTGGCAGGGTCGGTTGTTCGAGTCGGCCGAGGTGAGCGATCCGCAGAAGGCGGCGGGGCTGTTGGATGAGTTGTCGAATCGTTTGGGGCAGGGCGCGGTGGTGCGGGCCTTGCCGGGCGACGATCATCAGCCCGAGCACGCTTGTTGGTATGAGCCGGTGACGGGTGGAATCGATGGTGGCATCCAGCGAATTAGACATGATGTGACAAGGCGGGTGAAACCCGCCCTACGTGCTAGTCCATCCCCCACCCTTTGCTTCGCAAAGGATGGGGCACCCAAGCCCACGCACTCGACAGAACACTGGCGGGCAAGCCGCCAGTGGCACCCCACCAAGACACCCAAGAGTTCATCCCCCACCCTTTGCTTCGCAAAGGATGGGGCACCCAATGAGGGTACCCATGCGTCCAACGAAGCACTGGCGGATCCCGGCGCGCCGGGACCAGTGGCACCCCACAAGGGCACCCGACGGATCAAATCTGATGTGGCACGGCGGGTAAAACCCGCCCTACGTTCTGACAGTGTTGCCCGAGATGAGAACGATCATGCCCACGCAACAGCAGCGTGGGCATGCCACCCGGATCGTTTGTCCGAGGTGAGGATGGCGGCGGGGGAGAGGCCGGTGCGGCTGTTTGCCCGGCCGCAGCCGATCGACGTGATCGCCGGCGCCAACGGTGGCGGGCCGGCGTGGTTTCGCTGGCGGGGCGATCGGCGGAGGGTGGCGTGGTCGGTGGGCCCCGAGCGGATTGAGACGGGCTGGTGGCGCGGGCGGCAGGTGTGTCGGGATTATTACGTGGTGCAGGATCAGGAGGGCGGGCGGTTCTGGATGTTTCGCGATCGTGAAAATCGGCGGTGGTATTTGCATGGGTGTTTTGAGTGAGATGCGAAGTCAGTCCCCCGCCCCTGGAAGGGACGGGGCACCCGAACACCCAAGCACCCGAATAGGCGGGTGGAACCCGCCCTACGTGTTGATGTGTGGTGAGGATGGAAGGCGGTACGATGGTTGCCATGAACGAGCGGAGTGACGAGGTGTTCGTGGGGGATCAGATCACGCCGGTAGACGGTGCGTTCGACACGTCGGCGATGGCGACGGGCGCGCCGGGTCTGCCGCGGCGGTTTGTGTGGCGGAGTACGCAGTATACGGTGGAGCGGGTGCTGGAGACGCTCAAGTCGAGTTCGTCGTGCCGGTCGGGCGGCGGCGAGATGTATCTTCGCAAGCACTGGTACCGCATCCGCACGACCAGCGGCGAGGTGATGACGCTGTACTTCAACCGTCAGCCGCACCGGGGCCGAAGGGCCACACGGGATCGTTGGGTGCTGTACTCGATGGCGGAGAGTTAAGTCGCGTTGGAGAGCCTTGGGTTGGTCCGTGAGCAAGTGCATGAGCCATGTCGGGTTATGCGGAACTGCATTGTGCGAGCAACTTTTCGTTTCTGCGGGCGGCGTCGCATCCGGACGAGCTGGTCGAGCGGGCGGCGGCGTTGGGCTATCGGGCGCTGGCGGTAACCGATCGCAACTCGCTGGCGGGGGTGGTGCGGGCCCACGTGGCGGCGAAAGAGTGCGGGCTGAAGCTGCTGATCGGGGCCGAGGTCGAGTTGACCGATGTGCCTTCGGTCGTGCTGCTGGTGATGGATCGCGGTGGGTACGGTCGTTTGTGCCGTTTGCTGACCACCGGTCGGATGCGGGCGCCGAAGGGCGAGTGTTACCTGAATTTTGCCGACCTGGCCGAGCATGCGGAGGGGCTGATCGCCGTCGCGCTGCCGCCGGGCGCCGTCGCCGATGACGTCGAGTCGTGTGCCCAGTTGCTGGCGCGGTATCGAGAGGTCTTTGGGGATCGAGCCTATCTGGCGGTGGAACTGTCGCTGGGGCCCGATGATGCGAAGCGGCTGGCGTGGCTGGAGGCGTTGTCGCGCCAATCGGGTCTGAAGCTGGTGGCGGCCAACGACGTGCGCTATCACGCGCCGGAGCGGCGGTTTCTGCACGACGTGCTGCGGTGCATCGATCTGGACTGCACGATCGAGCAGGCCGGTCGACGTCTGACGCCCAATGCCGAGCGCTACCTGAAAGAGCCGGCGGCGATGGTGCGGCTGTTTGCCGACTGTCGGGAGGCGATCGCGCGCACGGTGGAGATCGCCGATCGCTGCGGTTTCGGTCTGGACGAGTTGCGGTATGAGTATCCCGAGGGGCTGTGCCCACCGGGCGCCAGGCCCATGGCGTATCTGGCCGAGCTGACGTGGGCGGGGGCGTGGCAGCGATATCCGGATGGCGTGCCGCAGAAGGTGCGCGATCAGATCGAGCACGAGCTTCAGTTGATCGAGCAGCTTGGGTACGAGGCGTACTTTCTGACGGTGTGGGACGTGGTGCGATTTGCCCGGTCGCGGGGGATTCTGTGTCAGGGTCGGGGCTCGGCGGCCAACTCGGCGGTGTGCTATTGCCTGGGGATCACGGCGGTGGATCCGGGTCGGATCGACGTGCTGTTCGAGCGGTTCGTCAGCCGCGAGCGCAACGAGCCGCCGGACATTGACGTGGACTTCGAGCACGAGCGGCGGGAGGAGGTGTTTCAGTACATCTACGGCAAGTACGGGCGGGATCACGCGGCGATTGCGGCGGAGGTGATTACCTACCGCGGCCGACTGGCGGTGCGCGAGGTGGGCAAGGCGCTGGGGTTGTCGCTGGATCGGGTGGACGCGATTGCCAAGGCGGTCGACAGTTGGGGCGACGAGCCGGCGCTGGAGCAGCGGCTGCGCGAGGTGGGGCTGGACCCGAGTCAGCGGACGCTGCGGTGTCTGGTGCGTCTGGTGCGGCAGATCATCGGGTTTCCGCGGCATTTGTCGCAGCACGTGGGGGGCTTTGTGATCAGCCGGGGGTCGCTGTGCGATCTGGTGCCGATCGCCAACGCGGCGATGCCGGATCGGACGTTCATCGAGTGGGACAAGAACGACATCGATGCGCTGGGAATCCTGAAGGTGGACTGTTTGGCGCTGGGGATGCTGACGGCGCTGCACAAGTGCTTCGATTTTCTGCGGGAGCATCACGGGGAGCGGCTGGGTCTGGCCGACGTGCCGGCGGAGGATGCGGGTGTTTACCGTATGATCCAGCGTGCGGACACGGTGGGGGTGTTTCAGATCGAGAGCCGGGCGCAGATGAGCATGCTCCCGCGTTTAAAGCCGGCGTGTTTTTACGATCTGGTGATCGAGGTGGCGATCGTGCGGCCGGGGCCGATCCAGGGCGACATGGTGCACCCGTATTTGCGTCGGCGGAAGGGGTTGGAGGCGGAGACGTATCCGAACGAGGTGATTCGGGCGGTGCTGGGCAAGACGCTGGGGGTGCCGCTGTTTCAAGAGCAGGCGATGCGTCTGGCGATGGTGGCGGCGGGGTTCGGGGCTGGCCAGGCCGACGCATTGCGGCGGGCGATGGGGGCGTGGCGGAAGCGCGGGTTGCTCGAGAAGTTCCGGCAGCAGTTGCTGGAGGGGATGCGGCGCAACGGCTTGCCGGAGGCGTTTGCCCGAAGGACGTTCGAGCAGATCCGCGGGTTTGGTGAGTATGGGTTTCCCGAGAGTCACGCGGCGTCGTTTGCGCTTCTGGTGTATGTGTCGGCGTGGCTGAAGCGTTACTGGCCTGCGGCGTATTGTGCGGCGCTGATGAACTCGCAGCCGATGGGTTTTTACGCTCCGGCGCAGTTGGTGCAGGACGCCAAGCGGCACGGGGTGGAAGTGCGGCCGGTGGACGTGAACTTCAGCGGATACGATTGTCGCTTGGAGGACAACGTGTCGGCCAGGCCGGCGGGGGCGGACGATCGGCCGGAGACGTGGGGTGGGCATGGTCCGGCGATTCGACTGGGCATGAGGCTGGTGCGAGGGTTGTCGGTCGAGCTGGCGGTGCGGATCGAGCGGGCGCGGGAGGAAGGGCGGTTCGGGTTGGTCGGCGAGTTGGCGCGACGCACTGGGATCGGTCGAGCGGGGCTGGCGAAGCTGGCGGCGGCGGACGCGTTTGGGTCGATGGGTCTGGATCGCCGTCAAGCGATGTGGCAGGTGCTTCGGCAGGGCGAGGCGCTGCCGCTTCTGGCGGGGCTGGACGACGAGGAGCCGATGGTGCCGCTGCCGGATGAGCCGTGCGAGCAGGCGGTGGCATACGACTATCACCACGTGGGTTTGTCGTTGAAGGTTCATCCGATGGCGTTGCGGAGGGAGGAGCTGGCTCGACGCGGGGTGGTAGAGGCTTCTCGATTGGCAGAGATTGCGTCTGGACGTCGCGTGGCGGTAGCGGGTTTGGTGACGGTTCGCCAGAGGCCTTCGACGGCGAAGGGGATCGTTTTTATGACGTTGGAGGATGAGACGGGGGTGGCGAACTTGCTGGTTAGGCCTGAGGTGCACGAACGTTATCGAAAGGTGGCGCGGTCGGCGACGGGGATGCTGGCAGCAGGGCGGCTGGAGCGGAGCGACGGGGTCATTCATGTGGTCGTCGACCGGATGGTCGATCTGGCGGACGGGTTGGGGCCGCTGACCGCTCGGTCGCGTGATTTCCGTTGAGACGGTTGCGGCGATCTCTTGCAGTGGGCAGCGTGGGCGCACACACTGGCCGATCGGATCGCGGTTTTGGGTATGACGGCGACGTGCGACCGAGTTCGTCGGGCGGACGAATTTGTTCTGGGACATCGCGACCGATCGGATAGGACCTGTGACGACGCAAGTGGATCAGGTAGAGCGGTTCATCAGCCAGACAGGCCGGCGGCATGTGTTGGTGCTTGGGGCGGCGGACACGGGCAAGTCGTACCTGGTCGACGCGCTGGCTGAGCGACTGGCGGACCGAGGGTCTGCGGTAGCGGTGATCGACGCGGATCCGGGTCAGTCGCGGATCGGTCCGCCGACCACGGTTGGGTTGCAGCAGCCGCGCCGACCGGATGCGGGTGCGGACGCGTTCAGTTTCGTGGGGTCGATCAGCCCGTCGGGGCATCTGCTGCCGATGTTGTGCGGTGTGGTGCGGATGGCCGAGGAGGCGGAGCGTCTGGGCGGCGAACTAATAGTGATTGATACGCCGGGGTTTGTGGACGGTCCGGCGGCCGAGGCGCTCTGGCGGGGCATGATCGACGTGCTGCGTCCGGCTGTTGTACTTGTTTGGCGCGGGGATTCGGGCTCTGGGAGGTGGTTGGCGGGTGTGGGGCCGATGCTGGAGATTGCCGCCCATGAGGCGGTGGTGCTTCGCGGATCGGCGCAGCGCCGCGCGTACCGGGCCGAGGCATGGGGACGGTACTTTGGCGGCGCATCAGAGCGGGTGGTCGATGCTGATCGAGTGGCGGTGTGGCAGATGGGCGGGGCGAAGCGGCCATTGACGCCGGGGCAACTGGTGAGTCTGCGCGACGCAGAGGGCGCGGACATGGCGTTGGGGGTAGCGCTGTCGGGTGCGGTGGGCGAACTGCGATTTTGCGCGCCGATTACGGGCGAGCCGCGAATTGCCTCACTGGTCGGTGGCCGTGTGCGGCTCGACCGAACCACCTGGCACGAGCAGCCGCTTTGGTAGCAACTCGCCGACGGCGTTGCTATGCGGCGTGGCTTGGGTGTCTGCGACGAGACCCGCGCCCGGCGCGGCGGTGCTCGATGGCTTCGGCCAGATCAGCCGCAGTCGTTTTCTCGATCAAGGTGAGCACTTGGCCTCGCAGCTTCGCCCAACTACGTAATTTGGCGGGCGCATCCTCGTCGCGCCAGTCACCCAGCCCGACGATGGAACGGTTGAGCCGCTCGGTGCCGTCGATGGCCTTGACGATGTCGATCAGACGGATTTTCCTGGGGTCTTTGGCCAGTCGATACCCGCCCGTTCGGCCTTTGAGCGACTGCACCATACCTACCAGCACGAGCCGTTGCAGCAACTTGCCGAGGTAAGGCCCGGCCAGATTCGTGCCCGAGGCCACGGAGCGGAGCAGCACATATTGCTTATCCGGCCAGTGGCGGGCAAGTTCCGCAACGGCGCGGATGGCGTATTCACATCCGGCGGAATAGACCATGATCCGATCTCCTGCCTAAGGACAATTTTCCAGCAACAACTCCGGCCCACAGGAACCGACATTACCCGGCTTCTGACCCCATGTACGCAACCGATGTATACATTCTATTATCCCCAGGTCAAGGTCAATAGGCAAATCTGGATTTGAATAAGGCGGGCGGTTTCCGTGGACCGGCCGCACTTGAGCGGGATGAGGGCGTACCGTAGACTGGGACGGTATGGCTACCGCGTGTAGGCGGGATGCCTGAGGAGCGAAGGGATCATGGCGAATCACGCCTTGTTGACGGCGATGGGCCGAGACCGACCGGGGATCGTCGCGGCCGTGTCGGGGGTACTGTACGAGTGCGGGTGCAACATCGAGGACTCGACGATGGCCCGTCTGGGGGGTGATTTCGCGATTATGCTGATGGTCAGTTTGCCGGGGGGGCTGAGTTGCGAGGTGCTGTCAGATCGTCTCGATCGGGTCAGGGTGGAGATGAACCTGACGCTTCAGTTGACGGCTGTCAGCGAGGAGGAAGCTGCGGCTCGAGGTACGGAGGCGGCGAGCTATGTGATTCACGTGTACGGGGCTGACCGGAAGGGGATCGTGGCGAAGGTGACGGGCCACCTGGCGGCACGGCAGATCAATATCGCCAATTTGACGACACATATTATTGCCCATCAGAATCCCCTCTATGTAATGATGATCGATGTGGTGTTGCCGCGGGGTGTGGATTCGGGGCAGTTGGCGGAGGAACTGGCGGGGATCGGCCGGGATATCGGGGTCCAAATCACCGTACGTCCGAAGGACGACGCGCGTTTTTAGTGCGTCCGGGGGCGGGGACTGGGGGGCTGATCGTTGAGACCTGAATCAGGTTAGGAGATACCTGCTGACCAGCGGGCCCAGTCGTTTGAGGACGGCCGGGTCAATTTTGCCCTTGTCGGACCAGATGGCCAGCTCTAGGGCGTTATGGGCGGGACTTGGTGGCGGGGGGCTGTTTCGTAGTCTGCGCAGGGCGGCCCTGATCAATTGCATTGCGTTTTCGGTTGCGGCCTGGAGGTTGCCGATGATCTCGGAGAGCAGCTCCTGTTTGGAGGCGCCGGGTTCGTGGGCACGCCAGCAGTCGTAGTCGGTGGGCAGGGCGACCAGGGCGTAGGCGATTTCGGCTTCGCGTGCGAGCTTGGCTTCGGGCATGCAGGTCATGCCGATCAGGTCTCCACCCCATTGGCGGTGCATGTGCGACTCGGCGCGGGAAGAGAACTGGGGTCCCTCCATGCAGACATAGGTGCCGCCGTTGTGGACCGTGGCTTCGATGTCGGCGGCTGCCTCGATGAGGACCTGCCTGAGGACGGGGCAGAAGGGCTCGGCGAACTCAACATGGGCAACGAGCCCGGTATCGAAGAAGGTGGGATCGCGACGGAAGGTCTTGTCGATGACCTGATCAGGGATAGCCAGGTCTCGGGGCTGGATTTGGTCGCGGAGGCTGCCGACGGCGCCGCTGGCGATGATATGGGTGACGCCGAGGCTTTTGAGGGCGTAGATGTTGGCGCGGTAGGGCACGGATGAGGGATTGAAGAGGTGCCCCTCGCCGTGTCTGGCGAGCATGGCCAGTTCGACGTTCTCCCAGCGGGTGCGAAGGATGGGGCCGCTGGGCGAGCCGAAGGGGGTGTCCATCTCCACAGGTTGGGCACCGTGTTGGCCGGCCAGGGCCTGCCCCAGCCCGGAGCCTCCGATGATGCCGATCCTCATGTCTGCCACTGGATGGACTCCTTAGGCTTGGCCGACGCGACGCCGGAGACGCGTTACGTTGCGTCGACGGGGCGGTGTTCAGTGTGCGGTTGCCTGCCTGTGCCGGACGATTCGTGAGAAGGCCACGAGGTAGTCGATTCCGGCGAGGACGGTGACAGCCGTCACGGCGGCCATCGCCCACCACGTGATCTGCCTGACGGGTAGTTCGATCCACTGGGCGGCTTGGGCGGCAATCAGCCCGGTAGCCGAGACGGTGACGATGCCTTGGCAGACGGCTTTGATCTTTCCGGTGGTTCGGGCGGCCAGGACGACCTCGTGGGCGGCTGCGCCGACCCGTATGTATGAGACCATGGCGTCGCGATAGAAGATGATGGCGATCATCCATACGGGCACGTAATCGCGTGCGAGCAGGCAGAGGAAGACGCTGAAGCGGGAGATGCTGTCGGCGAGGGGATCGATCAGCTTTCCGATGCCGGTAACCTCGCCTCTTGAGCGTGCAAGGTATCCGTCGAGCAGGTCGGTGATTTCGAAGAGGCAGGCGATGCTGAACGCGGCGAATTTGCTGGCGGCGCCGTCGGCCATGAAGCAGATGATGAAGACCGGCGCCAGGGCGATTCTCGAGACCGTCAGAACGTTTGCGTAGGTCCAGATCTGCATGGGTTTCAACCGCCGTTGCTGTCGCAGACGAGTCTACGTTGGAGTTTGCGATCGGTCAATCGCGGTCGGGGCTGCGATACACGAGGCGGAGGTACGTTGCGGACAAGCGGCCGCGCATCCGTGTGCGGGCAGCAACTCGATTAATTCGTCGATCTGCCGGGGGGTGTTGTAGACATGCGGGCTGGCCCGCAGGCGGCCTCGGCGACAGGAGATGATGACGCGGTGCTGGTGGTGAAGCCATTGGCGGATTTGGGAGTGGTCATGCCGGCCGGAGGCAAAGGCAACGATGCCGCTGGCGTGGGTTGGGCTGCGGTCGCTGATCACGCGGTACCCCTTGCCGGTCAGGCCGGCGGCCAGGCGGTCGGTCAGGTCGAGCACGTGGCGGGCGATGCGATCGACGCCGAGTTCGAGCAATAGTTCGAGCGAACCGCCGAGCCCGAGTATGCCAGCGATGTTGTACGATCCGGAGTCGAAGCGGCGGGCGTCGGGGCGGAACTCGAAATGGTATCGGCCGTAGTCCTTGGCGTCGACCATGCAGACCCAACCGGGGGTACTGGGATGGAGTTGGCCGAGCAACTCGCGCCGACAGTAGAAGATGCCTGCCCCTTCGGGGCCGCAGAGCCATTTGTGACCGTCGGCGGAGAGGAAGTCGATCTGCATGGCTTGCACGTCGATGGGCAGGACGCCGAGGGCCTGAATGGCATCGACGCAGAGGAGCACGCCTTTCTGGCGGCAGGCGTGGCCCAGGGCGGCCAGGTCGGTTCGAAAGCCGCTGGCGAACTGGACGGCTGAGATGGTGACGAGTCGGGTGCGAGAGTCGATCGCCTCGATGAGTTGTTCGAGAGGGATGCATCCGTCGTGTTCGGGCACCATCTTCAGTTGCACGCCGCGGGGGGCGAGGTTCATCCAGGGGTAGATGTTGGCAGGGAACTCGCCGGCGGCGGTGACGACGTTGTCGCCCTGGTGCCAAGGCAGGCCGTTGGCGACGAAGCTGAGGCCCTCGCTGGTGTTCTTGATGAACGTGACCTCTTCGGTCGAGGCGTTGAGAAGTTGGGCGGCGAGTTGGCGGACGCGGTCGGCGCGAGCGTACCACTCGCTGTCGACGGGGCCGCTTTCTTGGGCCTGGTCGACGTAGGCGTGCATGGCCTGTGCGGCGCGGCGCGAGATTGGGGCAACGGCGGCATTGTCGAGAAAATTGTATTGGCGTGTGATGGGAAACTCGTTACTGAGGTCGTGGATGTCCATGGTTGGGGGGCGTCCTTTCCTGGTTTCGCGCGGCCGCGCCGGCGCGATGGGCAAGAAGCTACACCGGGTGATGTAAGAAGTCCATGTGTAGGCCGTGCAAGGGGGCGTACTCGACCTGCATGGAGGCGGCGGATATGATGCGCGGCGTCTGCTGACTTTGCGGCGACAGGCGTTGGGGTGTGCGAGCGATCATGTCTGTGCGCTTTGTGTTGGGACGTTCGGGCAGCGGCAAGACGTGGCGATGCCTGGAGGCGGTGCGCGCTGCGCTTCGGACGGATCCTCGCGAGGGACCGTTGCTGGTGCTGCTGGTTCCGGAGCAGGCGAGTTTGCAGGTGGAGCGAGCGTTGCTGTCTGAGGGTGATGTGGCGGGGTTCACGCGGTGCGAGGTGTTGAGTTTTCGTCGGCTGGCGTACCGTTTGCTGTCGCAGGCGGGGGGCGACGAGCGGCAGGTGATCAGTCCATTGGGTCGGCAGATGATGCTGCGCTATCTTTTGAGCGAGCATGCCGATCGGCTGCGGTTTTTCGGGGGCGTCCGCGGGCTGGCGGGTCTGCCGGAGCGATTGGGGCGGACTGTAAACGAGCTGATGGAACAGGAAGTGGAGCCGGGCGCGCTCGAACGCGTGGCAGCGGAGTTGTCGGGCGGCAGCGCGATGTTGGGGGCGAAGCTGGCGGATATGGCGCTGTTATACCGCGAGTATTTGCATCAACTGGGCCAGGAGCGGGCGGATCCGACGGAGCAGTTGACGGTGGCGCGGCGGCAGCTTGGCCGGTGTGGGTGGCTGCGGGGTGCGCGGGTGTGGGTCGATGGCTTTGCAGGCTTTACGGTGCAGCAGCGGGAGTTTCTGGTTGCGCTGGCCGGCTGCGTGTCCGAGATGGAGATCGCACTATTGATGGATCCGGGGGCCCGGCTGATCGACCGCCCGGACGAGTTTCCAGTGGAACCATTTGATCTGTTTGCGCGTACTGAGCGGACGTACGAGCGATTACTGGGTTGCTTGCGGAGGGAGGGAATTACTGTTGAGGCCCCGCGGCGACTGGCGGGCAGGCCCCAGCCGCGGTTTGCCCGATCACCATCGCTAGGGTTGCTGGAACGGTCGCTGTTTGGCGGGCCGGCGAAGTCGGGCAAGGGGGACCAACGGGCGGACGATGTGCTCTTGGTTGAGGCGCCCAACCGTCGCAGCGAAGTGGCGGCGGCGGTGCGGCACGTTGTGCGATTGACGCGTTTGGGGGGGCACCCGTTGCGCTATCGAGAGGTAGCCATCATTCTGCGGGATCTGGAGCCGTACTACGAACTGCTCGAGGCGGCGTTGTCGGCGCATGGTGTGCCGTACTTCGTGGACCGTCGCGAGCCGGTGGCTCATCACCCGGCAGTGGAGTTGGTGGGGGCGGTGCTGGAGTTGCTGGCTGAGGACTTTTCAGTACGAGCGGTGGGGCGTCTTCTGAAGACGGGTCTGACACCCTTGGATGACGAACGGGCGGATGAGCTGGAGAACTACGTGCTGGCACAGGGCGTTCGGGGGCGGGATCTCTGGTACGGCGAGGATTGGTCGTATGGCCGGTCGCTGGAGGGCCGGGGTAGGCAGGAGGATGGCGGGAAGCAGCGCGGGGCCTCGCTACAGCGGATCAATGCGTCGCGTCGGGTACTGCTAGAGGTGTTGGGGGACTGGCCGGCGATGGCCGGCCGGGAGCCGGATGCAACGGTCCGCGAGTGGGCGGCGGCATTATTTGCGTTGATGGAGCGGATGGGAGTGGCCGGCAGACTGGGGGAGTGGTGGGAGCAGCAGCACGAGGCAGGTCGCCTGGATCGCGCACAGGAGCATCAGCAGGTCTGGCGCGACCTGGTTGAGCTGCTTGATGATGTGGTGGAGTCGCTGGGGGAGCAGCGGATGGCGGTTGAGGCGTTCCGCGAGGTGGTGGAAAGCGGCCTGGTGGGGATGAAGCTGGCGCTGGTACCGCCACGTCTGGATCAGGTGCTGGTTGGCTCGATCGAACGGAGCCGGCATCCGGAGATCAAGGCGGCGGTGCTGTTGGGGTTGTCGGACCGGTCGTTTCCGATGGTGGCGGGGGAAGACAATGTGTTAAACGATGAGGACCGAGAGGCGTTGGAGGGGGCGGGGGTAGAGTTGGCGGTCACCAGTCGCCAACGGCTGCTGGACGAAAGGCTGTTGGGCTACATCGCGATGACGCGTGCGGCTCAGTCGCTGTGGCTGAGCTGGCCGGTGGCGGACGAGCAGGGCCGGGGGTTGCAGCCGTCGCCGTTTCTGGAGCAGGTACGGCGCGCGTTCGGTGAGTTGACGGTACAGAGGCTGCAGGATCCGGCCATCCGGCCGGGCATAGAAGATGTGACGAGGCCGGGTAATCTGGCGGGGTATATGGCGACGGTGATGCGGCAGCATCGCGCCGGGCAGATTGATGCGGAGCAACTGGAACCGTGGCTGGCGTTGTATGGGTGGGCGCGGTCTGAGGAGGCGGCCGGGCGAGCGCTTCGGCGGGCGCTGGGATCGCTGAGATATGGCATTGACGCGTCGCTTGATGAGCGTGCGGTGGCGCTGCTGTATGGTGACCGGCGGGTGTTGCGGACGAGCGTCTCGCGGTTGGAGAGACATTCGGAGTGTCCGTTCGAGCACTTTACGGCCTATGCCTTGGGGCTGGAGGAACGTCAGCTTTTCGAGTTGGCTGCTGTGGATTTGGGTCGGCTGTACCACACGATCCTGGAGCGCTTTGCCGACACGCTGATCGAGCGAAACGTGACGCTGGCGGAGTTGGAGGAGGGGGCGATCAGCGAAGCGCTGGGCCAGATCAGCCGGGCAGCGGTGGAGCAGTTGCACGATGAGCTGATGGTGTCGGACCCGGCGATGGGGTTCAAGCTGCGGCAGTCTGAACGGCGGATGGGCAGGGCGCTGCGGGCGCAGCGTTTTTTGGGGCGGGGTTCGTCGTTTCGGCCCAGGGGGACGGAGTTGGTATTCGACGACGCGCGGGAGGCGGCGCTTCCGGCGTTGCGTGTGGCCACGCCGAAGGGGCGGACGGCGGTGGTGCGGGGTCGGATCGATCGCGTGGATGTTGCACAAGTGGGTCGGAATCTGGCAGCGGTCGTATTGGACTACAAGAGCAGTCGGGGTCGCAGGCTGGACCTGGCCGAGGTGTTGCACGGGCTGGCGCTGCAGTTGCTGAGCTACCTGCTGGTGCTTCAGGATCATGGAGAGCGTTGGGTGGGCGAGCCGCTACTGCCGGTGGGTGTGTTCTACTCGCCGGTTCTGGGGGGCATGCGATCGGTAGCGTGCGTCGAGCCGGCTCATGACGAGGAGGCCTTCCAGGCGGGTCCATTCAAACCGCGGGGTGTGTTCGACGCGGGGTTCCTGAAGCAACTGGACAGTGAGGCCGGCAGTGGGCGGTCGCAACGGTACGCCGCTTTTGTCAAGAAAGACGGGTCTGTGGGCCACATGGACACAACGGACGTAGCGAGCCGGCCGCAGCTCGAGCGTCTGCTTGATCACGTTCGGCAGCAGATTGGCCGGCTGGCGGACGCCATCCTGGAGGGTGAGATCGGAGTATATCCGGTGCGGTTGGGCGAGTGGGTGCCTTGCCGTTGGTGTCCGTACGGGGCGGTGTGCCGTATCGAACCACTAATGGCGAACGTACGGGAGTTGGCGAAGTTGACGCGGGGTGAGGTTTTGGATCAGCTTGGCGCGTCCGGCAGGGGGGCGGGTGATGGGTAAGCGGGCGGTGCAGTGGACCGAGGCTCAGCGCGAGGCGATCGAGGCGCGAGGGGTGGGGCTTCTGGTGTCGGCCTCCGCCGGCACGGGCAAGACGGCTGTGCTGGCCGAGCGGTGTGTGAGCCTGGTGGCGGGGGGGCGACGTCCCTGTCGGATCGATCAATTGCTGGTGGTGACGTTTACCGATGCAGCGGCGGCAGAGATGCGGGGGCGGATCGCGCAGGCGTTGGCTGATCGCTTGGCCGATCGGCCGACGGACCGGCGGCTAGCGCAGCAGTTAGCGTTGATCGACGGGGCCCACATCAGCACGATACACGCGTTTTGCCTGGAGGTGTTGCGGAAGCACTTCTGTCAGGCGGGTCTGGACCCGACCTTTGCGGTGCTCGATGCGGATGAGGCCGAACTGCTGAAGCAGGAGACGCTGGAAGCGTTGTTTGCGGAGCTGTATGCCGCGCAGACGGCGTTGGGAGAGCGGTTCCGCCGCCTGGTGGAACTGTACGGGGACGGATCGGACGAGCCGGTAGGGCGGGCGGTTCTGGATCTTCACGGTTTGCTGGACAGCCTGGTGTTGCCGCGACAGTGGCTGGAGGCGGCGGCCGCGGCGGCGAAGCCCGGGTCAGCGGTCCTTCGCGACCTTGTTACAGTGCAACTGGTCGACGAACTGTCGATGCAGATGGCGCAGTGTCGAGCGGAGGCGGCGTTCATCCGCAGCGAGTTGTCGCCGTGGTCGGTGTATGCCGAGGGCATCGAGGAGTATGCCGGACAGGTGGCACGCTGGCTCGATGTGCTGCGTCGAGCCTCCGCGGGGTTGGACCGGGTGCTGGCGGAGGTCGGTCAATACACATTCCCCTCGCTGCCACGGAAACGGTCGGCGAAGGACGCGCCGGATGCCGATCGCGCGCGGGCGGCGGATGTTTTCAAGCTGGTTCGGGATCGGTTTTTCTGCGAGCGTCTGCGGGAGGGGTATGCGCTGGTTACAGTGCAGGAGGCGGCTGCGCAGCTTGGCGAGACGGCGCCTTTCGTAGAGGCATTGTGTCAGATTGTCGAGCGGTTCGTGCAGGACTACGGGCGGGCGAAGGACCGGCTGGCGGCGGTGGACTTTGACGATCTTCAGCAGCGGTGCCTGGACCTGCTGACGGCAGATCGGCAGACGCTGTCGCCGAGCGGCGTGGCTGGGCAACTCCAGCGGCGCTTCGAGCACGTGCTGGTGGACGAATACCAGGACATCAACCCGGTGCAGGACGCGATTTTGCGTCTTGTCAGCCGTGAGCAGCGGACGGACGAGGCGAACAATCTGTTTGCGGTGGGAGACGTCAAGCAGAGCATCTATCGCTTCCGTCTGGCCGAGCCGGAGATTTTCCTGGCGCGACAGGGTCTGTCGGGCAGATCGGCCCGGTCGCGGGTACGGGGGGTGGCGTTGCGGGAGAATTTCCGCAGCCGTGCGAGCCTGCTGGACACGGTGAACATGGTTTTTGGGCGTTTGATGGCGGGGGGGATTGCGCGCATCGAGTACGACGAGAAGGCCCGTCTGGTGCCGGGGTTGGATCATCCCGAGGCCGAGGCAGCGGACGTATTGGACAAACCAGCGGCGGAGCTGCACGTGTTGCCGCGAACGAGCCGGTCGGCGGCGGACGAGCAAGAGCAGCCGGAGGAGCAGGCGGCACCGTTGGAGGCGGTGGAGCGTGAGGCGTATTTGGCTGGTAGGCGGATCCTGGAACTGATGGGTGGCGAGGGGGGCAAGCCGGTTCGGATCTGGCGCCGGCAGGACGGCGAGTGGCAGCTTCGGCCGTTGCGTTACCGGGACATCGTCATTTTGCTGCGGACGGTGAAGCATCAGGCGAACCACTTCGCGGCTGTGCTGCGTCGCATGGGGATCCCGGTATTTGCGGAACAGGCGGGCGGCTACTTCGAGAGCATGGAGGTACGCGACGTTCTGGGATTGCTCTGGCTGCTGGACAATCAGCAGCAGGACATACCGCTGGCGGGGGTGATGCGCAGTCCGCTGCTGGAGGTACCGTTTTGCGATTCGGATCTGGTGGTGATACGCAGCGTGGACGGGCAGGTGCCGTTTCACGAGGCGGTGCGAGTTTACGCACAACGGGGCGATGATCCTGATCTCAAGGAGCGGGTGGTTGGTTTTTTGTCGATGCTGGCGCGGTGGCGTGCGGTCTCACGTCAGCGGCCGGTGGCCGATTTGCTGTGGCAGTTGTACGAGGAGACGGGGTACCTGCATTACGTGGGAGGGATGCAGGATGGAGCGCAGCGTCGTGCGAATCTTCTGGGTTTGTACGAGCGGGCGAGGCAGTTCGGGCAGTTTGCGCGACAGGGGCTGTTTCGCTTTCTGCGGTTTATCGATCAATTGGCGGAGCGGGAGCGGGTCGTCGAATCGCCCACGCCGTTGTCGGAGGCGGAGGATGTAGTTCGGGTGATGAGCGTTCACCGGAGCAAAGGTCTGGAGTTCTCGGTGGTGATCGTGCCGCAGATGGGCAAGCGGTTCAACTTCAGCGATGCCCGAGGGTCGATGATTGTCGATCGTCGGGCTCACGTTGGGCTGAAAGTGATCGACGAGGAGCGGGGGATCAGCTATCCGACCTTGGCGCATCGGCTGGTGAGTCGCCAGATGGCGAACCAGACGCGGGCCGAAGAGCTTCGGGTGTTGTACGTGGCCCTGACACGAGCCCAGCACCGGCTGATCCTGATCGGCACGGCGGAAGGTGGCTTGGTCGATCCACGGCCGCGTTGGGCGGGACACGACGGGCCGGTGCCTGAGGCGGTGGTGGCGACGGCGAACTGCCCATTGGACTGGCTGGTTCCGGCGCTGGGGTGCGAGCCGGGCGAGCGGGTGGTCTGGGGCGAGAGCGAGGAGCCGGAGGCAGAGGTTGGGTCGCTGGTGCGGGTGGGACGCTATGCGGTCGAGCAGGTGGCGGGGTGGCGGATGCCGGAGGATCGCGGGCGGGTGACGGCTCGGGGTGTGGTGGACAGAGTGGTTGCCCTGGAGCCGGTCAAAGGGCAACGGACGCCTGACGAGCGGGTTGAGGGGGTGATTAAGCAAATAACGGCGCGGTACCAGCATGAGTCGCTGACCCAGCTGCCTGCGGTGATCAGCGTGAGCGAATTGAAGCGGCGGTACTTGTTGGCTTCGGAGCCGGGCGAGCGGGTTCACTCGTATCTTCGCTCAGCGTGGCAGACGCCGCCGCCGCGGTTCGTTCAGGCAAAGGCGGCTGAGCCGGACGGTGTGGTTCGTGGGGTGGCCACGCATGCGGTGATGCAGCATGTGGATCTGGCCAGACCGTGTGGCCGAGCGGATCTGGCGGAGCAGGTGTCGGCGATGGTGGCAGCGGGTCTGCTAACGAGGGAGCAGGCGGATTGGGTGGACCTGGCGAGCGTAGCGTGGTTCTTCGAGACGGAGCTGGGTCGGCGCCTGCGTGCCCATCGGGACAGAACCCGCCGGGAGCTGCCGTTCGTGGTGCGTCTGGCACAGGATAGGTATGAGCCTGCCTTGGCTGGTGGATCGTGGTCGCGGAGCGACGCGATTCTGGTGCGGGGGATTGTGGACTGTGTGCTGGAAGACGGCGTGGGCGTGGAAGTGATTGACTACAAGACCGATCAGGTCGTGGGCGAGCGGCTTACTGAGCGTGTGGAGGCCTACCGTCCGCAGTTGGGCATCTACGCCGAGGCGCTGTCGAGGATTTGGGGCCTGACCGTTGGCCGGTGCTGGGCGGTGTTTCTGGCCGCCCGTCATATTGAGTTGATCGAGCCGTAGGGGCTTGGTTGGTGTTGTGAGGGGGGGGCGGCGGGGCGTCTGTCGGGGTGGTGGTGGGGTCCCAATCGATTCGAGGCGTTGACGGGAGGTGGTGGGCGGCTATATTCTTGCGAACCGGCTCGCCAACGCCGGGATAGGAGCGATGGGGACGTGGACAAGATTATTGGCGAGGCCATTACCTTTGATGACGTGCTTCTGGTGCCGGCGCGATCGTCGGTCGTGCCGGACGAGACGGACGTCAGCACCCGTCTGACGCGTAACATTCTGCTGAACATGCCGCTGGTGTCGTCGCCGATGGACACGGTGACGGAGTCGACCCTGGCCATCGCTTTGGCGCAGGAGGGTGGACTGGGGGTGATTCATCGGAACCTGTCGGTCGACGCTCAAGCGCGAGAGGTGTACAAGGTCAAGCGGTCGGAGAGCGGGGTGATTTCGGATCCGGTGACGTTGCGGCCGACCGACTCGGTGGCACGTGCGCGGGAGGTGATGGGGCTTCACAATATTTCCGGTGTGCCGATCACGGAGAATGGCGGGAAGCTGGTGGGGATTCTGACTCGGCGTGATCTGAAGTTTCTCGAATCGTACGACAAGCGGATCGATCAGGTGATGACGGCCCGCAATCTGGTGACGGCGCCGCCGGAGACGACGCTGGACGAGGCGGAGCGGATTCTGAACGAGGCGAAGGTGGAGAAGCTCTTGCTGGTGGACAAGCGAGGCCATCTAGCGGGTCTGATCACGATGCGTGACATCGAGCGTACGCGTGAGTTTCCTCAGCGGTGCATCGACAGCCGAGGTCGGCTGCGTGTGGGGGCGGCGGTTGGCGTGCACGATTACGAGCGTCTGGAGAGGCTGATCGCCAGCGATCTGGACGTGGTGGTGATTGACACGGCGCACGGGCACAGCGAGAACGTGATCGAGACGGTCAAGGCGATCCGGCGGGAGCACGACATTGACATCATTGCCGGAAACATCGCCACAGCGCAGGCGGCACGGGATTTGATCGATGCGGGGGTGGACGGATTGCGGGTGGGCATCGGTCCGGGCAGCATCTGTACGACGCGAGTGGTGTCGGGCATCGGGATGCCGCAGGTGACCGCGATTCTGGAGGTGGTGAGCGTGGCGGGTCCGGCGGGCGTTCCGATAGTCGCCGACGGGGGTATTCGGTACTCGGGCGACATTACGAAGGCGATCGCGGCCGGGGCGCACTGCGTGATGATCGGCTCTCTGTTTGCGGGCCTGGACGAATCGCCGGGGCAACTGGTGATTTGGAAGGGCCGGCGGTTCAAGGAATACCGGGGTATGGGTTCACTGGGGGCGATGGTGGGCGGCGTGGGCGGCGGTGCCGATCGGTACCAGCAGGCGGAGTACACACGCGAGACGGACAAGCTGGTGCCGGAGGGCGTTGAGGGGCGTGTGCCGTATCGAGGCAGTCTGGCTGAGTATGCCTATCAGTTGGTGGGTGGTCTGCGGGCGGGTATGGGGTACTGCGGTGCGGCCAATATTGAGGACCTGCGGTGCAAGGGTCGGTTCATTCGCATCTCGGCGGCGGGCATGGCGGAGAGTCACCCGCACAGTATCTCGATCACCAAGGAATCCCCCAATTATGCGGTCGAATACGAATCAGAGCCGTTGTAGTGTGGTAGCCGGGCTGTGGGCTGTCCTGGCGTGTGTGATGTTGGCCGGATGCAGCGGGCAGACGATTGACCCGTTTCGGGACGCGGCGGCGGTGCCGGAGGAGTCGATGACCACGGCGTCGGCGGAGACGATTCGGGGGTCGGGCACGGCGGCGGTGATTCGCGTTCGCCCGTGGGAGTCGAGCACGCTGGTGAGGGAGGACGGGACGGTTACGCACTGGCCGTTGTGGTGGGAGGATCCGTTCGAGGATCGGGGCAGCGAAGACGGGGCTGAGGCGTGGACCTGGCAGGACTATGCAGGGATGCTGTATTGTCCGGCACGTTTCGCCTTGAACACGGCGGCCTGGCCGGTGAGCGCGATCGTGACGCCTGCGGGCAGGGCGCTGTGCAGCGACGGGCGCATCAGCAAGCAGTTGGTGTGGCGCGACCACGACGCGCGGGTCTGCGGTGGGGGCCAGCCCGGTCCGGACAGCTTCGTGCCGGCAGCCGCCCACCCGAGTAGCGCGCCCAGTCGCCAGCCGGTGGTGCAGCCGGCGCAGGCTATTCCAGATTCGGGAACACAGTATTAGTTGTGGGCGGGCTGTCGGGCAACGAGTCATCGAGGTTCTTGCTGATTCGGTTGCGCGGTGGGGTTTGACCAGGAGAGGTGGGCGATGCAATTGCTGCGACCGGTGGACAAGATCAAGACCGTGACCCTGTCGAGCGGGCGGGGCGAAGTGACCGTGGAACGCGATACGGGGATCATCCGCCGTCTGGCCGTCAAGCGGGGGCGCAGACTGATCGACCTGATGGGTCAGCTCAGGCAGAATCAGGTGGGATACATCGGCGGCCTGCGCCTGTACGACGAGCGAGACGAGAAGTGGTATGACGACTGGGTCAGCCGTCCGCGGGTGGTGCGGAGCAGCAAGAGCGGCAGCCGGCTGGTGTTGACGAAGCGTTATCCGGGCGCTCCGTTCGAGGTGGAGTTGTCGCTGGAACTGAAGGGGGCCGAGTTGGCGTGGGAGGTCACCTGTCGCCAGAAGCAGAAGGTGAACCGTCAGGTTCGGGTGATCCTGGCGCTGCCGATCGTCGCGGGATGGCACTGCTTTACGACGGCGGACTGCCACGCCGACGGCTCGTACCAGGGGCCCAACGCGCCGTGGCTGTTCGACGGGATGACCAGCTTCGATTATTACTACAATCAGGGTCCGTACGTGGGCCGGCACGATCTGATCGTGCCGTTTTTCAGCATGTATGACCCGCAGCAGGACGTGGGCATCTCGTTCGGCGAGCACCTGGATCGCAACGTGCCGGGCGCGGTGTTTCGTTTTTCCAATGCCGAGCGGGAGTTTGACTGGGGGTATCAGGCCAAGCCTGATATTCAGCGGTACCCGCATTTTGAGGTAGTGCATCTCTACATCGGGATGCGCGGCACGAAGCCTTGCTCGACCGGGGGCGTGATCTTTCTACACGAGGGGCACTGGCGGTGTGGCTTGGGGTTGTACTACCGGCGTTTCAAGCGTTGGTTTGCCCCGGCGTGCGAGAGGATTTACGAGCGTGAGGGGACGTTCGAGTGCGGCAACGTCTTCACGGCCGATCGGGTGGACGAGTACAAGTCGATCGGGGGCAAGTATCTGGAGGTCCACGGTCATTTCCCGTGGTATGGGTGCTATTTCCCCGACGAACAGCCGTGGCACACGATCGACCATCTGGAGCGTGAATACGTTCCGGAGGATCAGCGGCCCAAGAGGTATCGGAAGCTTTCGCAGGAGCTGATTCACGCCAAACTGAGGAAGCTGAAGGACAGCGGCATCAGCAGTCACTACTACTTCAACTACAGCGACGGCTATCGACCATGGGTCGAGCAGCGTTTTGCTGATTCGCTGGCGATGATGGAGGACGGCCAGATTGCGCCGTCGGGTTGGCGATTATGCCACTGCCTGCTGGCCGATCCCGACCTGTCGTTCGGCAAGTACATGATCGAGACGACCAGGAAAGTACTGGCGAGGTACGGCGACGTGCTGGACGGATTCTTTCTGGACTGTTTCCGGCACTTTGAGTTCGACTTCGAGCACGACGACGGCGTAACGATGGTCAACAACAAACCGGCGTACGCGGTCAATCACATGTTTACGCGCATTCAGGCGGTGGTGGGCCGTCTGCTGCGTGAGCGGGGGATGGACTGCTTTGCGAACAAGCCCCGAACGATGGCGATCATGCGGGACGTCGACGGCGTGCTGCTGGAGGGTTCGGGCGATGCGGCCGAGGTCAAGTTCTATTATTGCTGCATCGGGATGCCGCTGTTTTACATGTGGACAAGCACGCATAAGCCTCAGGAGGAATATTTGAAGCGGTCGGTGGTGCTGGGTGGCTGGCCGAGAGACCCGGTTCTTCAGGCGACCGACAAAGCGGAGCGTCGCCGCGAGTTCCGGCGGTACGTGAAGCTGTATGCGAAGTATCTGCCGCTGTATCGGCACTTCAGCCGGCGGGTGCTGTGCTTTGAGCCGGATCCGATCACGTTTTCGGATGGGGTGTATGGGCAGATCTACACGCGTCCGGACGGAGCGTACGTGGTGGGGGTGATGAGCGACTGGATCAGCGTGGACGATCGGCTGCGCCGCAGCCGGGCGCCGTACGTGCAATTGCGTTTGCAGGGCGCCACCAAGATCGGCCGTGTGCAGGTGCATTACGCAGGGCAGGCCGAGCCGCAGGATGTGTTGCCCAAGACAGCGGAAGGGCAACTCGTCGTCGAGTTGGGCGAGCTGACCTCTGCTGCGGTCATTCTTTGTCTTCCGGGTGAGGGGGGGCTGGATGGTACCGGGCAGGCCAAGATCGAAAAGAAGGTCGAGACGCTGGGCGATCCGACCGTCGGATACGAGTTGGGTACGGGCGCGGGAGAGAAGCGATCGGGCGAGTCTTGAGCCGGTCAGTGGGTGGTCAGCGCAGCGACGAACGTACAGAGAGCGATCAGCCCCAGCAGGACCGCTACCGCGACGGCGCCTGTGCGCGAGCCGTTCGCCAGGTTTCTGCTATCGGCTGGATGGTCTTGACGGTCGGGATCATCGACGACGAAGACCCGGTGACATAGGGGGCAGCGGGCGCGTGCGCCCGGGCGTGCGAGTCCCACGCGGAAAGCGCCGTTGCAGGCAGGACAGACGAGGTCGATCATGGTTTGGGGTCCAGCCGGCGGGGTGCGACGACGGCGTCGGCCACCGCTCCGACTGGGGTTTATCGGTCAGATTAGCGAACGGATTGAGTGTTGATGATCGGGCTTGCGGCGAGGTTACGCGGAGCGGGCGGCTGAGTCGTCGGCAGACGGCTTCGCTTTGGGGGGCGCTTCGGTGCTGGACGCCTGGTCGGGCGGTTGGTATTCGGGCACGAGCTGTTTGAGCCGCTGTCGTATCCTGTCGAGGTCGTCTTCGTCGGCCATGGCGAGCAGATCTTCCATGCCGTGGCAGACGGCCTCCATGCTTTCGGGGCGGTTCTGCCAGATGCCTATTTTGGGATGCGTGGTTCGGCCGACGCCCTCGCCCTCGATGCTGAGTTCTTCGAAGAGCTTTTCGCCTGGGCGCAGTCCGGTAAAGGTGATCTCGATTTGCTCGCCGGGGGTGAAGCCGCTGAGAGTGATCAGCTCTTTGGCGAGGTCGACGATTTTGACGGGCTCGCCCATATCGAGGACGAAGATTTCGCCGCCTCGTCCCATGGCGCCGGCCTGCATGACGAGTTGGCAGGCTTCGGGGATGGTCATGAAGTAGCGTGTAACGTCGGGGTGGGTGACGGTGAGGGGTCCGCCGGCGGCAATCTGTTCCTGAAAGATGGGGACGACGCTTCCGCTGCTGCCGAGGACGTTGCCGAATCGCACTGTGACGAACTGGGTCTGGCAATGGCTGCTGAGCTGCTGGATGTACATTTCGGCGACTCGTTTCGTGCAGCCCATGATACCGGTGGGGCGGACGGCCTTGTCTGTGGAGATGAACACGAACTTTCCGGCGCTGCTGGCGGCTACCGCGTCGGCGACGGTTCGGGTCCCCAGGATGTTGTTTTTGATAGCCTCGCCAGGATTGCGTTCCATCATGGGCACGTGTTTATGGGCGGCAGCATGGAATACAACCTCGGGGCGGTGTTCGCCGAAGATGCGACTGATCCGGGCGGCGTCACAGATGTCGGCGACGCAGGCGATGAGCCTCAGGTTGGGGGTGCGGCGCGACAGCTCCCGTTCGATTTCGAACAAGTTGTTTTCCGCCTGTTCGACAAGGACGAGTTCAGTTGGTTGGTAGCGGATGATCTGGCGGCAGAGTTCGGAGCCGATGGATCCGCCGGCCCCGGTTACCAGGACGCGCTTGGCTTTCAGGAAATCGGCGATAGCGTTCTCATCGAGGGTGACTTCCTCGCGTCCGAGCAGGTCGGTGATGTTGACCTCGGGCAGATCGTGGACGCGGACGCGGCCAGCGATCAATTCCTTGACGTCGGGCACGATGCGAAAGCGGGCATTGGTGCCTTCGCACAGTTCGACGACGCGTCGGAGTTCGCGTCGGGTGGTGGCGGGCAAGGCGATGAGGATCTCGTCGACTTCTTGTTTGCGGCAGATCTCTCGCACCTGTTGGGTGCTTCCGAGGACAGATATGCCGTGAATCTGGCTGCCCCAGGTGGCAGGATCGTCGTCGAGCAGGCCGACGACGCGATAGCGTTCCTCGGGCATGCGCTCGATTTCGCGGACGACGGCCTCAGCCGTATCGCCCGTGCCGATGATCAGCAGGTTGGACGGCCCGCCGGGAGGCACGGGGCGCACGGTTTCGTGGTACAGGCGTACGCCCACGCGTGCAAAGGCGACCAGGGCAATGGTGGCGCCCCAGTCGAGGATGAAAGTCAGTTGTGGGAAGTTTGGCAGGAGTCGTTGCTGGCGCGAGGCCCACAGGTACTCACCGGCAAAGACGAGGCAGAGCAGGATGAACGAACTGATAAGAGTGGCCGACACCATCGTGAGCAGATCGTAGAGGCTCGTGTACCGCCACCATCCCCGGTAGAGTCCCATGCGCCAGAAGACGATCAGCTTGATCGCGACGGTCGGGACCATGACCGGCAGGAACAGGTGCATCGGCGCGCGGTGGAAATGGAAGTTCCACGCGACGCCGAAGGCTAGGAAGTATGCCAGCGAGAACAGCAGCAGATGCACCAGCGCCGACCAGAGGCCGCGCCATCCACCCGATCTGGACAAGTGTGTTGCAGGGGCCATAGCGTCTGCCGAGAACTCGCGAAGGAGACCTGTACATAATCGGACGTTGCGCGCTACGGCTTGAGCGGGCGCGGGCCGAGGCCAAGTCTCGTTGGCGGTCATGGTACCGCGCGGTGAGTGGAAAACCAATGCTGGGAGTGATCGAATGGGGGTTGCGATGGGCGATGGTAGCCTCTAGCGTACGCTCATACGAATCACCGGCGATTGCCGGCGTGGGGATGGTTTCCCCGGGCTGGAGGACGCGGGACTCAAGAAGCTGGTGTGTTGGTCATTTGTGAGATGACAGGAGAGGCTGTTGGAGCCGCTTTTGCTATCTGTCGTATCAGTTGCTGCTGACTGGCCCTTGCTGCTGTCCGCAGTTGGGCTGGGTTTGTGCGTGGGCACGATAACGGGTCTGTTCGGTGCGGGTGGGGGTTTCATCATTGTGCCGTCGCTTAACGCCTTGCTGGGTGTACCCATGACGACGGCCGTCGGCACGGGCGCGGCGCACGTGCTGGGCGGGTCAAGCATTGCCTTGTGGCGGCAGTTGGATCGGCGGTTTCTGGGGATTCGCGTGGCCGGCGCCATGGCCGTGGGCATTCCACCGGGTACCCGTCTTGGCCTGGCGGTGGTCGAGCGGCTGAAGCACGTGGGCACTATTGGTGTGTTCTCGCGGGAGGTGGTTGCGGCGGACTTCGTTCTGCAAGCTGTTTTTGCGGGCTTCCTGGCGATGCTGGCATTCTGGATGGTTCTCGACAATTTTTGGCTTCGTCGCGGGCAAGGCGATGATGAACAGAACCACCGAGGGATACTGGCGTGGGTGCGCATACCACCGATGTGTTCAGCGCGCACGATCCCCGGTGGGCCGATCAGCATACCGTTGTTGTTCCTCTTCGGGGTTTTCGAGGGGTTCGTGGCCGGCCTGCTGGGCATCGGCGGCAGCGTAATCATGATGCCGGCGCTGTTCTACCTGATCGGACAGACGACCAAGTATGCCACGCAGACATGCCTGATGCTGGCCTTTGTCTCGGGACTTAGCGCGACGATCCAGCACGGCATCGTGGGGAACATCGACTACACGCTGGCTGCGGCGCTGATCTTCGGCGCGTTTTCGGGTACCAAGCTCGGGACGGTCATTCGCAGCCGGATCACGGGCAGGTCGATCCGGCAATACTTCGGGTTCGTCGTGGGCGGCGCGGTGCTGCTGCCGCTATGCAAGCTTCTGACGATGTTGGTTGGCGGTTAAGGATAGGGGGCTGTGCCATGGACGATTACGGGCGCTATAGAGCAGACCACGAAATCCAGCGCCAGTAGCCCCAGATGGCCCATAGCCACAGCAGCGCCATGGCCAGAAGTGTGATCGGTACACCGTAGATGACAAAGTCGCGAAGGCGAAGCAGCTTTTTGCCGGTTCTTGGATCGACGGCTCCGACGTAAGCTATCGCGTTGTTGGGTGTGCCCACGATCGTGGCATTGGCAAAAGATGAGGCGAAGGCACAGGCCAAGCCCACCTTCCAGAGGTGGACGCCGCCGATCTGGCCCATGGACAGCGCGATCGGTCCTACGGCGGCCACGGTGGCGCCGTCGCTCATGAAGTTGGTGAGCGTGCCGGTGAAGGCGCTGATGGCGACCAGCAGCGCCTCACCATATTGCATGGATTCGGGCAAGGCGTGGATGATCGTTCGTGCCAGCCACAGAGAGGCTCCCGTGACTTTGAGACCGACGCCCATGGCGCATGCGGCTGCATAGAGTCCCACGACGTCGAAACGCACCTTGTTCTGGATGTGTCGCCAGCGGATGATGCGGAACACCAGCATGAGGACGACGCCGAAGATAGCGGGGCCGCCGAGGCCGAACCGGTGGCTGGCGGTAATCCAGAGAGCGACTACCGAAAACAGGATCATCGCCATCACAATTTCGGGTCTGGACATCCGGCCGTTAAGAGCTGTTTCGCTGCGAAGGGATTCGCGGAAATCGACTTTAGGAGCCTTGATCTTTCTGGCGAGCGCGACGTACATGACGGTGCCGACGGTCAGAGACAGGACAAGGACATAGGGGACGGCGATGAGCACCCATTGGAGGAAGGAGATGGGTGCGCCAAACTCCTTCAGATAGCCGACCATGATGGCGTTTCGTCCGCCCGCAGCCGGTGACCCCGGCCCGCCTTGGTTGAGGGCGAAGCACGTGCCCAGGATCAGGACGACAGCCAGGTATCTGTCGGTCTCGATCTTGTAGCGTTCGCAGATCAGGACGTACATTCTCACGAGGACCGGGACAAGGATTGCGGCGAGGGCATGTTCCGAGAAGAAACTGGCGGCAAGGGCAAGGAAGGGGATGAACAGGAAGCAGAAGCCGGCCAGGCTTCGGACTCGCCCGAGCAGCAACATGCCGATGCGGCGATCGAGTCCGGTGACGCTTACGCCTACGGCGATGGCAAGGACGCCGGCGATGAAGAACACGGCATCCTTCATGTACGCTTTGGCTATATCGTCGAGCGGCAGGACGGCGAAAAGGTAGAGGGCGCTGCCCACCAACAGGTCCGTCGCGCCGAGAGGGATGGCCTCGGTTCCCCAGAGGAAGGCGGCGGTGAACAGCACCGCGATCATAATCTTGGCCTTGTAGCCGATTTCAGAGGGGGCGTGCTCGGTCTTGAGTATCCCGTTAACGCTTTCGGTGATGGTGTGCGTGTCGGGCTGGAGGCGATAGCCTAGAGGATGCGTCTCCGATACCAGATTGACCAGGCTTCGTGGCACGGGGAGAGCCGCCACGACGAGGAAAAAGGTGATCGCGAGGCCGAACAGGCCGTAGTTGATGCCGCCGTACGGGCGAAACAGAGCCCGCAGATTCCCAAAGACACTTGACATCCAGATGCTCCAACTTCTCCGGCCGCATCGTACGCCTCCGCTGCGCGATCATGAGGGCAAGCTGCCTTCGGGTGCAGGACCGCATGACCCGGACGGGCCACCCGGTCGGACGGCGCCAGGCCCCTTAGTTACTTCAGGAGCTGCTGGACGTCAACCGGCTGGCCGGTGGCGATGGCCTGATTGGCCGCTGCTCCGATCAGGACCGCCTGGATGGCCTGATCCAGCGACGCCATTCGAGCGGTGGGTGGCGCATCCCAATCGCGGGCAAAGAACTCGTGCCGCAGCAGTGGATCGGACCCGCCGTGGCTTCCTTCGGCGCGTTTCAGTTCGACGTCTTCGATGCCCTTGCCTGGCTGGAAGACGCGGAGCCGTTCGCCCACGAGTTCTTCCATGCCGTGAACGGTAACATCACCGGCGGCCCACCGCGTGTCCTTGGTGGCGGACAGTTCGAGCCGGCCGGCAGTGCCCTCGATGATAATGCGCTCCCCTTCGTAACTGGCAAAGGCCTGTAACGTGTAGGTCACGTGGATTCCGTTCTGGTAGTTGTAGATGACCGATGCCCGATCCTCGATGTCGATCTGATCGTCCCACAAGCACGCGTCGCGCAGGTAGCCGTCGTCGGCCTCGGCCTCGAGGTACAACTTTCGGGAGCGCTCGTTGGCGAACATGTCAACGTGAAGGTCACATTTGTCGGCATGAGGGCATCCGCGGCAGCGCGTGTGCCGGAACGCGTTATTTTTTCCGTAGAAGGCGAGGTCGCCTACGGCTACAAGCTTGTCGGGCAGGGACTCAACAAACCAGTTGAGCAGGTCGAAATGGTGGCTGGCCTTGTGGATAAGCAGGCCGCCGGAGTTGGCCTTGCGCCGGTGCCAACGTCGGAAGTAGTCGGCGCCGTGTCGGCGATCGAGCATTTCGTGGTATTCCATGGTGAGGATGCGTCCGAGCCGGCCTGACGCGAGGATTTGCTTGATGGCGGTGCTGGCCGCTCCGTAACGTGCGTTGTGGGTGACCAGGCCCTGGGCGTCGCTCTTGGCCGCGGCGGCGGCGATGCGGCGACACTGCTCGACGGTGGTACACAAGGGTTTTTCGCAGATCACTCGCTTACCGGCTTGAAGGGCCTCGATGAGAAACTGACAATGCGCGCTGTCCTGTGTGGCGATGATGACGCCGTCGGGGTCGAGGTCTTTGAGTATGGTCCGATAGTCGGTGTATGCGGGCAGATCGGTGCCCAGCATCTCGTTGGCGGCGCGCATGCGGCTGGCGTTCCGGTCGAAGAGACCGACCAGTTGGGCCTTGCCGCCGAACTCGTCATCGACGAGCGGCTTGGCGAACATGTTTACCCCGCGTCCGCCTGTTCCTGCCAATACATAACGCTTAACGGCCATGGGCTTGGTCTTCCTTTCAGGCAATGACATTGTGACAACGGCTCAATACAGGCGGGTCGGGCCTATCGCAGGCCGACGCCTTGGATGGCAACGCCCTTTTCCCTCCACTCTCGCACCAGGTTTTGCAGGTCGGCGATGGCTTCGTTGAGGCGCTGGGTCGTCAGCACCAGGGACTCATACAGCCGGGGGTCGTTAACGAACCGGCCGGCCGTGCCTTCGCCTTGGGCCAGGCCCCGGGCGGCTTCGTCGAGGTGGTCGAGAACGCGTGAGAGTTTGTCAGCGTTGTCAACGATTTTGCGTCCAATTACGTCCAACTGCTGGTCGGTCCGCGTGGCGGTGCCGGACAGGGTGGACGTGATGTTCCGCACGTCGTCCGCGACGACCTCGGCCTTGGTAGCGAACGCCTGAAGGTCGTGGACGGCGGAGCGTGCGTCCTCGGTGACGGTTCGCAGATTGCTGATGGCTGCGCGAAGGTTGCTCTTGACCTCAGGATCGCCGAGCACCTCATTGAAATGCTTGAGCGACTCGTTCAGTCGGTGCACGGCGGTGTAAAGGTTGGGGATCACCTGGCCGCTCTGATCGCTGTCGACGTGTTCGACGGGTCTCTTGACGAAGAGTTCGTGCAGATCGTCGGCTACGGGCGTGAGTGCTTCGGCCAGATCGCCGATCTGTCGCGCCGAGCGTTGTAGGGTCGCGACGACGTCGCGAGGGATCAACTGGTCGAACGCGCTGACCAACTTGCCCTCGAGCACGGCCGATCCGTCGCGAGGAACGAACTGCCCGGCGGCTGCTCGTCGCACATCCAGTACAACCACGGGACGGCCGAAGCCCAGAGGGGCTTCGTGGACGCGTGCGACGGCGTCCTGCGGAATCGCATAGGGGTCCTGGATATCTAACGTCACGTCCACGCCCAGGGCCGGATCGTCGGCATCCCGACGCTGGATGCCGCCCACGCGGCCCACGCGGATGCTGCTCATCTCCACGTCGGTGCCGATGGTGAGGCCCCGCAGTTGCCCGAAGTAGACGTGCACGTGATAGGTACGGGTACCGACCAGCCAGTCGGGCATCTCGCCAAACAACACGATGAGGACCGCCACTCCGGCCAGGGCGACGATCATGAACAGTCCGACGAGCAGATTGCGTCGTCGTTCAGAGGTATGTTCGCTAGCCATTGGCTATCACCTTCCCTTGTGCCTGTCCGGACGCGGAAACGAACTGTCGCACGCGCGGGTCGGTCGACGCACGGATCTGCTGCGGCGAACCGTCGATGATAAACCGGCCCGCGTACAGCATGAGAACGCGATCCGCCACAACATATGCGGAATAGATGTCATGTGTCACGACGACACCCGTCACGCCGCGCTCACGCCTGAATTTGACGATCAGTTCGTTGATCCCCTGGGCACGAATGGGGTCCAGGCCGGTGGTCGGCTCGTCGTAGAGGATGACCTCGGGGTCCAGGGCGATCGCCCGGGCGAGGGCGACCCGCTTGCGCTGCCCGCCGGACAGTTCGGCGGGCTTGCGGTCTTCCAGGCCCTCCAGGCCGACCAGTGCGAGTTTTTCGGCCACGAGCTGCCGGATACGCGGTGGGGCGTAATCGGTGTGCTCCAAGAGGGGAAAGGCGATGTTCTGGCCGACGGTCATCGAGTCGAACAGGGCTCCCATCTGGAACAGAAAGCCGAAGCGCCTGCGGACCTCGACCAGTTCGCGCTCGCCCAAGGTGTCGATTCGTTGGCGGTGGAAGAAGACCTCTCCCTCGTCCGGTCTCAGCAGCCCGATCGTATGCCGTAACAGAACGCTCTTGCCGATGCCCGATTCACCGATAATCACGGTCGTCTGGCCCGCATGAAGCTTCAGATCGATCGCATCGAGCACGTGCAGGGCGCCGAATCGCTTGCTGAGGCCACGCAACTCGATGACTGGTTCGCCGTTCGTCTGATCCATGGTGCGTCTACAGTACGGGCTTGAAGCCCCACATGAAGTTGTAGAAGGCCTGCATGAAGAATCCGATGAAGAAATCCAACACCAGGATGGCGATAAAGCTGTTGACGAAGCTTTCGGTGCACGCGCGGCCCACACCTTCGGCGCCGTGGCGACAATGGAACCCCTTGTAGCAGCTTATTACCGCAATGGCTCCCCCGAAAAAGAGGCTCTTGATGAAGCCCACGAGCAGGTCCCATCGCTCGAGAGCGGATGCGGTGAACTGCCAGTAGGGCTCGGACGGGACACCGAAGATTTTGACGGTAATGAACCACCCGCCCAAAGCGCCCATGACGTCGCAGTAGATGGTCAGGAACGGCGTGAGCAACAGGCAGGCGAGGAAGCGCGGCACGACGAGGTGACGGATGGGATCGGCGCCCATGCTGCGAAGGGCCTCGATCTGTTCGGTGACGTTCATGGTGCCCAGCTCGGCGGTCAGGGCTCCGCCCACGCGCCCGGCGAGCATGACGCCGGCCAGAACCGGGCCCAACTCGCGGACGACCGAGAGGTTGATCACCACCCCCATTCGGTCCTCCAGTCCTGCCGAGAGGAACTGCTCGTAGGCCTGGACGGCGAGCACCATCCCGACGAACGTGCCGGTGATCAAGATGACCGGCACACTGCGATTGCCCACCTCATAGGCCACCGGCGCGACCAGTTGCCAGTTGCGCCATCGGTTGATCCCGGCCACCATCCACGACGAGATCTGGCCGAAGAATCGCCAGAAGGCGCCGAATGCTGCGATAGACTGAAGGGTCCGGTCGCCGAGTTGGGCAAGCAGTCCTGTCATTCCCGCTGATCCTGGATGTCTCGTGGCCGTCTGGGCGGACAGCACTTTCTACAGCCGGGGCGTGGGCCTGTCAATTTAGGGGGCAGGGCGGAGGCGGCGACACTAACGCGAGTGACGGACCGATGCGGCTGGCGGGGCATGGGGCCGGGGCTGTGGATGTTGCAGACGGCCAGCAGCACTGGATTGGTGTCTGCACCGTAGGTGGAGGCGACCAAGAGGGTCGCCTTGACCGCCTGGGGTGATCTCCGCACTCAATGGAATAGACGTCGGCGGCGTGGGGCTTGCCGGGCGGACGGGTCTTGTCGAGCTGTCCGTTGACGCGTGGGCGCCCGGCTCATAGCATCGAGATGGGTGACGATCTCGTTGGCGTGGTGAGACTACCTAAGATGGAACTTTGCCACAGCACGCCGTTACGCGGCCAGCACGTTGAACTGGGCGCCAAGATGGTGCCCTTCGCCGGTTGGGAGATGCCTGTGCAGTATTCGCAGGGCATTCTGGCCGAGCATCGCCACACGCGTGAGAAGGTTTCACTCTTCGACACGTGTCATATGGGGCAGTTTGTCGTCACGGGCGGCCACGCCGGGGTCGATCTGGGTCGACTGGTCAGCAGCGGTGTCGAACGGCTTGAGGTGGGCGCGTGTAAGTACGGACTGTTGCTGGACGATCACGGGGGGATCATCGACGACACCATTGTGGCCCGCTTGGCGCAGGACCGGTTCCTGGTGGTAGTGAATGCCGGCACGCGTGAGGGTGATGCTGAGTGGATCGGCGAACACCTGTCGGCGGGCACGGGCTTTGAGGATCAATCGACGGCGATGGGCAAGTTGGATCTGCAAGGGCCGTGTTCGATGCAAGCGCTGCAACCCCTGTGTCGGCACGACTTGCGTGGTTTGCGGTACTTTCGTTGCGTGCAGGCCGAGGTGTGTGGCTTCGACGCGCTGGTCAGTCGTACCGGATACACGGGTGAGCTGGGGTACGAGATCTACGTCGCTGCCGAGTGCGTGACGAAGGTGTGGGCGGCGCTGTTGGAGCTACCCGAGGTCGAACCGGCTGGGCTCGGGGCTCGCGACACCTTGCGACTTGAAGTCGGATATCGTCTTTACGGTCAGGACATGGACCGGGAGCGAACACCGCTCGAGGCCGATCTGATGGATAGCGTCGAGTTGGGCAAGGAGTTCATCGGTCGCGAGGCCTTGCAGCGGCAGATGGCGGCTGGCGCGAACGAGAAACTTGTGGGATTTGTGATGTCGGGTCGGCGGGCCGGTCGCCACGGATTCACCATTCTGGCCGACGGCGAGGACGTGGGTAAGGTTACCAGCGGCTCGTTCGCCCCGAGCCTGGGAGTGGCCGTCGGAATGGGATACGTGCGGGGCGATCGGGCATGGCAGGAGGGCGACGCGCTGGCGATCGCAATCGGCTCGCAGACGTTGCCGGCGAAGCTGACCCGTCCGCCGTTTTACGGGCGTGGCACGGCACGAATGAAAACAACAGGTCCATGAAACACAGGAGCAATGAACGTGGTTCCGGCTGATTGCAGGTATACCAAGGAGCATGAGTGGGTTCGCATCGACGGAGGTCTGGCTGTAGTGGGCATAACCGACTACGCTCAGAAGGCGTTGGGGGACATCACCTACATAGAGCTGCCTGTAGACGGTCGGCAGGTGAAGCAGTCTGAGGAGTTCGCCGTGATCGAGTCGGTCAAAGCGGCGGCAGACATCTACGCGCCGCTGTCCGGGCGTGTGGCTGAAGCCAATCAATCCCTGGTGGAATCGCCGGAGATTGTGAATGAAGACCCGCACCAAGCTGGGTGGATCTGCAAGCTGGCGGAGTTTGATCGCGCCGAGCTGGACAATCTGCTTTCTCCCGAGCAGTATGAGGCGCTCTTGAAGGAGCTTGGATAGGTGTTCATTGCCAACACCGAGCAGCAGCGCGACCAGATGCTCGAGGCCATCGGCCTGAGGAGCGTGGAGGATCTGTTCGCGGGCATTCCTCGCGAGCAGCGGGCGCGTTCGTTCGACCTGCCGCCGGGTCGATCCGAGTTCGAGGTCCGCGATCACCTTCGGCGTCTGGCCGAAAAGAACGCCGTCAATCTGGTCAGCTTTCTGGGCGCGGGTTTCTACGACCACTTCATCCCTGCCGCGGTGGATGCTCTGGTGGGCCGGAGTGAGTTCTACACCGCGTACACGCCGTACCAACCCGAGATCTCGCAGGGCATCCTCCAGGCCCTGTACGAGTATCAGTCCTGCATTTGCCGCCTGACCGACATGGAGGTGTCCAACGCGTCGTTATATGACGGCGGCACCGCTTTGTACGAGGCGGCGATGATGGCCTTGCGAGTGACGGGGCGAGAGAAGATCGTCCTGGCGGGCGGTGTGAGCCCGATCTACCGCAACATGATTGACTGCTATACGGCCAACCTGGCGATTGACTTGGATGAGGTTCAGCCAGAGGGTGGGGCGATTGACCACGATCGGTTGAGCGACCACGTCGATGGGCGGACGGCGGCGGTCATCTTTCAGAATCCGAGTTTTTTCGGTGTGGTTCAGGATCTGACCGAGCCGATCAAGAGGGTCCATCAGGCTGGAGCCCTGGCGATCGTGTCCTTCTATCCGGTTGCGGCTGGGTTGATCAAGAGCCCTGGCAGCATGGGGGCCGACATCGTGACCGGCGAAGGGCAGAGCTTGGGTATTCCCTTGTCGTTCGGCGGTCCTTACCTGGGTTTCATGGCCGTGAGCAAGAAGCTGGTGCGTAAGATGCCGGGCCGTATCTGCGGTCGTACAACCGACAACCGGCAGCGACAGGGCTTCGTGCTCACGCTTCAGGCGAGGGAGCAGCACATCCGTCGCGAGAAGGCCACCTCCAACATCTGCACCAACCAGACGCTTTGCGCGTTGCGCTCGCTGGTGTACATGACCTTGTTGGGGCGCGAGGGCCTGGGCGAGCTGGCCCGTCTTTGCGCCGCCAAGGCGACGTACGCCAAGCAGCGTCTGGCCGAGATTCCTTCGGTTCGGATCGACATGACGCTGCCGACGTTTAATGAGTTCGTGGTTCATCTGCCGCGCGATGCGGCTGCGGTCGTTGGCGATCTGATCGACAAGGGCTTTGCGGCGGGCTTTCCGCTGGGCCGGTACTACTCGAGCATGCAAAACGATCTGCTGGTGGCCGTTACCGAGAAGCGGACGAAGGAACAGATCGGCGCGTTGGCCGAGGCTTTGGAGGGCGTGCTGTGAAGCTAATCTTCGAGAGAAGCCAGCCCGGCCGGCGCGGCGTGCGCCTTCCCGAAGTGGACGTGCCCACCGAACCCGATTTGCCGGCGTCGCTTCGCCGAGAATCGCCGCCGCCGCTGCCGGAGGTGTCGGAGTTGGATGCGGTACGGCACTTCACGGAGTTGAGCACGCGCAACGTGGGCGTGGACAGCATCTTCTATCCGCTCGGCTCGTGCACGATGAAGTACAACCCGAAGCTGTGCGATCGCGTCGCCAACTACGAGGGCTTTGCGGCCCTGCACCCGCTGCTTCCGCAGCTTCGTTTAGGCGGCATGCTGACACAGGGCGCCTTGGCCGTGCTGTACGAGACCGAGCGGCTGCTGGCGGAGATCGTGGGCATGCCGGCGGTGACCATGCAGCCGCTGGCCGGCGCACACGGCGAACTGACCGGCATCATGCTGATTGCAGCCTATCACCGGGCCCGCAAAAACAAGAAGCGCAAGATCATCGTGCCCGATTCGGCCCACGGGACCAACCCGTCGAGTGCCGCCATCGGCGGATTCGAGGTGGTCACGGTCGGCACGGACAGACAGGGCAACATGGACCTGAAGGCATTGGCCGAGGCCATCGACGACACGGTAGCGGGCGCGATGTTGACCGTCCCGAGCACGCTGGGGCTCTACGATCCGGACATCGTCAAGGTCGCCGAGATGATCCATGACGTGGACGGGTTGATGTACTGCGACGGGGCGAACCTCAACGCCATCCTGGGCAAGGTCCGACCGGGTGATATCGGTTTTGATGTGGTGCACATCAATCTGCACAAGACGTTCGGCTCGCCGCACGGTGGCGGCGGGCCCGGGGCCGGCCCGGTGGGTGTGTCCAAGAAGCTGCTGCCGTACCTGCCGACGTCGGTGGTAATCAGGCGCGACGACGGCACGTACGCGCTGAAGTACGATCTGCCCGATTCGATCGGCTACATTGCGCCGTTCTACGGCAGCTTCGGCGTGATCCTTCGGGCGTATGGCTACATTCTGCTGCAGGGCCGGGAAGGTCTGATCCGCGTTGCGGAGAACGCCGTGCTCAACGCGAACTACGTCATGCACCGACTGAAAGATCATTACGACCTGCCGCACGACCGCGTGTGCATGCACGAGTGCGTGTTCTCCGCCAGCCGGCAGAACAAGCGCGGCGTCCATGCGATCGATGTGGCCAAGGCCTTGCTGGACCGAGGGTTTCATCCGCCGACGGTGTGTTTCCCGCTTATCGTGCCCGAGGCGTTGATGATCGAGCCGACGGAGACAGAGTCCAAGGAAATGCTCGACGCCTTCTGCGACGCGATGATCGAGATCGCCGAGCAGGCCGAAAGCCAACCGGACGTCCTCAAGGCTGCCCCAACCACCACACCGGTTGGTCGGCTGGACGAGGTGGCTGCGGCACGCAACATGGATCTTTCGGCGTAAACCCTTTTCCGAAAGCAGGTTACGCATGTTGGCTGCGGCACGGTAGTCTGCGGTACCCATGGGCCGATGCAAGGGCTACGCTAACAATGGGTTGCCGCAATCTGCGGCGCCGAACGGTGCGTGAGCGGATGACCAGCAGTGCGACAACCTATGCCGTCTCGTCCGAGAGGAAGCCTCCGTGGCTTCGTGTGCGCCATCCGCGGTGCGCGCAGACCCGCGAGGTGTGGCGTCTGTTGCAGGAGTTGGATCTGAATACGGTCTGCCAGTACGCGGCCTGCCCCAATGTGGCTGAGTGCTTCGCGAGAGGAACGGCCACGTTCATATTGATGGGATCGGTCTGCACCCGCCGGTGTCGGTTCTGCAACGTGGCCCAAGCGTCACCGCAGCCGCTTGATCCGACAGAAGGCGAACGAATCGCGGAAGCCGCCCGTCGTATGAAGCTGCGGTATCTGGTGCTGACGTCGGTGACGCGCGACGACCTGCCCGATGGTGGCGCCGAGCACTGGGCGGCTGTGATTCGCGCGGTCAGGGCGCGTCTTGCGGAACTCGCGGTCGAGGCGTTGATTCCCGATCTTAGCGACTTGAGCGACGTACTTGCCGCGGGTCCAAGTGTGCTGGCTCACAACATCGAGACCGTGCCGCGACTGTATCCGATGGTCCGCCCGCAGGCCGACTACGAACGCTCGTTGAACGTGCTGGCGCGGGCCAAGCGCATACGTCCGGACGTCGTCACCAAGTCGGCGATCCTGGTGGGACTTGGCGAGACCGAGGATGAGGTTCTGGGGGCCTTAGTGGACTTGCGGCAGGTGGGTTGCGATCGGGTTGTGTTGGGTCAGTACCTGCGGCCGACGCGGGAACACGTTCCGGTGGCGGAGTTCGTCACGCCCGAGCAGTTCGACCGGTTTGCCGAACAGGCACGGCAGATGGGGTTTTCGTGGGCGCTGGCGGCCCCGCTGGCGCGCAGCTCCTATCATGCTGCCGAGGCCGGGCCATGAAGCCGAAGTTGCTGGTCTGTCGGCCTGGCGTCGTGCCATACCACGAGGCGCTGGAGATTCAGAACCAGCTTCGCCGGCGGCGTGCCGACGGCCTGGTCCACGACGTACTTCTGCTGCTGGCGCACCCGCCGGTTTTCACGCTCGGCCGGTCGGGCAGGGCTGAGCACCTGCTTGTGTCGCGCCCCGACATTGAACTGGTGCGCACGAACCGCGGGGGCGATATCACATACCACGGTCCGGGACAGGCGGTGGGGTATCTGATTCTGGATTTGACCGAGTTGTACATGGATTTGAGGCGACTTTTCCGGGACATCGAAGCGGCGATCATCGACGCGCTGGGCACGTTTGGGATTAGCGCCGGGCACGACGAGCGGTACACGGGCGTATGGGTGGGGCGTGACAAGATCGCCGCGATCGGGCTGGGGGTCCGCCGATGGGTAACGATGCATGGCTTCGCGCTCAACGTGAGCGGCGACCTGGCGCCATTTGATGCGATCGTCCCGTGTGGCCTGACCGACCGAGGGGTGACGTCGATGCAGCGTTTGGGCTGCGATGCCTCGATGGAGCAGGTGTACGCGGCGCTGGCGGATGCGTTTGCGCGTCGCCTGGGTTACACGCTGTCTTCGGCGCGTGTCGACGATCTGCTGCAAACGGCGTTCGAGGCGAGTTAGATGGCCGGGTTGTAGTGGCCCTGCCCCTTTTCGCGCCACCACTGTCGGGTTGCGGCGGCACCGGACGGCCCGCGCTCGAGGTCCTGGCCGATCAGCCTGCCCAACGCCTCGGCGGCAGCGCCTCGCAACGGGGCGTTGCTCAGTTCGTTGTCCTGGTCGCCCAGGCCCAGCAGCTCGGCCAGATAGTAGACCGCTCGGCGGTCACCCAGTTGCCCCAAGAGCTGGGCGATGATGACGCGGAAGCCCGTAACGTCGGGGCATTGCTCGGGAACCCGGTAACTCTCAAAAGCCCGGATAAGCGGGATCACCGCCGGCGACCCAAGTTCGAGGAACCGTGTGGCCCGCTCTGCGGGGTCAGCCCACTCGGCGAGGTGGAGATAGAACTGCTCGATCAGCTCTTCAGCCTGCTCGACCTTCGAAGGCTGGGGCGCCTGCGCCGCCGGTGCGGCGGCGTCTGGCGGCGGGTGTGGGTCGCCGGTTCTCTCGGGCTGCCGCGCTCGGATTCGCTCGGCCTTGAGCAAGGCCTCTTCGTAGAGTTCCTGCCAGCTCTGGTCGACCAGGCCTAGTCGTTGCCCCATGTCCACCAGCAGCCTCTGCTCGTCGGGACTGACCTGGCCGTCGATGGCCGCCGTCACCACCATGAGTTCGAGCGTGGCACGTCGGCCCTGCTCGTCGGCAGGTAGGTCGAGCTGCTGGCCGGTGCCAACCTCTCTGACCAGCCGGTGCAGTTCCTGATCGTCGATGTGAAGACGTCGCTGGATCCGGTCGATCAGGCGCTTCTCCGCGTCGGTGACCTTTCCATCGGCCAGCACCGTCACGAGAAGGGCTTTCATGTACCCAGAGGCGGCCGCATCTGCTTCGCCTGTGTGCTCATTCATTGGTGTCCGACTCCTATCTGCTGATTATACGGCCTGACAGACCTTTCTGGCTGCGTCGGTCAGGTCGGCTGCTGTCTGCAACGTGGGCAGGGCTGTAGCGGCCTCGGCGAGCATCTGCCGGGCCTTCTCGACGTTGGTACCCTCCAGTCGGACCACGACGGGCACCTCAAAGCCGACCTGGTTGCCCGCGGTGATGAGGGCCTCGGCGATCGTGTCGCACTTGGCAATGCCGCCGAAGATATTGACGAGCACGCCCTTGACCTTGGGGTCGGCAAGGATGATGCGGAACGCTTCTATGGCTCCCTCGGCGGTCACGGAGCCGCCCACGTCGAGGAAGTTCGCGGGCTCGCCTCCGTGGAGCTTAATGATGTCCATGGTCGCCATGGCCAGCCCCGCGCCATTGACCAGACACCCGATATTGCCGTCCAGACTGATGTAGGAGAGGTCGAACTGCTTGGCCCGTAGTTCGTTGGGGTCCTCTTCGGCTGGATCGAACATCTCTTGAAGGTCTTTGTGTGCGAACAGGGCGTTATCGTCGAAGTTGAACTTGGCATCGATGGCCCAGATCTTCCCATCCGGAGCGCATATGAGGGGATTGATTTCGGCCAGACTGCAGTCTTTCTCCAAAAAGAGCTTTGCCAGTCGAGTCATAATGGGCACGGTCTGTTTGAGTTGATCGCCGCGCATGCCAATCGCCAAAGCCAACTGACGGGCCTGGAAGCTCTGGAGGCCGAGGTGCGGATGCAGCCAGGCTTTGTGGATGGCCTCGGGCTTGTCGCGTGCGACCTGTTCGATTTCGACGCCCCCTTCGGCGCTGGCCATCATCACAGGACGGTTGCGGACGCGATCGACCACGATGCCGAGGTAGTACTCCTTCTCGATATCGACCGCGGTGGCCAATAGGATTTTGCGCACCTTGACGCCCTGCGGGCCGGTCTGCACGGAGACCATTGGCTTGCTGAAAATCCGTCGGCAGTCCTGTTCGGCCTGTTCGGCTGTGCGGACAAGCGTTACGTAGCCCGCCTTTCCGCGACCGCCTGCGTGGACCTGGGCCTTGACGACCACCTGTGGGGCGGCGAGGCGCTGGAACGCGTCGACGGCCTCGTCGGCACTGGCAATGATCGTATCGGTTGGCACGGGAAGTCCTGCCTGTCGCAGCAGCGCTCTGGCCTGGTATTCGTGGATCTTCATGGTTTGCTCCCTAACACGCCGTAGGTGAAGGAGTTGCGGAACAGTGTAACCCCGGACGCACGGCGAGCAACCCCCGTCTGAGGCGGCTGGCAGGATGCCAGCCAGCGGGGGCCGACGCCTTCGGATTGCCAGGCAGGATATTCTTCACAACCGAAGCGGCTAGCGGTACCATCTTCGCCGTGGGCCGTTCATCTCATTGTTTCGTCGAACGCAGGTGCGTTGAGAAAGGAGTGTCACGTATGGCAGACATCAGTAAGATCATCCGGGAAGCTGCGGTGAAGGCGCAGCGCGAAACCGACAGCGAGCCGGAGGGTAAGCTGACCGGCGAGTGCAAGTTTCCCATTGTATGCGAGGTTGGTGGCGGGCTGGAAGGCGCGATCGCTTGCGGTACGTCAATTGGTTACGTCAACGGTACGAAGGGATGGCTGGTCTACCGGGGGTATAACTGCTTCGACCTGGCCGAACACAGCAGCTTCGAGGAAACCAGCTACCTGCTGCTGTTCGGGAAGTTACCCACCGCGAAGGAACTGGCCGACTTCAAGAAGAACCTGGCGTCCTATGCACCCCTGCCTCGCGAGGTCGTTGACGTGCTTTCGTCGGTGCCCACCGCCAAGACCCACCCGATGTCGGCCCTGCGCACCGGCGTCTCGGTGCTCGGCATGCTTGATGACAACGCCGAGGATACGTCCGTGGAGGCCGAGACCGAGGTCGCCATCAAGCTGATCGCCCAGATGGGGCCGCTTGCCGGAGCGATCGCGAGACTCCGACAGGGCCAGAAGCCCGTGGCGCCCGATCCTTCTCTGAGTTTGTCCGGCAATTTCCTCTACACGATGACCGGGAAGAAACCGGACGCCGATTACGAGCGCATCATGGACGTCTCGCTGATTCTGCATGCCGACCATGGCATGAACGCGTCGACGTTCACCAGCATGGTGGTCAATTCTTCTTTGTCGGACATGTACAGCTCGATCACGGCGGGCATCGGCAGCCTCAAAGGCCCGCTGCACGGTGGGGCCAACGAGCGGGTGCTCCATGACCTGGACGAGATCGGCAGCGCCGATAAGGTCGATAAGTGGTTTGCCGAAGCGCGGAAGGCCAAGCGGCGGGTGATGGGCTTCGGACACCGCGTGTACAAGGCGTATGATCCTCGGGCTCGCATCCTGGGCCCGCTGGCCGACATGATGACGCAGGGCACCAAGCATCGGACGCTGTACGAGACGGCCGTCAAGCTCGACGGCGTGGTGTGCAGCGAACTCGGGGCGGAGAAGAAGATCTTCCCGAACGTTGATTTCTACAGCGGCCTGGTCTATCGGGCGATGGGGATTGAGACCGCGATGTTCACGCCCATCTTCGCCGTCAGCCGCATTTCGGGCTGGTGTGCGCGGGTGCTCGAGTACCTGGCCGGCAATCGTATCTTCAGGCCGCGGGCGATCTATACCGGACCTACCAAGGCGGAGTATGTTCCTGTCGGGCAGCGTTGACCGGGACGAGATGTAGTTCACGGGCGTCGATATGCACCTTCAGAGCCGATCCGAAAGGGTCGGCTCTGTTGTTACCTTGAGGCGGTCTGGGATCGGGGACTGAAGCAGCGGGCGTATCAAACGGCTCGCCGGGAGGTACATTCATGGATTCGGTCTGCGAGCAGATCCTGCGGGCGTTTCGCGTGGTTCGGGACAGCTTTCGTGTGCCCCTCGAGGGCATAAGCACCGCGCATCTGAACTACGCGCCGAGCGAACGCAAAATGTCCGTCGGCCAGATTGCCCTGCACTGTGCAGGGGCGGAGCGGTACTTCATGAACCGGCAGCCTGTCTTCGAGCGAACGGAGCGCACATACGTGCCGACCGAGTACCCGATCCGACGCGCGTTCGTGTTCGAGCAGATAGACCTTGCCGAGAGGGACATCGAAACGGTCCTGGCCGCCGCGAGTGACGACGACCTGGCAAGGCCCAGGCGTTTCTACGGGGATCGGGAGGTGAAGCTGGGCTATATCCTCATGCGCCTGATGACCCACGAACTCTACCACATGGGCCAGATGGCTTACATGCGGAGTTGGCTGGACGACGATTGGCACTTTGACGGGTTCTGGGGCAAGGCTGCCTCGGCCATCATCGCCGTGCCTTACGCTATCACAGAAGAGACAGCCCCCGGCTTCTAAAGCAGGCAGAGTCAGGTTTCTAGCAAACCGGGCGTATTGGGTTACGGCCAGTTGGTCGCGGTGGTCTAGCTCTCGGCCTTGCGGACGAAATGGATCAGTCGGCACTGGGTCCAATCAACGCTGAACTCGGCGTGGCCTGTATCGGTATAGGTGCCCTTACTCTTGGATACGCGGTCGTCCTCGATGATTTTGCCGGTGTTCTCCTCGTCGCAAACGTAGCTTTGGCACTGCCCGGACTCGCGGCTCCAAACCTTCAGATGGCAGGCCATGGGTACTCCTTTGCAGCAGGTTCTGGCGCGGTATGCTAGTAAGAGCTTGTCTGTGGTGCAAGCCGCGTGACGGCGACTCGGCGGGGCCGTTGCGACTGAAGGGCGCTGCCGGTCGCGATTGTTCACCTTTTTGGGACATGCACCGCCTTGCACGCGGACAGTCGAGCCGGCCATGCAAACAATCGTAGGCTGCTACTTGTGGGATCTGCTGGACGAAGGCGTGGAGGCGGTCGTCGACCGGTTGGCGGGCGAGATCGGCGCTACCGGCGTGTGTGTGCCGGCCACCTACCACAGCATCGACCAGATCCGTCCGCACGAGGCAGCGCACGCTCGCCGGTACCATCACGAGGCGGCTGCCTACTTCCAGCCCGACCGTCAGCGGTACGCCAGCACGCGGATTCGTGCCTCCGTGGCCGGATGGCTGGGCCGGCGCAATCCTCTCTCCGGCGTCTGTGAGGCGAGCCGTGCCGCCGGGTTGGCTGTTCACCTATGGGTCGTCGCGTGTCACGGCTCGACGCTGGTAAGCCGCTATGGGTGGGCTGTGGGCAAAGACGTGTTCGGCGCCTCTCTGGACATGGGCCTGTGTCCATCCAATCCGGAGGTTCGCCAGTACGTGTGCGAGCTTGTAGGTGACGTGTCAAGCAACTACGGCGCCGAGTCGATCGTGCTTGACTCGGCGTTCTACCCGCCGCGCCACGCGCACGCTCATGCACACTCGGGCCTGGAACCCGGATGCGTGGAGACGTTCCTGAGCGGCCTGTGTTTCTGCGAGTCGTGTCGGCAGCGAGCGATCGACTCGGGTCTGGACGTCGAGCCGGTCGTACGATCTGTTCGCGTTGCGCTTGAGCGTTGGCATAGCTCAGGGCGATGTGAGCCCAAAGATCTTGACTCCTATCTCGGGCGCGACACGCTGCTGGTTGAGTATGTTGCCATGCGTTGCCGGTTGATTGCCGAATGGGTACATCGCCTGCGATCGAGTTGCTCGTGCCGGCTGGTGTACCACCTTCCTTCATGCGCGACGGTGGCAGGCGTTGACGTTTCGCTGCTGGCAGACCAGGTCGATACGTGCCTGGTTACCATCGATGGCTCGAACGTGCAGGCCGTCATAGACCATCTGAGGCAACTGTCGGCGGCTGCGGGCGGGGCGGGCTCGCCGGCCGTCCGGGTCCACGCGTATCCGCCGCGGTGCCCGGACGCGCCCTCGCTGGTGCGGACGCTGGCGGGCCTGGCCGATCGCGGGGTCAGGCAGGTGTACCTGGAGAACTACGGCCTGATACCTACGGGCCGTCTGAGTTGGCTGCGGCAGGCGATCCGCGCCGCCAGTCGGGCCGCGAGCTAGAGGCGCCGCCTGCTTGCACTTCGCCTTATGCCCGCTATACTGAGAGATGCTGCAAGAGTCCCCGTAGCTCAATTGGATAGAGCGTTGGCCTCCGGAGCCAAAGGTTACAGGTTCGAGTCCTGTCGGGGACGCTTCTGTAAGCCCTTGTAGCTCAGTATCTTACGGCTATCCCTATTGGCTGCAATTGGTCGGAAACCCTGCCAAATTGGCAAGTGCGTCACAAAGTGGGTCACTTTGCGACACGGACGGACCTAATAGCTCAGACCCCATCCGCCGGGCCGCCTGCAGGTCCTCCGCCCGCACCGAGAGGTAGTACCGCTCGGCGGTGGCCATGTCGCTGTGGCCGGCCAACCGCTGGACCACGTGGATCGGCAGGCGGCTGGCCCAGTTGGTGATGCACGACCGCCGCAGGCCGTGCAGGGTGTAGGGCCCCACAGCCGCCCGCCGACGCAAAACACGTACCGACCGTTGAGGCCCACCCATTCCGTACAGGTGAAGTGGCCTCTTCGGTGTCTCTGTGGCACACATATCTGCAGTATGCTGAATCTCAAGCTCGCAGGGAAGTCGATAGTTTCGGAAAAAACGTTCCGATGACGGAAAGGGCCTCCCCCGCCGCCCTGGCGCGAAGCTAGATCCGATAAAGACTCGCCCATTACCCGTCCCCCCTCGGCTGGCCGACGGTGGTCGGGGGGAGCGGCCACTCGGGACATGTCGGCCGACAGACGGTCGACCGCAAAAACCGGTTTGGCTGCCGATGGTTTGTATTCCATATATGGGGAAGAGGCGCTCGGCGGGTCACAGCGCAGGTGTGTCCGCATGGCAGCAGTGTGTCGCCGTCGTAGGTGCGGGCAACGTGTGTGGCCCGATGAACGTCGCGGCACGCGTTGGTGGGGGCGTCGATGTCTCCGCCAGGTGGAAACGGGTGCCGGGGAGTGGAGATGTTATCGGTATGGCCTCGGGCCATCGGCGGTCATCGCCGGGGGACCCGCGCGGAGTTGGATCGGCATCTTGAGCGGATCGACGTCGATAACCTATGCGGCAAACGCCGCCGACACGATTATCGCGCCCCGGACGTGGCCTTGGAGGTATCCGGGCTCGACTGTGACGCCACGTTGATGACTACGACGCGGAACGTCAGCGCGGGGGAGGGTCAGCTTCCTGTTCGACCAGCGGCCGGTGTCGGGCGTGAGATGCCGGATCCGACATCAGGCGATCGGCGATTTCGCCGAAGATTTACCTCAGCACGGCGATCGGGCCTGACCGGTCATAAGCCATCGTCCGTCGGCGGCAGAGACGCGCCCCCGAGCCCCCGCGTGCTGCGGCCGACGCTGCATCATGGTGTAGTTCAACGGAACACGCGGTGCGTGGCGCAATGCCAAATGAGTTGCTCCACCGTCTTTCGGGCAGCCGTTCTGGCGGTGTCCCTGCTGACCGCCGGATGTGCCGTGCCCCAGAGCCCGGGCAAAGGTACGTTGACGAACCTGGTGGAGGCGAACTCGGGGCGACATTACTGGCTTTATCTGCCGGGACAATATCCGGCCCAGACATCGCCGCACAAGACCGCAGAACGGTGGCCACTGGTGGTAACCCTGCACGGCATGAAGCCGTTCGACAGTTACAGCGCACAGATCCGCGAGTGGCAGCAGCAGGCGGACGCCTATGGCCTGATCGTCTGTGCCCCCGATCTGCACACGTCCGACATCTTCATGGAACTTCCACTCCAGCACGTCCATTCCTATGTCGAACGGGATGAGCGGATGATCCTGGACATGATGGACCAGGTTCTCCGCCGAACCGACGCCGATCCGAACCGCGTGCTGATTACGAGCTGGTCATCGGGCGGATATCTCGCCCACTACGTGCTCAATCGCCACCCCGAGCGATTCGCATGTCTGGCTGTACGGCAGTCCAATTTTTCGGCCAGCATCCTCGACCCGCGGCAGATCCGCGAGTACCCCCGGTACCCCGACACCCCGATTGCCATCTTCTTCGGCCAGAACGATCTCCTTATATGCCGCAAGGAGTCCAGAGAGGCCGTCGTCTGGTATCGCGAGCACGGGTTTCGGCGGGTCGAGGCCTACAGCGTGGAAGGGCTGGGCCACGAACGGACGCCGGAGACTGCCGCCAATTTCTTCGCGCGGGTCTGTCGGTTCCAACCGCTGGACAAGGCGCTGGCTCAGCGCAGCCTCGCCCGCGTCCGCGCGCAGCCGGTTGCCTTGGCCTCCGCCCAGCCGACTGCGGGTGAAACCCCGGCCGGCACGGGCGCCAACCCACACCGCGAGCGGCCCGCCAGGCCGGAGAACACCTACCTCGGGACCGACGCCCTCGGGAGACTCAGTGCGCTCAACGCCGAGAAACAGCCCGGAGATTAGTATCGTGCCCAGTTCGCCTCGCCAGGTCGCGCCGTCCTGCCTGCACTGCCGCGTGCAGATCACTCAGTCCCTACGTGAGGGGGCCGATTGTCGGTGGCTGCACAACGGCGAGACCATCTGGACAGGCCGCCAACGACCGATTGCCCTCCGCTCGCCGGACAGCACGAACGTGATCGCAAGAGCCTGCCTCCCCTTGTTGGGCGTGGTGCTGGTCGCGCTGCTGGCCGGCTGCGCCTCAGACCTATCCACGCCCAGGGTGATCTTTCTCGACGGAGCAGGCTGGTACACCGGTGACGGTCCCGTGCGCGCCGGCCTCCGGCAGGCGGGCTTTGCCGGACCGGTGGAGCGGTTCGGCTGGGCCAGCGGACTGGGGCCGTTGCACGATCATCTGGTAGTCGGCCCGAGTCACCCGCGAACCCGCGCGCTGGCGCAGCGAATCACCCGGCTGCGGCAAGCGAATCCAAACGGCAAGATCGTAGTGATGGGTCTGTCGGCCGGCAGTCGAGTGGTCGTCTGCGGGCTGGAGAAGCTGCCGCCTACGGTGGCGGTCGACCACGTCGTATTGCTGAGCCCCTCGATTAGCAGTCGCCACGACCTGAGCGAGGCTTTGAGGCACGTCAAGGGCAGGCTGTACTTCACGACGAGCACGCAAGACGGCATCCTCTCGACGGCCTGCAGCGCGGGGATGGCAGGCGGAAGGCCCGCAGGTCGGGCCGGCTTCGTTCTGCCAAACCACCAGAGCACCGAATCAAGGAACCTGTACCGCAAAGTGGTCCCGCTGCCTTGGCGGCCGGGGTACCTGGCCTACGGATGGGATGGCGGCCACGTATCGGCTACGAGTAGCAACTTCATTCGAGTGGTCATCGCCCCACGAATAATCGACGATCTGCCACATCCATTAGACCAACCCCTGGTGTCGGCAGACGGAGGAGTACGCTGATGCTGCCAAACCTAAAACACAACTGGTTGACGGCCGGACTCGCCCTTCTACTGTGGACCGGCTGCAATCCCGACTATGTTCGCATGTATGAGCAGCGGGGAGAACACTATAAGGCTCATCAACTGTGCCGCGAGGCGCTGACGCTAGACCCCCAAAACCAAGCGGCGGCAGCGGGATTGCTGCGCAATGCTCCTGCTGCACTGACGTACTGGCGAGAGCAGGCGCTCGCCGCGGCGACGACCAACGATTGGCGGCGCGCTGCAGTGTGTCATCAGCAGGTGTTGATGATCAAGCCGGACGAGAAGCCCAGCATCGACGCGTTGCGCCAGCTTGCCCACCAGCACCCCGATCAGATCGCTTTGCCTATCGGGCCCGACGCGGTGGCCACAACGGCGCTTGTCAAGCCGCCGGAAAAGGTAGCCTTGCCGGCGCCCCCTTCTGCCAAGCCGCCCGCAAGCGAATCATCCGAAGCGCGATCGCCTCAGCCACAGAGCCCAGCCTCGTCTGCGGTCGCCGCCGCCTCCGCGCCGCGAGTGCCAAGCAAACCGACGGTCGCCACACCGCCGCCCGCAGCACCAGCACCGGCGCCGGCGGTGAAAACCGTGGCCAAACGCGCCGATAAAGCGCCGCGCCAGATGCCCGTCAAGCCGCCGATAAAGGTGGCCTTGACGCCGCCCGAAAGCAAACCATCCGAAGCGCGATTGCCTCGGCCACAGAGCCCAGTCTCGTCTGCGATCGCCTCGGCCTCCACGCCGCAAGTGCCAAGCAAACGGACGGTCGCCGCAGGACCGCCGACAGCACCGGCGCCGTCGGCGAAAACCGTAGTCAAGCGTGCCGACAAACCGCAACGTCCGGCGCGCGTCGCGCGGAGAGTCAACCCATACCGTCAGAAGCCGACCGTGCGCCGCGGGCAAAGTGTGTCCGAGGCCGACGTGGCGTTGGTCGTTTGTGTCAGCAGAGACGATCCCCGCTACGCCGAGAGAGCATTACTGACCGATGGGATCTTCGTCAGGGTCAAAGACACCGATTTCTTCCCGCTCGACGCCGATATGGAATTGTACGTGGGCAACAAGCGCGTCGCGAAGTTATCCAACCTGCGGACTGGCAGCGTCGTGACCGTGCTCGGGCGATCGGGAGAGCCCTACGAACTGCTGCTCATGCACATCGACAGCGGCCCCGAGACCGTCAAGATCGGTCTGCGACGGGTCCGCCATGCCGATAGCAACATAGGACCGCTTGCCGCCGGCGTCCCTCGCTGAGGCGACGGCACCGCACGGTTCACATGTCGATCTTTCGTCGATGATGTCAGGCGACACTTCGCCGGCAGACGGCGTTCGGATTTCGTAGGCTCCCAACGTCGCCGCCGCTGACGTGCCAGACAACACAGCCTTGCCCGCAGGAATCAGCGTAGGCTTGTCGCCAAGCCAATGGGGTCCGCAACGGACAGGCCTGCAAGCGGCGTGCTGCTGTTCTTGTCGGTCGGTTGGGGTCTGTCGGCCTAGAAGCCGTTGCCCTGGGGAAGGAAATCCTCATCGGTAAGGCCCACGTTGAGCTGGACATCGCTGAAGACGTAGCTGGCCAGAAGCTCCTCTTTGGTGTCGTCGGCGTAGCAGTGAATCGCAAGAGGGACCAGCCGCTCGCGATCGAGATGAACGATCAGCGTGCGGTCCGGATAGGTCGCTTTCTCACCTTCATAAGGAAGGCGACGCTCTACGACGTGTGTCGACCGCTCGCCCACCGTGCCCACGCCGGCGTAGCGCAGACTCGGCATACCTTCGTTGCCGGCCAGTCGAGCATATTTCAGGATCAGCGCCAGTCCGTTCTCGAATCCGAACTGATCGATGGTCAGGCGCGACATCGTGTGCGCCCCGGCTCCGTGAATCGGTATGGCCAGTGCCGGGAAGATAAGGCGGGCAATCGGCCCTTCCGGCTGGACCAACGCCATCTCTCGGCCCTGTTTGTCCACCCGCTCGCCTTGGACGTAGAGGACGCGCCGGGCATCCTTTGGGTTCTCGACCCAGTGCAGCAATACGCTGAAGGGCTCGCGCCTGAACTTCACGCGGATTTGCTGACGAGGCCCGAGCTGGCCCGCTATCCGCTCCTGCTTGCTCAACGTGCCGACGTAATCGGCCACCGACTGCCGGCAGCGCGTCAACGCCGTCTCCAACAGCCTCGTCGGGTCGGTCCGCGCGGGCAGTTGACCGGAGACGCTCGCATTCCGTGCCAGCGCTACCGCCGGCGACGAAAACGCCCGAGAACTCGACGCCCCGCTCCGCGCGTCGGTTGCCTCGCCCAGCTCGACGGCCAGCGCCGCCAGCAGACCGATACCGACGAACAGGCGGACCTGCGATGCGGGCTTATGCTTCTGATCCCCTCGCACAGCAATTACCTCAATTACCTCAGCGTCGTGACCCGCACAGAAGTAGTATCACATTCAAGTCTTCGGCAGGCTAACCGCGGTCGCGATTTGATCGCGTTCGACCAGCCGGGCCCGATAAACGCAGCCTGCCCTGCCGCCGACGCGCGAGGGTGTGTGGCCTGGCCAGCCCCCACCGGCGTCCGAATACTCCAGCCGCCAGCCCGACTCGCTCTTCGACACCGTCACACTGCGCAAGATCCGTCGGCTCGGGCGACAGGGGCAAACTCAGGGTGGTGTGAGCCACACCCACCACGCGCCAAAGCACCCGTGCACCGGTCGCGACCCGTCGGGGCTCCTCGCACAGCCGGACACAATCCGGAGTCGCACCATTGTGGTAGTGTCGCCTCCACGTTAGACTCGTCGGCTCGCCTCTGGGGCGGGAAATGCATTTCCCGGCGCGAGCTTCGCCATTGCGGGAAGCCATGACAATGCAGGTGGGTCGGGGACCGATAGCGGCCTGGACCAACGGTCGGCGGCGGCTCCTCTATTACATTCATCTTTTCACCCTTAGGGTGAAAAGGCGCTTGACAACGGTGCAGCCGCGGGGTAGATTACTATAGGCACGGAGGCCGTCAGTGGATTTCGAGTTCTCGGATGGCAAGCTTGAGAAGCTCTATACCCGAGGAACGGGGGCGCACGCCTATCCCGAGGGCGTCGTGGATTCGTTCCTGAGGCGGGTGCGGACGATTGATGCCGCTAGGGATGAGCGTGACCTGCGGGTGCCTGCCAGCGTCCATTTCGAGAAGCTTAAAGGCAACTACGCCGGGAGCTACTCCCTGCGGCTCAAGGGCCGCTGGCGGCTTATTCTGCGGATCGTCAACAGGCAGGACAGGAAGGTCGTCGTGATCGACCAGATCACCCAGCATTACGGAGATTAGGGCCATGACCGAGAAGCTGCGACCATTTCGGCCGATCGCACCGGGGGAGATCCTCAAGGACGAACTCGATGCGCGGGGATGGACCCAGTCCGATCTGGCTGAGATCCTTGGGCGGCCCATCCAGGCCATCAACGAGATCGTCAGCGGTAAGAAAGCCATCGTCCCCGCGACGGCCGTCGAGTTGTCCCGAGCATTCGGCACGAGCGCAGAATTCTGGCTGAACCTGGAGTCGGCCTACCGCCTCGATCTGCTCCATCATCAAGGCGGCGGTAACGACCAGATCGCCCGGCGGGCGAAAATCTACTCCCTCGCCCCCGTCAAAGACCTCGCCAAAAAGGGCTGGATCAGCAGAACCAGCGATCTGGACATTATCGAGCGCGAGGTGTGCCGACTGCTGGAAATCGACTCGATCGACGAGACGCCCAACCTGTCCCTGGCGGCCCGCAAGTCCGATCCCTATGGTGAGTTCTCCCCGGCGCAGATCGCCTGGGCTTGTCGTGCCCGGCAACAGGCCAGCCGGCAGAAGGTCAAACGCTTCGACCGGCGCCGGTTCAATGCTCAGGTCCCGAAGCTTGCTCAGCTTTCCATCGAGGACGAAGCTCTGGCCCAACTGCTCGAAGCATTGGCCGGTTTGGGCGTGCGGCTCGTCGTCGTCGAGCATCTGCCGCAGACCTACATCGACGGAGCCGCCCTCTGGCTCGATGCCAAGTCACCGGTCGTGGCGGTGTCATTGCGGTACGATCGGATCGACTCCTTTTGGTTCACCCTCATGCACGAGCTGGCCCACATCCGGCTAAGCGCCGCGTACGCCGCCCACGTGGACGACAACCTCGTCGGCCCCAACGCCGAGCCCAGAGAAGATAAGTCGCAGGACGAACAGGCCGCAGACGCCTTGGCGTGCCAGTGGCTCGTGCCAGACAAGGAGTTGGACGCGTTCGTCGCCCGAACGAAGCCCTATTTCTCCCAAGCAGCCATCCGGAAGTTCGCTGACAGCGTCGGCGTGCACGCGGGCATTGTCGTGGGTCGGCTCCAACATCTCCGTGCGGTTCCCTACAGCCACAGCCGGGGTATGCTGGTCAAGGTTCGGGCTGCACTGGTGGAGCAGATCGGCCGCTGACACAAATCGGAAAGGGCTTGGCCGATGAGCGAGTATCAATACTACGAGTTCCAGGCGATAGATCGTCCCTTGAGCGAGCAGCAGATGGCTGAGCTTCGCGCGATCTCCACCCGCGCGAGAATCACGCCGACGAGTTTCGTCAACACATACCAGTGGGGCAATCTGAAGGCCGACCCCTGCCGCCTCCTCGAGAAGTACTTCGACGCATTCCTCTACGAGAGCAACTGGGGAATCCATTGGCTGATGTTTCGGGTTCCGCGCGACGTCTTCGGTGCCGAGGCGAGGGCCTATGCCTGCGACGAGGCCCTCGCCATTCGAGATCGTGGCAAGCACACACTCATCCAGTTCTGTTCCGAAGAGGAGCCGTCGGACTGGGAAGAGGACGAGACCCACCTCGGCGGACTCATCCGCCTGCGGTCAGACATCCTCAGCGGCGACCACCGCGCCTTGTACCTCGGGTGGCTTCTGGGGGTCGAACACGAGGATGTGGAAGAGCACGATCAGGAACCGCCCGTGCCTCCGGGCCTGAACGACCTGTCCGCGTCGTTGACGGAGCTTGTCGAGTTCCTCCGGATCGATCCGGATCTTGTCTCGGCCGCTGCCCAGGCCAGCCAGCCGCTTTCAGGGCAGGCCCTGCCCCCCGAGAAGCAACTGCGCGCCTGGATACGCTCGCTGAGCAGTTCCACCAAAGACGCCCTTCTGCTGCGCGTTGCCAGAGGCGCGGGCGCCAATCTCCAATGGGAACTCTTGAACGACTTCATGCGAAGCTCCGACGACGGATCGGGACGAGACACAACCGCACCCGCGCCGAGGCGAACCGTCGCTGAACTGCTTGCGCAGGCCCGCAGCCTGACCCGGCAACGCCGACGCCGCCTTGCCGAGCAGCGGGCCAAAGAGAAGGAGCGTCTGGAGCGCCAGCGAGCCGCCGCACGAAAGCGACACATCGAAGGGTTGGTCGGCCGCGAGAAGCAGGTTCGCAGCGACATCGAGACCCTGATCGCCACAAGGCAGCCCAATCGTTACGATCGGGCCGTCGAGCTGTTGACCGACCTTGCGGAAGTGGCGAAGCTGACGAAGCAAACCAGCCGGTTCGCCGACTACACGCAAGAAATCCGAAGCCGGCACGGCAGGAAGCAGAACTTCATTCACCGTCTCGACCAGGCGGGGCTTTGAAGCATACATCGAATCTTCCCGGTCGCCGGAATCGTGCAACGTGACGTGAGGATTCCACCGACGTCATTGTTCCTCCTCAATACAGGCCGGCTCGTTGCACGGCCCCGAGGCATTCAGTACCCTGCAAGGGGCAAGCACGCCGGGAGGGCCGAAACCATGTTGGCCGACGCGGTATCTGCCCTGAAACGCCGCTACGGCTACGTGCTTGCTCTGCTCCTGGTCGGCGTGCTCGTTGTGGCCGGTTGGATATACGTATCCATCTTTCGGATCCACACCGAGCCCGTCACAGTCGCCCTGCCCGTTATTGCCGACGTTCCTCAAGAACATTGGCATGCGCTGGCGGGTAAGAAGATCCTGTTCGCCCACAAGGAACTGGGCGACCAGATCGTCGCTGGTCTACAGGATCTGCTGCCGGAAGTCGGTCTGGCTGAGCTTCCGGTTGTTTCGCTCGAACAGAGCAAAGATGCAGCCGCCGGCTTTATCGCCCACGGCCACGTCGGCCGATGCTTTTATCCCCAAACGAAGATCGACGAGTTCCTCCAACTGCTCGACGAAGGTCTTTCCCCCAAGCCCGACATCGCCATACTGAAGTTCTGCTTCAGCGATATTCGCGCCGAAACAGACCTCGATCTGGCGATCTCGCAGTACCGCCGGATGGTGGACCAACTGCGGCGCAGCCATCCTGCCGTCACCATCATGCACGTCACGGTTCCTCTGTGCACCAGGCCCGGCTGCCTGCGAAGGGGCTTCCGCGAAACCGCCAAATGCCTCGTCGGTCGGCCGAGCATCTGGCAGGACAATCTATGTCGTCAGAAATTCAACACCTTTCTCAAAGACACCTACAGCCACCTCGATCCGCTCTTCGACCTGGCTCTGGTCGAGTCGTGCACGCCGGCCGGGCAGCGGTACTATGCCTTCGTCGGCGGCCGGAAGGTCTACCTTTTGGCTGGCGAGCACGCAGTGTCCACCGGCGTGGGCACCCTCAACCAGGACGGCAGCCGCTGGGTCGCCGAGCAGTTCCTCATCGCCCTGGCCGAAGCCGCCCACAAAAAAGACCATGAGGCGTCCTCCACTCCATAGTCTTATGTTCCGGGCGCGATTCCTGTTTCCTCCCTGACAGTTGCGGCGACAGTCCGAGGCGATGTGCTCGGCCTCCGGGTGCTGACACCTGAAGGGCCTGCGCCGACTGATGCGCCCTGGGCTCGCTCATGGCTGTGGGTACGGTGCGTCCGCCAGACTTCATGCTATCGCCGCTCGCCCACCATGGCGGGTCTGTCTTTCTGCCTTGGGCTGCCACCACGTCGTCGGGCCTGTCCGCGGCAGTCCCAGGCGACGGAGAACGGGCAGAAAGCCCACTGCCACGATCTGGAGTGTCCTGCACATGATGCGCAAATCCAACCCGATGGACTGACACCGCACGTACTCGATGTCGTAGTAAATCCACTCCTGGAAGTCGTTGTCCCCGCGGTAGCGTGATCGGCACACCTGCCATAGCCCTGTGATCCCGGGGCGAACGGACAGCCTGGCCTCCCGCCACGCAGGACAGAGCCGATTCTCGTTGTCGGGGGACGGACGGGGGCCTACGAGGCTCATGTGCCCCAACAGAACGTTGATGAACTGCGGGGTCTCATCGAGGTTGGTTTGACGCAGGAGCTGCCCGATCCGTGTGATCCTGGGGTCATCCAAAATGTCCACATGCAGGCCGTCGACCGCATTCGCCGTGCGAAGCTCTTCCTCGCGGTTCTTGGCATCGACGACCATCGTGCGGAACTTGAGGCAGCCGAATGTCCGCCCACCCATCGTCTGACGACGGTCCACGTAGAACACCGGACCGCGGCTGCTTAGCTTGATTGCCAGAGCTACAAGCGGGAAGGCCGGCGCAAGAAGCGCCAGCGCGATCGATGATAGAACAATGTCTGCAGTTCGCTTAAGCGTGCGAGGAAACATGTTTTTCAATGATGGGATAGCGCCGTCCTGCGGTGCTGAATCGTTCCAGTTACTGGCGCCATTCCCAACTCTCGGTCTGTTGACGTTCCGGCCTGCCGGGGCGCTGCTGGGGGAGTCGCCCACCACGCACGAATCGACACGTGCCCCCGCGGGAATCGAAGCGCCCGGCAGGAGCACGCTGTTGCGAACGACGCAGCCCCGACCGACGATGACGCCGTCGCCGACCGTGCACGGGCCGAGTACGATTGCCTTGGCGAGGATCCGCACGTCGTGGCCCAGCACCGCAGGGCCTCGCACCAATGCCGAGTGGTCGATGGAGACCGACTCGGCGGTCACGACCGCGTCGACTCCTGCGGAGCGAAGAGCCTTGGGCAGCAGTTCGCGATGGTACGCAAACATATCGTCCTGCAGGCGGACGATGTCCCCATCGCTGGTCAGGTCATACGTCGGGACCGCCACCTTCAGGTGGCATGATCTCAGGCCGCCGCTGGCTGCAGCATCCCGCAGTCGCGAGAAATTGCTGGGCCGTTGGTTGCGGCAGACCTCCCGGAGGGCCGATGCACGAATGGCGATCATTTGGCAAGCGCCGGGCGCGCACGGTTCGACAGCAAGGTCGGTAAGGTACCTTCGCGCGACATCGGTGATTTGGCCTGCGCGGCCAACCGTCACCTGCTCCTGGTATTGATCTGCCCCGTTGCGGAGGTGCAGAAACGCCAGATCCACGCCGGCCAGCCGATCGAAGAGCTGCACCAGGAGATCGCCAGGAGGTCTGCCGACCGCTCGTGCATCTGTCAGCAGAAGCCAGCGATCCCGGCCGGGCCTTCCTAGCCGCCTGATCGCTGGCGGCCAGGCGGAGGCGAAACCTCGCCGCTTGGCTGAGCCGTTGGGGCCGACCATCTCCACAGGACATCCCAGGTTGCGGCGGGTCACGGATCGAGCCAGACCCAATAACGTCGAACCCAGCAGGGGGATCTCCGAGACTTGACAGCATGCCGGGCGACCGAGCCTCGTATCGCAGGCCCCCGGGAGGATCACATGGCAACAGGCGAACATATGGCTTCTCGCTAGTGGTTGTCAACGTTCAGTCGCTTCTTGGTCGCACGTGGGCGTGTCCTCGGCCTCGTGACAGGGCGTGATCAGCAACGGAAGCGAATCCGTCTTTCTGTCTCCTCTCCGTCGATGCCCGTCTTCTCGGCCGTAGGCGCCGGCAGTGTACCCGTACGCGCAGTACGCGGCAGACTGTGGCATGTTACCGATGACCGCGCCGATGACGTTGGCCTTGGCCTCCAACAGCCTTCGATGGGCCGCCCAGACGGCGGCGCGATCGGACCGATGGGCGAGCGCCGCGCAGATCACCGCATCGACTGCCCCGGCCCAGACCAGGGCGTCGGCCACCGCCAACACTGGAGGGCAATCGACAATGACCACGTCGTAGACCCGAACGGCCTCCTCGAGCAGTCTGGCCGCACGCTTGGGCGTCAGCAAGCGCGTGACCCACCCGTTGCCTGTGGTCGTCGGCAGGACATCCAAGTTGGATACCACTGAAGCGACTACAAGTTCCTCGAGCGGCTTCCTTGCCAGCAAGGCCCGCCCGAGGCGCTCGTGTCGGGGCAGCTTGAACAACTGCCCGACATCGGGCTTGCGGATGTCGCCGTCGATTAGCAGAACCCGCTGCCCCGTTTCGCTGAAGCTCGTGGCGAGGCTGGCAGCTACGCCCGTCTTGCCCTCGCCACTGCGCGCACTGGTGACCGCCAGGCTCCGTGGCATCTTGCCGTTGGCAGACTGCAGAATGTAGTTACGGATTACGCGATAGGCTTCGGCAAACTCCTCTCGGTCGACACGTCCTGTCTTGAGATCCTTCAGTCGGGGCACGGTGCCCAGCACACGCAGGTGTCCCGGTCCGGCCACGTCCACGGGCAACTGAACTCGCCTGTCGAGCCGGTCGACGCCCAGCGCAACCCCGACCGCAAGGAAAACCGATGCCATAAGCGCCACCGCCGTAAACTTGTACCGCTTGTCGACGGTCGGACGGCTTGGCGTTGCCGCGTAGGAGGCCACGCTGATGCGCCCGGGCCGACCTCGCTCCATCTCCAGTTGCCGGAGGCGCTGGCTGACTCTCTCGTATTCTTCTTTTGCGGCGTCGAGTTCCTCCTGCAGCGTCTGGATCGCCAAGCCCTTCCTGCCCATGCTGCTCGACTCCAGATCCTTGGTTTTGAGCACTTCCGCCAGCGACCGCTGGAGCTGCTTGGTGCTCTCCAGTTCCTGCTGAAGGCGCCGCTGGGTGGCAGCGCCATACTCGGCTTGGCGCGATTGCAGTTGCTCATCGAACTGCTTGCTCGCACGGGCCTTCTCATCTGCGTAATCTCGGCGGAGCCCATCGATCCGCTTCTCAAGTGCCTTAACAAAGGGGTGCTCCTGAGTAAGTCCCCCCGCCAAGCGGGTGCGCCTTTCGGCGACGGCTTCGGCCAACTGCCTTGCCAGCGACTGCACCACGGGGTCACCCGTTACGTGCTGCTCTCTTTGTACGACCCCTTGCTCAGCCGTCACATCGCTCAAGCGGCCCTTTTCCAGTTGCGACAGTCTGGCACGAAGGCGCAACTCCTCGATCTCGGCCTCGGCCAATGCGGCAATGATCTTCTGAATGCCTTCGAGGTTGGCGTTCTGTCGGTCGTAGACCGCCGTCGTTCCGAACTCCTCTGCCGACGCGCGAATGGCCTCGGCGAGCTGCCTCCGCTTGCCCGTGAGGGCCTCTCGCTCGCGTTCGAGCGAGGCGATGGTCTTGCTTTCTTGCTGACTTTCGGATTTGCCGACCAGGTCCATGTACGCGTCCACCACAGCGTTGACAACAACGGCGACCTCAGACGGATCCGTCGAGACCATTCTGACCTGAATCAGCTGAGTGTGGCGGATCAGTCCCACCTCCACCGCGTCGGCCAAGGCGCCGATGGGATCTACCGCACGTACCATCCGCGGAAGCCCTCGAACCGCAGGCTGCTCCTTGGCTGCTGCCAGTACGTTTCGGCTTAGCAGCAGTTGTGCCTGGGTGTTGAGGAAACTCGTGTACAGGGGTAAAGGCTGAGATTCCTCCGTCTCATACATGATGCGCGGCACGATGGGCGAGACGCGGATATTGGCTGCGGCTTCGTACTTGGCCTTGACAACGGTCCAGATGATCCCGCAGAGCACAATCGCGCACGGGATCACCAGTGCCACGGCCAGCCGCCAGCGCCGCCCTAGGGCTGCGGCGATGTCCCACGAGCCCGGCGCCGGACCGCCGGCATCGTCCCAGGCCGGAGGGCGCGTAGCTAAGTCGCCGATGCGCGGGAGCCGTTCAATTTCCTGGGACACCTACTGCCTCCGTTCGCTTTGCTGTCCGTGCGACCGTTGTGGGTCGGCGCCGCGTTTTGGTGCAGCCTTGGGTGGTGCCGACTGCTTCAGGGCGTTGCGCGTACGCGATGCTCACGGACATCCGTGGCAAGCCTGGCTGTACCGTCCCGTCATGCCATCGCCGCCATCGACGTTCGCGATGCGATGGCAAGACGGCGCAGTTCATCGCGGCGGTCGTCACGGTAACACCGTCGCCTATCACTGAGCAGCTTACATAGCAGTCGTTCTCGATTGTGGCGCCGGACCAAAGGATGCTCTCGGTGATCACGGCAGACCGGCCAATCCGACTGCCCGGGCCCACCACCACCGGCCCGACGATCACCGCGCCGGGCTGTATGGATGCTCCGCCCAAAACGGCGGCGGGGCCGTAGATCCGAGCCGATGGGCTAACTTCCGCACTGGGTGCGACATGGACCGACGGCGCCACTTCCCGCATGGACGCTAGCGAAATCCCGAAATGCTCCGGGCAGGCCAATGCGCGGCCCAGAGCGTCAAGATATGTGCTCGTATCGTGCCAGGCGAAGTAGCCTTCCGGCAATGCGAAAGCTTCGACGCGCCGCCCGGCCTTCACCATGGCCGGAATCACCTGCTCCTTTATATCCTGATAGCTCGTAGGCTGGATGAAGTCGAAGACGCAGGGCTCGAGGATGTAGATGCCGGCCGGTCTCAGTGAGGCATCGTTGGGGTTGGGCGTTACCACCACCGTCAGATCCGCGCTGCGTTGGATGTGATGCGTCAAGACGTTGGGCAGTCGAGTGTCCCAAAGCATGTTCGTCTGCAACACAATGAATCGATCTCTGCCCACCTTGCTGGCCACATCGGCTACACACCCGGCAGCGCCCCTTGGCAGCTGGTCTTCAACAAAGGCCAGGGCGGCCGCATCCGCGACGCATCCATCCAGCGCTTCGGCAAACAGGCTGCAATTCCCATTGGCGCAGACCCCGACGCCCTGGCAGCCGAGCGCACGCAACTGGTCGACGAGATGCGACGCAGCTGGCCGATCGAACACCGGCCAAAGTCCCCTCGGAACGGCTGCTGCCAACGGGTTCTGCGCATACCCGCAATCGCCTGCAAGCATGACGGCCTTCATTGGCGACTCCTGGCGGCCTGCCGCCCTTGGACCCGGTAGCCGCAGGCCCTCGCTTGAGTTCTGGGCGCGGAAGCGGGAGGCATGTCAGCCGGTTGAGAACTACCGGCCTAGGATGATATGGAGGTACTGGCCCTTTCGTGCCAAGAAGCCCCACTCAGTGGAACAGCGCCGCCGCGACAGGTGGACGGGTCACTTGGGGACCACCTAAAATAGCAGCGCCACGACGGGGTGGGGACTCTTTACCTCCATACCCGTTGTTGGCCCACCAGGGCCGGTCTGAGGATGCGATGGTGCCGCTCCAGACCGGCCCCGTGATTGTGGGCTACGTTTACAACTTCTCCCTTCGACGGTTGCCAAGCGCCCCGATGTTCCGCTGTGGCAGCACTCGAGCAACCGGCACACGCCTCCCTCGGGTTCCGCGCTTTGGCAAACGGCGAATCCCGAGCGCCCGCCCGTCCCTTGCAGCTCTCCGCACGCAAAGGCGGGTTCCGCTATCCGGCTACGACCTGTGCGCCCCCGTCCTTGAGGTGCAATAATGACCTTGACGATAGGAAAACCAACGCCCTACAGAAGAAGGCGCTCCGGCCCTGTCGATGATGGGCAACGCGCTGCTGCGGGCGCCCGCCGCAATAGCTCAGATGCCACCGGCATCGAACTGTCATCCCGACTGGCGCCTTCAAGGCCCTATCGACGTGACTTAATCTAAGGGTTTACCCCTGATCTTGTCAAGGACATACCCTGTGAAATCTTTGCCGGCTTGCAGTTTTTCTTCCGTCGGCCCAACGGGTTGCATACAGCCTTGCCGGGACGCGCCGCGTCTTTCTCGCTACAACTCTATCCCCGCAGTAAAGCCGTTTCGAACTCGGCCTGGGGCCCCCCGTGCGGCCAACGGCGGGCTCGCGTCCTCAAACGAGCCTGTAGGAATTCAGATTCTACTTTAACAGGATTCTTTCCAGTGATGCCTTTAATTGCCTTTGGATTTGATACTTATGAAAGGTACGACAAGGAAAGAGGGATTGCCGACTGAGCGCGTACTAGTACGGTTGGCGGGGCTCCATCCCCAGATCTGCCGTGATGGCGCCAGATGGTGTGTAACCGCGAGGCAGGACGCGACAGCGCAATTAGGGCTTGACGTCGATCCGTAGTATTTGGTAACCTCAAACCTGAAGACGGTATGACGTATGGCTGCTGTCGGCTTCGGAGCGGCACCAACCTTAATTCCCGGGCCGACACGCAGGTGGGTCAGCAGCGGGCCATTCCGCGATAGCTGTCCAGAAGACTGAAGGCGTTGGTGTTCGCATGGCGCAGTTCGTGTGCCATGCGGGTGACGGCATCTGAACTCGTCGCGATAAGCGCCTGAAGGTGTGGCTGTCCATCAGACCGGAAGGCGGCCTTTCGCTGCGTGAGCAGAGGATGCCAAGGTGGGTGCCGCCGTGACGCATGCTGCGATTGCGTGACAACCCGCCGATGACTTATCCCGAAGGCATTCGTCTACGGGATGTGGCCGGACGTTGGCACGTCGCCTGCACGAAGGCTCGACGAGAAAAGGCACTGGCCAGGAGCCTCGCGGGGGCCGGGACGGCGTATTTCCTGCCGATGGTCGAGAGAGTGTCCGTGATCCGTCGGCGGCGCCTCAGGTCGCTCGTGCCTTTGTTCGGCGGCTACGCATTCTTCGCGGGGGACGAGCAGACACGGTGGCGCGTTCTGGAGTGCGACCACGTTGCGCGAGTCCTGACTGTCGTGGACCAGGACCGGCTTCTCTCGGAGCTGTCGCATATCGAGCAGGCTTTGGCGTCCGGCGCTCAACTCGATCCGTTCCCCTTCCTTCGCCGTCACGCTCGCTGCCGGGTCCGCTGTGGCGCCTTGGCGGGCCTGGAGGGTGTCGTGTCGGTACGTAGGAGTGTGACGCGTCTGGTGCTTCAGGTCGAGATGCTCGGCCAAGCAGCGGCGCTGGAGATCGAGGCGTCCCTCTTGGAGCCGGCCACGTAGCTGTGGGACGCGTGTAAGTAGAGCTTCCCCAGACGGTTGCGCGAAAAGAAACGCGCAGCCGACGGGGACGAAGTCCAGATCGATCGGGTGGGTTCTACGTCCTACGTGATGACGACGAAGCGTCCAGGAACACCGTGGAGTTCGTGCCAAGCCGGTCACCACATCTTCGTTTTCGGCCAGCCGTTGGTTGCCGCCCATCGCCCTGAATCTTCTGCTCGTCGGCACGTTCACATCCGGACTGACGTCGGAGGGGCTCGGGTATGGAGTGGTTGCTGACACGGCTGCTGTCAACCCTGACGCAAGCCGAGGCCATCTACTTCGTGGGGGTTCTCAATGAATACATGCGCAGATCCCATCCCAGGGAATATGCCCAATGGGTAATCGCGGGTCTGAATGACGACGTAGCTTGCCTCGTAACCGGCATGATACTCGATCACCTCCATGCAGCTCGCGCATGGCGAGGGGTGGCGGAAGTGACCGGTGTAAAATGGTTCCTGACGGAGCTGTTGGCGGTTTTGGAGCAGGACGAAGCCATCTACTTCGTGGGCGAGATTAATGTACACATGTGCAGGAGGCATCCCGACGAATATGCTCGATGGGTGATTGTGGGCCTCCATGACAGTGGCGCTCATCTGTTGACCGATATAATGCTTGACCATCTCCAAGCAACCCGCGCGCGGCAAGAGGCGGCGGCGTTCACCGCTCAGAGAAAGCGTGACGTACTTCACCAGATAAGTACGAATTGACCAACCGACTCCTTGGCGCGCCGGCTTGTGTCTGTCAGGGCTGACGAACGTCAGAATGACCACTTCAAATGGATCCTGATGTCCCGGCACCACTCAATAGGTCCCGTTCTATCGCACCCCACCTCGGATACTCGGTCGGCGCAGGATCTGATCCATCAGGTTAGTACAAGACCGTTGAGGGTGATCCCGGACGAGCGCGGCTGGCTGATGGAAGTGCTGCGTAGGGACGACGAGATGTTCATCCAGTTCGGGCAGGTTTACGTCACGGCTGCGTATCCCGGCGTCGTGAAGGCGTGGCACTACCATAAGAAGCAGTGGGACCACTTCGCGTGCGTACAAGGCATGATGAAACTGGTGCTTTACGACGGTCGCAAAGACTCGCCCACCTGTGGCCAGTTCGACGAGTTCTTCGTCGGTGACCGCAATCCCCTGCTCGTGCAGATCCCGCCGCTTGTCCATCACGGGTTCAAGTGCATCGGCCAGCAGCAAGCGATCGTCGTCAACTGCCCCACGGAAGTATACGTGTACGACGATCCGGACGAATACCGCGCCGACCCGCACGACGGCACGATCGCCTACGACTGGGCAAGGAAGGACGGCTGACATGAAGGGTGTGATCCTGGCCGGCGGACTGGGCACGCGGATGGCCCCGCTTACGAAGATCACCAACAAGCACCTTCTGCCCGTCTACGACAAGCCGATGGTCTACTACCCGCTCCAGTGCCTGGTCAACGCGGGCATTCGCGACATCCTGCTGGTCACCGGCGGCAACCACGCCGGCGACTTCCTGCGGCTGCTGGGCAACGGGCACGAGTTCGGCCTCAAGGAGCTGCACTACACCTACCAGGAGGGCGAAGGCGGCATCGCCGATGCCCTGCGTCTGGCGGAGGACTTCGCCGATGGCGACAAGATCGTCGTCGTGCTCGGTGACAACATCATCGAGCGGGACATTCGCAAAGGCGTGGCCAACTTCTTCACCCAGAAATCCGGGGCCCGCATCTACCTGAAGGAGGTGCCCGACCCGCAACGGTTCGGCGTACCGGTCTTCGAGGACGGCAGGATCGTACGCATCGAGGAAAAGCCCACCCAGCCCAAGAGCCAGTACGCCGTGATCGGCATCTACATGTACGACGCGCAGGTGTTTGAGTTCATCCAAGGCCTCAAGCCGTCGCAGCGCGGCGAGCTGGAGATCACCGACGTCAACAACATGTACATCGAGCGGCAGACGATGGAATACGAGGTGCTCGACGGCTGGTGGACCGATGCCGGCACGTTCGAGTCACTTCTTCGAGCAACCAACCTGGTGGCCGAGGGCGGCGCCAACCACCTCGTCCACCAACCGTCGGCAGCGGCGGTGCGCCCGCAGGGAGCCTTTGCTGGATCCACGTAGTGGACCATTGCGACGCCCTGATCCGCGTCCTCCAGGACGGTCAGCCGGGTGAAATCTACAACATCGGCGCCGACAACGAGCTGTCGAATCTCGAGTTGACCCGCGCGATCCTGCAACAGCTCAAGCAGAATGAATCCATGATCCAGCGCGTCAAGGACCGCCCCGGCCACGACTGGCGGTACGCCATCGATGCTGGCAAGATGCGCTGCGAGCTGGGGTGGTCGCCGCAGGTGGACTTCGAGCAGGGATTGGCTCAGACCGTGCAGTGGTACGTCGATAAGAGGCCCTGGTGGCAGGCGGTCAAAAGCGGCGAGTACCGCAACTACTACCAACGGCAGCATGGCGTTGGGGCAGTGGTTCCGGAAACACCCACCTCAGGGCAATAGCGGTGTCTGGCGAGACTTCGCGCCTACAGCCTGTCTCGGCCAAAGAGACCAGAACACCCAGGCCTTTGAGTTCGCGGCAGTGAGCCGCACGAGATCGGATATGTTGAGCCAAGCAGAGCAACCTATCTCCTTCCCGCGTAGTTGGGGACTGGTTGTAGCACTGGTTTTCCTGCTTGGTTGCGTTTTCTGGAGCTATCTGCCAACCATTCGCGATTTGTGTGCGGTTTGGAGCACGAACGAGGACTACTCGGTTGGCGCGTTGGTGCCGGTGATTGCCCTGTATTTCGTCTGGCGTTGTCGAGCGCAATGTGACCTCAGTACCGTACGGAGTTGCTGGGGGGGAATCGTCGTGATCGGCTTTGCGCAACTGGCCCGGGTTTTTGGCGTGCATTTTTACTACAGCTCCATCGAGCGCTATTCGTTAGTGTTGACTGTTGCTGGTGTGGTATTTTTAGTTGGCGGGTGTTCCGTGTTTCGGCGTTTGACCTGGGTGCTTGCATTCCTGCTTCTCGCGGTCCCGTTTCCGTCTCGCGTACACGAGATGATTTCCCTACGACTGCAGCCAATGGCCAGCGCAGCAGCAGCGTTTGTCCTGGAGGGACTGGGTCTTGTCGTTCAGCGCCGAGGCAGCATCTTGCAGGTCGAGGATCAAGCTCTCGTGGCCGTCACCGAGGCGTGCAACGGTTTGAGGATGCTTACTGCATTTATGGTGGTGGCTGCGGTCGTAGCCTTGGTTATTCGCCGACCCGCTTGGCAGAAGGCCGTCGTGTTCGCGTCAAGCGTTCCGGTCGCGATACTGGCTAACGCACTACGCCTTGCAGCAACATCTTTGTATGTTGCCCTCGTCGACAGCTCGGCCTCCGAAGGAATGTTCCACGACTATGTAGGCCTGGCTATGATGCCTGCGTCGCTACTCTTGCTGGTGCTGGAACTGCGACTCATGAGCAGGCTAGCCCATTATCAGCGCCCCGTGGCTCAGCAGGTGCCGACGACGACCGCGCTCTAGCAACGTATATCCTCGATGGAATCGAGGTCCATGGTCCAGCGAGTGTGGGACAGACGATGTGCACTGGCCTTGATGCAGCGGAATCCTGCGGAGGAGTTTCCTTGATGGCACAATCAAGCAATGCTATGGAGGCAAACCAGCGACTCGTATGCAGCGAGCCAGCGGAACATGGCGATAGTCCTCGGCTACTGTCCACACGCCATTTTGCAGCCTGGCGAAGAACGTTCTGTTTCTCCCTTGCAGCGGCGGCATTACTGTGGCTTGGTGGTCTTGGTCATCGGATGGTCATTAGGCGCGCAGACCGGCTCATGTCACAGAAAGCCGGTTTCCCTTTTGCGCTGTCGAGGCTAGCTTTGGACGTCGAGCCTTGGCAGGGCCGGGATGTTCCGCTGCCGTCATTCGTGACCAACCCGATGAAGACAGATGCATACCTGTGCCGACGCTACGAGAACGTCTTGACCCGCGAAGCGGCTACACTTTTTGTCACGGTGACTTCTCAACCTCGGACTATGCTGGGACATCGACCGGAGATCTGCTATCCCGCGGTCGGGTGGATCCGAGAGCAGACAGTGACAGCGAGTCTTGCTGCCGGAGGCAAGGTTATCCCCTATCTGCTACACTGCTTCTCCACACCAGACGTTGTGCCACGACGTTTGGCAGTTCTTGCATTCTACGTGGTGAATGGTGAGACGACGATAGACGAAGGTGTTTTTCGGAGCGTCCGATGGAGAGCGCCGCATGCGGGTCGTGGCGGCACATGCGCTATACTCCAAGTGCAGGTAGTCGTACCGGTCCGGTCAACTCAAGAGTTTGCCGAACGCACCGCCCGGGACTTCGTCCGCGTCTTCGCCAAGGAGTTGGTCGCCGACCTTGCCACATCTCTCTGAGTTGGCCAAGTGCCTGCGGGCCCGCGGCCCTGTGCCAATGAACATCAAGCGGATTGCTGCAGTCCTGATCAGCTTGGCATACGACGCGATGAGACGCACCGTGGCTCCGCTAGGGTGTGTCCTTGGCGCCGAGTGCAGGTGCGGCCATGTGGTCCTATACTATCATGGCGTGACGGATGCTCAACGGTCACGTTTCCACCGTCAGATGCAGTTGCTGCGGTCTCGGGCACAGGTTGTTCCCCTCGGGCACACTGCAAGCGGCTCGGCACCACGTTGGCACGTCTGTATTACGTTTGATGATGGTCTCGATAACATCAGACGCAACGCCATCCCGGTATTGGTGCAACTCGGCGTGCCTGCTACCTTTTTCGTCGTTGCCGGCAGGCTTGGACAGACAGCTCAATGGCCAATGGAGCCGGAATGCGCCGAGGCCGACGAACCACTTATGACATCGGGACAATTGCGCTCGCTGCCTCGGGATCTCTTTGTAGTGGGGTCTCACTCGCTAACGCACGTAAATCTAACTCGGTTACCCGTCGATGCGTTACGCCATGAGCTACTTGAATCGAAGCAGGTGCTTGAGGGCATTCTCGGCGCTTCGGTTGAGGCACTCAGCGTGCCATTTGGTGAATGCGACGATGACGTCCTGCGAACGGCGCTGGAAGTAGGTTACAGGAGTGTAGTAACCTGCGAGCCGCGAGTAGCTCTCGGCAACGAGACAGGCGAGATCGGTCGATTCAGCGTTACGCCCGACGATTCGATGCTGGAATTCCGCTTGAAAGCCGCAGGCGCGTACGGCTGGCTTCATCGTGCGCGCCGGCTTCGGCGCGTCTTCGTAGCCGCTCTGCACAATTCCCGCGACGCACGTAAGGCGGGGTACGAGCCCAAGGGACGCGGACGGACGAGCCATCGGAGTATTCTCGGCAGTGCTGTCACGATCGGAGAGCCAAACCGTTGGATCGCATCGTCTTCAGAGGCGTCCTAAAGCCCTGCCTAGGCGATGTCCGGATCGGCGTGCATGACAGCGAAGTTCTTCACCTAGAGCCTCATGGCGGCACCGTCACAGTCCGTCGGCGAGCGAAGACGTCGACTTCGTGCAGCATGTACACGGTCGGGCGAAGCTCCCAGGTTACTCTTTTGAGCGCGCTCGCTGTCTGACGACCAACCTGATGATGGAAGTTCTTGTTGATAGCTTGACGCGGGAGGAGTGGTCGGAACATGCATCAGCATTCGCCGACTACAGCTTGTATCACACATGGGACTATGGCGATGCCCGCGCTTCCGCAGAGGGGAGTACCGTAAGTCGAGCCGCCGTGCGTCTTGATGGGAAGACACTGGGGATGGCGCAGTGCAGAATCAAAAGGATTCCCCTCACGAAGAGAGGAATCGCCTACATACAGTGGGGTCCGCTTTGCCGTCGCGATCGTGCTACCCGCCGACAGATCCAAGCCGTCGTCTCGGCGATCTGCCGAACGTATGTTCGCTCGCAACGCCTGTTGCTGCGGATGGTACCTCCTTTGTGGAGTAGAGATCAGATCCACGTCCTTCTTGACGCCGCAGCCATGGCCGGTTTGAGAAAGAATGCCTACATCTGGCCGTATCGGACGTTTGTGCTCGATGTATCTGCTCCTGTGGATGACCTTTACTCATCTCTGGCGCGCCGCTGGAAGCGTGCTCTGAAGAAGGCGGCAAATAGAAAACTCCATATCCTGTGCGGACGTGACGAGGCTTTGTTCTCGCGGTTTCTACCTTTGTACGAAGACATGTTTGCGCGAAAGCGATTTGCCAGGGCGGTGGATCCCTTGCTTTTCTACAGAGTGCAACAGCGCCTACCCAAGCAGGAAAAGATGCTGGTGCAACTTGCTTTATGGGACAATCATCCCGTAGCTGGACTGATCTCCAGTCATCTTGGTGACACCTGTCTTGGTCTTCTCGGCGCCAGCAATGAGACGGGTCGAAGAAGTCAAGCAGCCTATCGCCTTCACTGGGAGAACGTGCAAAGTGCGAAAGCCAATGGGTTGCGGTGGTACGATTTCGGAGGCATTGACCGGGAGAAGAACCCCAACGGCTACCTCTTCAAGGCAGGACTTGGCGGAGAAGAATGTGAGTGCATCGGGGCATACGAGGCGTGCGACAGTCGGGCAACTGCAACGGCTCTGTCCGTTGCAGAAATAGGCTATCGATGGGTAACGGGAGTTGGGTCGAGCACTCGATAGGCATGAAGTCAGATGCTATGGAGCATAAGGTCTACGCTAGCTTTGCGGGGGTCGAGGAAGTCCGTGCGGAGTGGGATGCGCTCGTGGAGCGAGTGGGCGGCGACATTTTCTCAACCTACGACTGGTGTAGAACATGGTGGCGACACTACGGTCAGAGACGGCTGCTGCAGATACACCTGCTTCGCGAGCGCGATCAACTTGTCGCTGTCTTGCCGTTGTTTTGGGAGAAGCAGGAGTTCGGCGTTTTTGCGGTTCGCCTCGTTAGACTGGTCGGATGCGATCATTCTCTGACCACCTGCAGCCCCGTGATCCATCCCGATCGACTATCGTTGACGGTGAGTGCTCTGATTGAGTATCTCGATCGTCACTGTCGGTGGGACTTACTGCATCTGGGTCCGCTGCCGGGCTATTACGGGCAGGTCAGTGGGCTCGTCAACGCACTCAGAGGACTACGACAGATCAAGTCGGTGGAACTGACGATGGATCACAGGGGGCAAATGGTCTTCGATCTTCCGTCGACATTTGACGCGTATCTTGCCACATTGACGAAGAGAGAAAGAAGCAATATACGCCGCGAGCGACGCGACCTGTCTCGCTCAAAGTCCGTCAGTCATGGCATGCTCTCCGACCCGGAGGAGTTGGGTTCGGCGCTAGGCGTTTTTATCTCCTTGCATCAGACCCACTGGCGACAAAAGGGCAATCTCGGCCACTTTCACGACTGGCCGCGTTCGGAGGAGTTCCATCGCGAGGTGGCTGCGCACCAAATGAAGCTAGATCGCTTGGTGCTGACTCAACTACGGGTCGATGACCGCGTTCTGGCTAGTGAGTATTGCTACCGCCTTGGTGATCGCGCGCACTGGATACTGGACGGGCGCAGCCGGGAAGTCGGCGGTCGTACGCCGTTCTGTGAAATGGTTAAGTTGCTGATGTACTTAGGTGTTCGTCAACTGGATGCCTCTCGGGGGCTGTATGAGTACAAGCGCCGACTCGGTGCTCGCGTGCTCCCGGTCCATTCCATTCTGGCAACGGCGCACAGCGGGCTAGCAGCTTTTCCCGCTAGATTCTTCAGGCTGTGGAGCAGGGCTTTGGATATGGCCTATTACCGGCTCTGGTTCAGCCGCCTAGCCCCACGAGTGCCCTACTTGCAGTGTCCGTTGTGGCCCATGTGGATCAAATCGCGCGTGTAGGCGCGCGCCGTAACAGCGGGCAATCCGAAGAGAAGATAATTCTCGTCAGCTTTACGCCTCTCAGCAACATCTTGCCCAGGCTGAGGAAGTATCGACATATGAATACAAAGCGGAGTTCGCGCGTCGTATGCTCCGTCGGGCCGGTCTACGGCTCGTCGGCGGTACCGCTGCCTTGTGGTGCAACCGACGAAGGTCGAGCTGGGTTCCAATGCACACGTGATTTTCCAGAGCGATCGGTTTGCTTGTACGGCGTCGTTCCATTCGATGGGGCGGTCGTTGACAACACTGTCGAAGGCCGATCGTAATGAGTGGCACGTCACCAGACGTCTCGGTCGTCATCGTAAACTGGAATACCGCCAGTCTGTTGCGACAATGTCTGGCATCGGTCGGTTCAGGTGCTGGGGGGACGTGCTATGAAGTCGTGCTTATCGATAACGCAAGTCGGGATGGTTCCCAGGCGATGGTCCGAACCGAATTCCCCGAAGTGACACTTCTCGCAAATACCACCAATCGGGGGTTCGCCGCGGCGTGTAACCAAGGCATGCGCCTGGCACGGGGTCGCTACATCTTGCTGCTGAACTCCGATACGCAGCTGCCCGCGGGCACCCTCGCCTGCGTCGTTCGCTTTGCCGACGAAAAAGAGGACGTAGGCGTAGTTGGCTGCGCCGCACGCTATCCAGACGGTCGCCCTCAGTCAACCTGCTTCCGATTCTACAACCTTCAGTATTTCCTGATCGTGGCTCTAGGGCTCCATCGGCTCTTCCCACGTGCGCTATTCTTCAATCGTCACCGCTATAAAGGTCTGGACCAGACCAAGGTTCAAGAGGTAGACATCGTTGCGGGCGTATTCATGCTTGTTCGACGCGAGGCGCTCCACGAGGTGGGCATGCTGGACACCAGCTATTTCATGTACGGAGAGGATGCGGATTGGTGCTGGCGGTTCTGTCGAGCAGGCTGGAAAGTGGTCTTTTTCCCGGGTGCCGAGATCATTCACCACCATGGCGCAAGTGCCTCACAGCAGCGATCCATTATGGAGCGTGAGCTACGGCGAAGTCAGCTGTTTTTCGTTGACAGGGCGCATGGATGGCCAGCCGCGTGGTTGGCCAACGTCATTCTGGCTGGTGGCGATTTGGCGCGCAGCCCCTGGTGGATCTTACAGTGGGTCTTTCGGCGATCTAAACGTGACAGCGGCCCACCCGCAAGCCAGTGGGTTCACCTGCGGCGACTGCTTTTCCATCTTGGCGGATTGCTGCAACCATCGTGGCGCTCGGACGCGTTGAGCCCGTCGCGAGGGTCGGCACGCTCGGAAGGCACCGGACGCGATGGGGGCGGAGAGTTGCCGAACTGACCGAGCAGCGTCGTTGAGATCATACATGGCTGTCACTCACGAGGTTTACCGATCTTTCGTTCGAGCGCGTGCTCTCCGAGGCCGCTGGAACCGCTTGGCGAAGGCCTCTGGCGGACTGTTCTGTTCCTTCGAGTGGTGTGAAATCTGGTGGCGGCACTATGGGGCGAACCGAAAGTTGGAGGTCTACGCGGTCTGGCGAGGCGATCAGCTAATCGGGGTCATGCCATTGTTCCGAGAGCGGCTGGCCTTGGGAGGTGTCGGACTTCGCGTCGTGAGACTCGTTGGGTGTGATCACGGTGTGACGCCCGTAAGCCTCGCGCTATGCGAGGGCGAGGTGGAAACAGTTGTCGAACGCGTACTCAGTGCAGTGGATCGCTCAGCACCGTGGGACGTCATCCATTTCGGCCCGGTGCTTGGCACGTCAGAAGAGGTCCATCGTGTGACATCCAGTCTTGCCTGTATCCGCAGTGTCGCGAGTGCTCGTGTGGGTCAACACGAGCATTGTCACACGTTTTACGATCTGCCCGTCAGCTACGACAAGTATCTGGCATCCCTGAAATCGCATGAACGCAGGAACCTTCGTCGATGTGCGCGAAATTTGGTGTCTGCACATGATGTTGCCCTATTGAAACCGTCTCGCGATGGCCTCATGCAGGATACGCTAACTCGCCTTATAGCACTGCATCAAGCCCAGTGGACGGCACAAGGAAAAGGCGGACAGTTTGTGGACTGGCCCTACTACGAGTCCTTTCATCGTGAGCTGTTACGCTCTCTGACGAGCGAGGGGGATCCTGTGCTCGTCGATGTCCAGGTGGCCGGTCAGTCCGTGGCAGTCGAGTACGGTTACTTCTTTGGATCGCGACTCTACTCGCTGGTCCGCGGAGTCAGCCATGCCGGCGAGTGGCGTGAATATAGCATCGGCCGAATGGTCCACGCCGAGATGGCGAAAGTGGGAATATCTCTCGGAGCGGTGGATATGGATGATGGCAGGGGCGCGTTTGAGTATAAGCACCGGCTGGGCGGGCGACTGACCTGTGAGCGTTCGGTTACTGCGATTCGCCGGGGGGGGGCGACATGGGTGCGTTTCCGACTCGCGCTTGCCGTGGCCTATCTCCACCACTGTCTATTCTATCGGCTCTGGTTTGACTGGCTGCGGCCTCGTCTGCGTCTGGAAACGCGGCCGTTGAGCACTACCTATATTCGCACGCAATTCCTAAGCAAGCTTTTCAAACGCACGCGCTTTAAGCGAAGCCACGGCGTGAGGATGACCGAAACACAATGCCCACATCGCCCGGCATCGTGCCCTCACGGTGACATTTACATGACACCGGAAAGCAAGCCAACCATCCGGCAACACCTGGCCGCCTGGCTTCTCCGGGCAAAATGGGAGTTGTTCTCAGCGAACGGGGTTGTGGGACTGCTTGCGCTCTTAATGCACCGTTTGCAGAGGTGTTCCACGAGTCGCCGAATCGTATACTGCTGCGATCTCCGAACGGGCTTCCATGGGAGGCGGGTATCCTCTGTCGGTTTGTCGGTTAGGCGGTGTTCGCGGTATGAGGAACTGACGCAGGACGATGTGGACATACTTGTGAGGTACCAGGGAGAATGGTGGTGTAGGGAGTTTCGACGGTGGTTCAACAGAAAGGAACAACTGTGGATTGGGCAACTTGATGGTCGGCTGGCGGGGTTCTGTTGGACCGTCTTCGGCAACAACGTCGACAGTTATTGGAGACAGCTAGGCTCTAACGATGTGCTCGTTCACAGATGTTTTACGCTACCTTCAGGCCGTCGTCGTGGCGTGTATTCTCAGACTTTAGGGCATGCAATTCGCGTGCTTGCCCGCGAGGGTGCGAGACGTGCTTACATCGATACTCAGCACTGGAATGTTCCCTCACGCCGCGGCATTCTGAAGGCCGGCTTTACCGAGGTGGCTCGCGTCGGTACCTCTCAGGGCCTCGCTGGAAAAAGTGCCCACTGACAGCGTGACCGGCGGCATCGCACTGGACGTCGTCGGCAGAGAATAGGAGCTTGTCAGTAGTTACGCGGTTCCATGAGAGATCGAACACAGAGAAGGCGGCGTACCCAAGTGGTGAAGGGAACAGACAGGCATGTCTGTAATCGCAGGTTCGAATCCTGCCGCCGCCTTTGTCTCGGGTTGACGACCAGACGACCCACATGGAAAGTGGCTTAGGTCCACACGGTCGGTCAGCAGAATCGGCATTTGCCGACGGCTGCCAACTGATGGACTGCAGTACCCTTGGAACAGAGTCCCTGTTGTGGCGTGCTCGACGCTGGTGCCGCGTGGCTCGCAGACACGTGCGGCTTCGGACGCGACTGGCGGACGTGTTATACGGCGCGCCTCCGCGGAACGGGTCGGAAGATGCTCAGCAAGCCGTTTGCTGTGCAGACCAACCCCCTTGTCGCGGGCATACCGAGTTATTGCCCGGTGATCTTGTGCGCGTGCGAACGCGAGAGGAAATCCGAGCTAGCCTGGATTCTTCTAACCGAAGTGGTGGGTGTGCATTCCTGGAGCCAATGGAACGCTGCTGTGGGCGCCAGTTCCGGGTGGCGAGGCGTGTCGAGTGCTTCTTCGATGAGCGGCGTTGGCGAATGCTCAAATGCAGGAATATTGTCCTGCTCGAAAACGTCTACTGCGACGGATCGGGTCATCCAGATACGCGGGGGTGCGACCGAATGTGCTTCTTCTTCTGGAGGACGGAGTGGCTTGAGCGAGTGGGACCTCCGACGATGCAGCGCTAACGTCAGCGTGACTGGTGGGACGTTCGATTCTGTGCTTTGTTTCGGGGATTCCGATTGGTGGTATCACAATCGTGGCCATGCCGACATGCAGTACATGCGGCGATTCGCGCGCCGGTGCCCGGTGCTATACGTGAATTCATTGGGAATGCGCCGCCCTCGTTCGTCGGAGGGGCGAGTATTTGTCAGGCGCATCGCGCGTAAGGCTTTGAGTATCGCACGATATTGCGCTGATGGAGGTGAGGGGTTTTGGGTCTTGAGCCCGGTGTTTTTTCCCGTATTCACCGGATGGCTGGGTGCTGCGGCGACGAAGATACTTGGTCTTCAGATCACGACGCTTCTGCGAGTGCTGCGCATGCGTCGGCCCTTGGTATGGGTGGTATGCCCTAGTGCGGCGTGCGTGTTGGACCAAGTGGCAAGGGCGGGCTTGGTATATCAGTTCAGCGACGCCTACACGGAATTGTCTGGGGGGCCACATTGCTTGGCAGGCACAATGGAGGCAAGGATTGCACGCCAGGCCGACCTGATCCTCTGTGCAAGCAAGCGTCTTGTGGAGAGGGCCAGGCGCCTTTATGGCCATGGCCAATACATGGAGCATGGAGTGGACTTCGAGCTGTTTGATTCGGCTGTGCGTAAGCCATGCCTTCCGGGGCCGCTGCGCAAGTCCAGACGACCTATGGTTGGCTTCTTCGGCAATATGGATGGCAATACAGTTGATCGCTCGTTGCTTGAGCAGGTGATCCGAACACGACCGCAATATCAATTCGTGTTTGTCGGCCCGATGGCAGATGAGTTCAGGTCGCTGCGACGACACCCTAACGTCATTGCGATTCCGCGCCAGCCATACCGCACTGTTGCACACTATGGGGCTGCCTTTGACGTTTGCCTGATGCCTTGGCTGCACAACCATTGGATTGAACACTGCAATCCCATCAAACTGAAGGAGTATCTTGCCCTCGGCAAGCCGGTGGTCAGCACTCCTTTCCCGGAGTTGCAGCGATGCGGTGATCTGTGCTACCGGGCGTCCGGCGCGGACGACTTCGCATGGAGCATTGACCGAGCACTGCAGGAGGATGATGAGCGTCGACAGGCGGCCCGGCAGGCATGGGCGGCCCGACATACGTGGGACGGTAGGTTCGCGAAAGTGCTGCACCTGTGCGCCGAAAGGGGCATAACGCTCGATGGTAGTATCTCCTGTCGCTGTTGACAGCGGGCGCTGCTTGGCTCGTTGGGTTTGCCTGTCCAGAGCCGCCGTGGAGGGCCTGAGACGAACTTACGATGGACTCGATATGGGGCTGCCATACACGCGCCGCCTGGATGGGCAGAACGCGCGCTGTGACGGGCACAGCGTTCGTTATGCACTGATATCGCTCCTGGGACTGGCCAAGACATCATGGATGGCGGGCGATCAAGGCGACCTGGTCAACAGTCTGTGGCGAAGGATCGCTGGCGCCAAGCGTAGCCATCTGTCCGCTGGTGACCTCGGCTTGGGTCTCTGGGCGCAGGCGTTGCACGGCAATGGCTGTCAGCTGTTTACCGCGCATCATGCCCTCCGCGTCTTTTTAGGTCGACGCGACTACTGCAGCTCAATCGATCTGGCTTGGCTGTTGCTTGGAGCCGACTTTGCGTTCCTGGCCGGCTTTGACTGCGCGAATGCCGAGAAGCTTGCTGGCGAGACTAGGACCGCCCTTCTTGCCTTGTACCACCCGCGTACCAACCTGTTCTACCGACATGCTCGACGGGGGCCGTTCAGCAGTGTGTCTCGACGGATAGCGTGCTTTGCCAACCAGAGTTATCCCATTATGGCCTTGGCGGTACACGGTCGATACCGTAACTGCCAGGAGTCAAGCAGAGTTGCCGCCGACGTGGCCGACCGACTGTGCTCGCTTCAAGGCCACCTGGGGCAATGGTGGTGGTTATACGATGTCTGCACCGGACACGTCGTCGAACAGTATCCGGTGTTCTCGGTGCATCAGGATGGTATGGCGCCTATGGCGCTGCTTCAGACCGGGTGGGTTCGGGAAAGGTCCTTCGCTGAGCCAATCGGGCGCGGCCTTCAATGGCTATTCGGCGCCAACGAACTCGGCCAGGATATGGTATTGCCCCACATGGGGCTGATTCTGAGAGACATCCACAGGCAGCGAAGACGCCGCGTCCAGCGAATGATACATGGCGCCGCTTGGTGCTGCGGGTGGCGTGGCGTGCCCGGGCAACTCCATTCTTCGCAAGGTCTTGAGGCTGGCTCTGAATGCAGGCCCTACCATCTCGGATGGGTTCTCTATGCTGCAGGGTTAGCCCTCCAGACCGAAACATCCGAGGCGGTAGGTTGATCCGCCATGCCGAAATGGGCCGTGTGCCCAATCGCAAGGTTTGTCTGTGCGGCGTCCAAGTTGACGCCGTCGGTGCGGCAGAGGTGATCGCTGAGGTTCGACAAGCAGTCCACTGCCACAGCCCATTTCCTATTTCCGTCGTAAATGTGGCTAAGGTCGTTCACATGCGGCACGATCCAGTTCTCCGCCGTAGCGTTCAGGCTGGCAAACTGGTACTGGCTGACGGCGTGCCGTTGGTGTGGCTCAGTCGCCTGAGGAATCGGCGACTTCCTGAGCGTGTGGCCGGCATCGATCTGATGTACCGACTGCTCGACTTGGCCAACCAGGAAGCCCTGCGCGTTTACTTCCTCGGGGCGGAGCCACAGGTGCTGAATCGTGTGCTGCACGTCGTCCGTCAGGATTATCCGCAGTTGGTCATCGCGGGTTACCACCATGGTTATTTTGCCGACCGTCAGGAAGAAGATCTCGCGCGTGACATCCGACATGCTCACCCGGACATTCTGCTCGTCGCCATCAGTTCGCCCAAGAAGGAGTTGTTCATGCAATGTTGGGGCGAGTACATCAATGCCCCGGTCTGTCACGGGGTCGGCGGCAGCTTTGACGTCATGGTTGGCCTAAGGCGTCGCGCACCCTTGTGGATGCAACGTTGCGGCTTGGAGTGGCTCTATCGTCTTGCTCAGGAGCCTCGACGCATGTGGAAGCGCTACCTGAGAACGAACCTGGTCTTCGCCGAACTAGCTCCTTTCTGCCTCTTCTGCAGGCGAGAGCATCCCGACGGCAACCATTGTCCCTGGATAGATCAGAGAGGCGGGTGGTCGTGAGTGTGCAAATAGAGCGGAACCCTCGATCCGTACGGCTGTGGAGAGATATCCGGGGCGATCGCCTGCCTTGGGTCTTTAAGGGCATCCGTTGCGAAGACAGACCATGACGTCGGTTGAATATCGCGTGTGAGCGCATGCGACAACTCAGAGCCTCACAAGACCCGGCTCCTCGTATCGCTCGCAGTGGGCTTACACTGGCGGGTGCTACCGTAGCCACTCAGGGCGCACGGCTCGTACGCAACGTCATCCTGGCTCGTCTGCTGGCACCGGACCAGTTTGGGCTGATGGCGCTGCTGTTGGCGGTCAGCAGCTTGTTTGAGGCCATCAGCGATGTCGGCCTCCGCCAGTCCGTCATTCAGAACAAGCGAGGTGACACCGATGCGTTTCTCAACGTGGCTTGGTGGCTTGGCGCCCTACGCGGGGTGGGGCTGTTCCTGCTCGGCTTCATGATCGCGCCGTGGGTCGGTAGTTTCTACGAGGACGCCTCTCTAGCTCTTCTGCTGCGCTTTGCCTTTCTCAGCGTCCTATTTGCCGGGCTAACGAGCCCGAAGCTCTTTGTTCTGGAAAGGCGTCTCCGTTTCGACCGTTATGTTCTCGTCTTCCATGGTTCCCAGCTAGGGGGCACGCTCGTCAGCCTTGCGGCTGTGGTTGTTCTACAGAACGTGTGGGCGCTCTTGATCGGTTTTGTATCTGAAGCCGTACTTAGGTGTATAGTCTCCTTCATCGTCTGCCCCGTGAAAGTAAGACTGCATTTCGAGGGGCATGCCTTGCGCGAGCTTCTGCTCTTCGCCCGACGCATGATCGGGCTACCCGTGTTGACCTTCGTCATCAGACAGGCCGACGTTTTCGTTCTCGGAAAAGTATGTACGAAGAATGAACTGGGTATGTATGCGCTCGCGTTGGCCTTGGCGTATATGCCTGTGTCGCTCTTTTCCCGCATTATTGAGCCCCTGATGCTCCCCGTGCTCTCGCCCTTACAGGATGCGCCCGCCACCTTGAGGCGGGCGGCGACGAGCATGACTCGCGCGATCCTGGCTTTCGGCATGCCCTTAGTCGTATACTTGACGGTGTTCTCGCAACCACTTCTTTCCGTGACGTACGGCAAGGCCTATGGCGAAATGTGGACGGCTTTTGGGCTACTTTGCGTCTACCTGCTTGTATGGACGGGCGGAGCGGTAATTACCATGACGTACATGGCCCTCGGGCGTCCCGACCTCCATCGCCGTTACGCCGGTATCCGCGCTGTGGCGGTAGCAGCCCTGATGTATCCGGCAACATTGAAATACGGGCCCGTTGGAGCAGCCGGGACGCTGCTGGTCGCGTTCACGATCGCCATATTCCTACAGCTGCTGAACTTGGCTCGGCTCATCGACATGCCGGTGCGACACTACTTGGCAAGCATGTGGCCGGGCTTGGGCCTGGCCGGGATGCTGGCGATTCCTGCGCTCGTCGTCCGTCTCTGTTGGCAAGGTTCCGACCTATGGAAGGTACTCCTCGGTGCAGCAACCTGCGCGACTGTGTGGGCGATTACCATACTACAAATGCGAGGCCGCAATGGAGCGCGGTCTCGTGATTTCTTCGGACTGACGGCGTTGACGCACCTGTAGGGCCCGCTAGCCGTTGGCTCTCCTCGGGCAAATCGGTCACAGATCGAGACTGTCAAGATCCGCAAGTCCACGTAAATGGCACTTGTAGGCAGAGTCAAGCGTAGTCTCAGGCTGCGGACCCGGGTGTATTGGCGTTCGCCGTGGGCCAACGGCGTATATCGCTCGGCGGCGCGAGCTGTGATCGTCGGCGGCTGCTACAGATCGGGCACAACACTCATGCGAGCCATACTCGACAGCCATCCGCACATTGCGATGGGCCCGGAGTCGTGGCTTTTCGTGTATCGCCCTGACTATGGTTCATTGGCAGCGGACTATGACTTGCCCATTTCGTATGTCATGGACCTACACCGTCGAAGCACGTGCCTGGCGAATTTCATAGACCTGTTCTTCGAGGCCTATGCGCAAAGACGCGGAAAGACGAAATGGGGTGAGAAGAGTCCGCCTAATGTGCTCCGTCTGCCGTGGATCTGGCAACGTTTCCCGAACGCGCGATTCATACACATGGTACGCGACGGCAGGGATGTTATATGTTCCATGCGGTCGCAACATAGACGTCTGGTGGCCGAGGGGTTTGGCACAGAACTAAAGGGCTTCGATGAGTGTCTTCGTTGGTGGATTTCATGCGTACGCGCCGGCATCCGCTGGCGTGGCGACCCTCGCTACCTCGAGGTGAAGTACGAAGAGCTGGTTACAGGTCTACGGAACACCATGGCCAGAGTTCTGGACTTCCTGGGGGAGCCCTGGTCTGACGAAGTGATCAGAGCGCATGAAGTCCAGCGCAATCACCCGCATATCGGCTATGAGCGCGGCACGCCCGAAGTGCGCGAACCGATCTTTCAAAGCTCGATGGGTCGGTGGCGAAAAGATCTGCCCATGCACGAGGCCAAGCGCTTCTCGCAACGTGCCGAGATGCTCCTACAGCGTCTCGGTTACACGCGATGATTCCTCCGAATGAACGGTCCTGAACCACCAGTCCTAGCCGGGGGCTGTGGTGGAATCGCCAAGGCCACAATCCATCTGAGGTGTGGCATCAGCGCGGCCTCACTCCGACCAATAAGGAGGCGGCACAATGCGAGTCTCATTGATCATCCCCTGCTACAATGAGGAGGCAACCGTCGGGGCGGTCTTGGAGCGCGTCTCATCGCTTGAGATTAGCGGTGCGTCCAAAGAGTTGATCGTCGTCGACGATGGCTCCACGGATCGTACAGGCCAGATCATAGACGCCTTTAAGTTTCCAGCGGGGCTAGCGGCCCTCATCCATCATGCACCGATCAATATGGGCAAAGGAGCCAGTTTGCGGGTTGGTATGGCACTTGCCACCGGCGACGTGATCGCCTTCCAGGATGCTGATTTGGAGCTTAACCCTGCGGAGTTGCCTAAGCTCATTGCCTGCGTACTGAGCGGGCAAGCCGACATCGTGTTTGGATCTCGTTTCCTTGCAGGCGCGAACGGCAATGTTCCCGGAGTAACACGTCTTGCGAACAAGTTCCTTACTGCCCTCACCAACCTGCTGTTCCGTGCAAACCTAACCGACATGGAAACTGCATATAAGGTGTTCAATCGAAACGTATGCGATCATCTGCGGTTGACCTCCTTTGGTTTTGACATCGAACCCGAAATCACCGCAAAAATGCTGCGGCTTAAATTTACCATACAAGAAATGGCCATCCGCTATTACCCGCGTGCCGTCTGCGATGGTAAGAAGATCAGAATGTCTGACGGCCTTGAAGCGATATGGACCTTACTGCGCGTTCGCTTCCTACCGCGGTCAATGTGCGGGTGGTCATCCGACACTCGCGGCGCAAGGCCCCAGATTCGGCCACGTCGCGCGTTTGGAGTGGTGAACGTCTATTAGCCGGCTTCCCAGACTGCCTTGCGACGGCAATCCGTGGCAGGCATCAACAGGTTGACGTGTCAGTGTGTTCACCGAGACTTGGCGTGTAGTCGGGATGGCAGCCCGGAGTGCGGCTGAGCCAGAGAGGACCCGGCAGCGAAAGAGCCGGCCAAGGGATGGCATCGCCCTGACGCACGGTGCCACATCTCGACTCTACGCTACCTCTGCGCCAAACCAAACAGCAGTCATAGTGCGCTCCACGTGGAAAGCCCCCAGTGGAATCAGATCGCTGCACAAGCCGTAACAGGGCCGATTTGCAAGCACTGTGTGTGATCTTCGGGGTCGCGGTGGTGGTGCGTGTCTCGTTTGCCTGCACGCGACAGTATGTTGCTGCAGACACCGGCCTCGACGTCGGGAGCGACGGCTACGAACTCATCGCCGAGAACCTGCTCGCCGGCCGAGGATATCGCTTCCATCCTGATCTGGGCGAGACGGTATCGCTAACTCCAGCCTATCCACTTTTCCTGGCTGCGATATTCGCCGTGTTCCATGGGCCGACGCTTTGGGGCGTTCAAGTTGCACAGGCAATGCTTTCCAGCCTAACGGCGTGCATGACGTACCTGCTTGGACTCCGCTTTAGCCGCCGTGCAGCTTTCGTTGGTGGCCTCATGTACGCGTTGTACCCAGGCGACATCGTAGCGTGCTCGCGCTACTTGGCGGAATCTCTGTCGATCGTAGCTGCGGTAGCAACAGTCTTGATTGTCCAACACCTGCTCGAAGAACCACCCAAACGTCTGTGGGGACTGGCGTTGGGCTTTTGCTTCGTGGTGGCTGTCTTCTCTCGCGCTGTACATGCGATGCTGCCGGTCCTGCTCCTGACGATCCCCCTGTGTCTCCGGACAATACGACCTCACTGGCGAGCCTATGTGCGCACCTATGCAGTGGCGCTCTTGCTGCTAGTCGCCGTATCCGCTGTCTGGTGCCTGCGTAACTACAAGTTAACCGGTCTGGTCATGTTTCAATCGTCAAACACTGGATCTACTGCATTTGATGGTCATTATATCGGGAAGCATCTGGGTGACGGGCGCACCGTCCGCGAACTGCTGCGCGCGTCACGTCTTAGGCAGTGTCGGATCGCACGTACACAGGGCATTGAGGCAGGGTGTAGGTTCGCAATCCACTTCGCAGACCCGCGTGATGAGGCGCGTCTGAGCCGTGTCCTGCGCGCCGAAGTAATGAACGATGTGGCCAATGAACCGTGGCAGTACATCAAACGAGTCTCTCTGGGGCTCGGGCGTTTTTGGTATCTTGGCCCCACGCCCACTGTCAGCTCTGTTGCGTTGGCCGTTCATGCACCGCTTCTCCTACTCGCCGCCATTGCTGCCTGTCAGGCCGTGCGCCGGAGAGACCCCTGCGTGATACTGTGGGTGGCTATTATACTGTATTATAATATGAGTAGCGCCATCGTGAACCCGCTCGTTCGATATGCCTTGCCCGCTATCCCGTTCGTAGCGGCGCTGGCGGGCGCAACCGTCGCAGGGATGTGGGCGAGAATGCATCTGACAATCACCTCGCGTGCTGGGGCGGCCCGCAAGGAGCGACGGGTGACTGCCGGAAAGATGGCGTATCCCTAGAATGCGCTTGGCTGGCTGCCTCGGGTTCTACGGGTGTCCCAGCAGTCCCGACGGTGTGGGCGCCGCGAGAAGGCTTTCTTTTCCCTTTCTCGCCGGCGGGGACGCGTAGCAGCGATCTCGTCGGCTGTCGAACCCGAAATGGGCTTTTGCCCGGTCCGGTGAGTAGGGCCGTTAGCGGCGCGGTCAACTGCGCTGACGAATGTACGGGTGAGTTGACACAAGGGAAGTACAGTGGAACCTGTGACGGTGTGTGTTGCCGCCACCGGCGTCGTGGCGGTCTTGCTGACTCGGCCTATCTGGGGTCTGATCGTCTACCTTGCCGTACTACTATGGTATCCGTCGTATCTCGTATTCGGGCCTGCCGAGTTCTATGTGTCAGCGCAACGGGCCGTAGGCATCGTGCTGCTTGCCAAACACGTTGCCAACCCAAGCATGCGCGCTCGCTTCCGGTGGTGTCAGTTGGACGTGGCGGTAGTTGTCTATATGGCTTTGAACGTTGCGACATTGTTGCTGGCCGGCGAAACGCTGGTGGTGCTGAGAAACCGTGCCGGATTTATGATGGATACAGTCGTTGTATACTTCCTGATCCGACTTATTGTCGTGAGTCGTAGCGAGTTCATGACATTCGTAGCGGCAGTAGGTGTACTGTTACTCCCACTGGGCGTCTTGGGTGGCATCGAGATGTGTACTGGATGGAACCCGTTTGCGCCCCTCCTCGCGTACTGCCCGTGGTACGCCGTCGAGAGCTATCAACACCTGGCGCGGTCCGGCTACCACCGCGCGGTCGGAACGACAGCACAACCTATCGTGTTTGGCCTGATTTTCGCCACTCTGCTGCCTCTGGTGCTCCTCCTTCGCCGGCACACCGGCTCCTTGCGTCGTCTGTGGTGGCTGTTCGCAATGAGTATGGCGTTGGGAGCCATTTCATCGGTCTCCTCCACTCCTATGATTGGGATAACTGTGGCCTTTTTGCTGGTGTTTATGGCCCGGTTCCAGCGATGGGCTATGGTACTGCTCATACTGCTATGTATTGGCTGCGCAGGCGTTGAATTCGCCAGCAACCGTCATTTTTGGACCGTTCTCACCGAGCATGTTGCGTTTGATCGCGCTAACGCGTGGTACAGGGGCCGACTCGTCGAGGCCGCTGTCGAGTTCCTACCGCAATACTGGGCCTATGGTTATGGCTACGGAGATTGGGGATGGGGACCGTGGTTGAACAGCTCCTCTGGGATGGACGTATGCAATGAATATGTCTGGCAGCTCGGCAAACATGGCGTGTTCGTTCTTATGGCCTTTCTTTGGATGCTTGCCGCGGCGGCGGGCTCAGTGCGGCATGCTCACTGCTCACAGTCTGATCGTCTAGCACGCGCCAGCGCCTGGGCGCTCGGATCATCGCTGGTCACGTTGATGATCATGTTCTTTGGGGTGAGTCTGTTCTCAACGATGCTGTCCATTCTCTACTGCATCCTGGGTCTCTGCGCCGGGGAGCCGGCGCGGCCAACTGTTCGTAGTACGACGCTACTGGGGGGGCTGTCAGGCTAGATCCGCTGGCTTAGCTCTGGCGCCAACCTCTGGCAGTTCGCCTGCTACCTGACCCCCCGGGGGTGCAGCGGGGTAACGGTGAGCGGAGTCCCACCGTCGAGCCATCGCCGGCGAGACTGCTTGGTGAATGGACGCACGCTTGTAGGCCAGGCTACCGTAGCAACGCCCTCACGGCTGAGGCGACTCGGTATCTGACCCGTGCACACCCCGCGCGCGAGTTGGGCTACGGCTCAAGCTCACGTTCGCAGGCTCCAATGTCGTATGCCCCCGTGCCATCATGACCAACGTTGGGCACGTCTGTTGGTCTTATGCGTCCGTTCACGTCAGGAAACGGCACCGACATATTAAACAGCTGAGCCAGAGAGCGGTCACCTGCGTCGACCGCAGGACTCTCCAATAGCAGTTCGTAGTTGAAGCGGCCTGGATCCTTAAACTGAGGGTCTCCCTCAATACTGTTCTGTTCCTGGGTCGTTCTGACCACCTGGAACGCAAGAAGGTTAGTATACCGACTACCGCTCCAATTAATGAGTTCCTGTCGACTGCTACCAGGGGGTCGACAGAAGAGGTTGTGGTCGCTACTGAAATCCGCATCAATGCCCGCCAAAAAAGTCAACGGTGAGTTGTAGAAGATATTGTTCCTGATCGTGACGCCTTCGATAGGGTAGGCGCCGAACAACGTTATTCCCGCGCCCATGTTGACAATTGTGTTACTGTGAATGCGAATATTCGTGATAGGCATATCCTTTGATGCTATGAGTATGCCCTTGGTGCCTACCCTGTCGACGTCCTCCTGTACCTTGTACAGTAGGTTCCCATAGATGTGAATGTTTGTGACTTCAGGATTGGACGGCATACTGAACGGATCAATACCTATCTCCTGACCATTGTCGTAAAACACGTTGTTCTTTATGACCAGGCTGGTTGTGCTCGCACCACCGTACTGAAGACCATCCGCGTGAGAATTCAGCCAATGTCCATAGACAGTGTTACCTTCAATGTGGGCGGTTCCACCCATCGAGATCCCATCGCCACCGTTGCCATAGATCCGATTCCCAATCAGCGTTAGGTCCTGGCCGATCATGAGGACCCCGTGACCGGTCGAATTCGTAACCTCGAAGCCCTGAATGCGGATGTGGTTCTTGTACACCATGCGAATCCCGCTACCACCGCTGATGACAGCAGTGTCGCCCGGATAGACCATCAAGACGATCGGCGCCGTAGCGCTACCCGAGTTCGCAGGCGTAAGGGTCTCGTAGTACGTACCGGCTTTGACCAGCACGGTGTCACCGGCTTGAGCCGTAGCCGCGGCCATTCCGAGGGTCTTCCACGGCAGCGCCTCGGTGCCTGGATTGCTGTCGCTGGCGTTAGAATCATTCTTCGCAACGTAGTAGATGTCGCCTCCAATGACGTTCACCGTCACGCTGTCGCTGGCACTAGCGCTCTGGCTATCCGCCACGGTGAGCGTGTAGGTAGTCGTCGCAGCCGGCGAGGCTGTCGGCTGAGCCACGTTGGGATTGCTCAGTCCCGTCGCGGGCGACCAAGTGTAGTTGCACGGCGGTTGACCGCCCGAAACCGTGGCAGCCAACGTCGTCGTACCGCCGGGTGCCACCGTGGCATCGGCGCCGGCATCGACCGTCAGAGGGGCCACGACCACACTTACCGTGACGGTGTCTGCGGCTACTTGAGATTCAGCGTCCGTCACCGTGAGCGTGTAAGACGTCGTATTCGCCGGCGAGGCCGTCGGTTGAGCCACGTTGGCATTGCTCAGCCCTGCAGCCGGCGACCAACTGTAGCTGTACGGTGCAAGCCCACCTGAAGCCGTACCCAGCAGCGCAGCAGAGCCCCCGGGCGCGATTGTCTTGTGTGGACCGGCATCGGCGATCAGCGGAGCCGTGCCTACGGCGAACTCACAAATCTCCAGCGACCCTGTCGCAGCGATCAGCCCCCAGTGATCCACGCTGGTCGCGGAGGTCCGGAACGCATAGTTCGACGCCAGCGTCTGCCAGTTGGAGCCGTCACCAGCGTCATCCACCCGAACCTCGTAGCGCTGGGCGGGCACGTCGACTATCACTTGAAAACGATAGCCATGGCCAGCCACGTAGTTCAGGCTTACGTCCGCAGCGTAGGTTGCACCGTTGCGCACGTCGATAAACCCGTCCTGGTTGAATCGTACTAGGACAGAAAAGTCCCCGTAGGTCGTGCCCTCCCCTGATGCCAGAGCGATGACGCCATCCAAGTTGGCTTGGTTCGGGGTGGCCTCGAATTCGGCCATGAAAACACCCGTCTGCGGTGCAAACGAGGAGTTCTGCCAGTTGACCGAGCTCGCTTTACAATCGCTGGAAGAGCTAACAGACAGTACGACCGAACGCGTCGTGCTCCCGTCGCCGTTAGTGGTATTGGTAAACGTGACGGTGTCGCTATGAGTTCCGGCACTCAGACCGTTGGCCTGGGCGTTGACGGTGGCCGTCACCGTGTCATTGCCGCCGGGCGCCAGCGTCCCGCCGCTCTTGCTCAGCGTCAGCCAGCTCTGGGTCCTGGCCACGCTCCAGTCCAACGCCGTCTGACCGCCGTTGCTCACCGTGAAGGTCTTCGACGAAGGCGAGAACGGTCCGCCCTGCGTGCCGCTGCTGACCAGCCCGTCCGCCGGCGAGACCGACAGGGATCCTGGTGCGTTGACGGTCAGCGTTACCGGCCGCGTCGTGCTCCCGTCGCCGTTAGTGGTATTGGTAAACGTGACGGTGTCGCTATGAGTTCCGGCACTCAGACCGTTGGCTTGCGCGTTGATGCTGACCGTCACGGTGTCACTGCCGCCAGGCGCCAGCGTCCCGCCGCTCTTGCTCAGCGTCAGCCAGCTCTGGGTCTTGGCCACACTCCAGTTGAACGCCGTCTGACCGCCGTTGCTCAACGTGAAGCTCTTCGACAAGGGCGAAAACGGTCCGCCCTGCGTGCCGCTGCTAACCAGCCCGTCAGCCGGCGAGACCGACAACGCGCCCGGCTCGGCCACCGCCATCGTCAGCGCAATCGTCTTACTCAGATCGCCCTGACCTGCCGCCGGACGAAGGACCAGGTCGCCTGCGTACACACCCGGCGAGAGTCCCGCACGACCCGCTGTCAGCGTCAGCGTCTGCGTATCCTGGGCACCCGAACTCGTCCCGGGCGCCCCAGCCACCTGCAGCCAACCCGGCTGGGTCGCCACCTCAAAACTCAGAACACCCGCGCCGGCGTTCCATACCTCGAACTGGCATACGGTCGAATCGCTGCCGAAATCGTGACTGTCGATGCTGGTAGCCACGGCCACCACGGCAATCGTCACCCCCACCGTCTTGGTTACGTTGCCGGCCCGCACCTGGATCTCCGCATTGTGGACGCCGGCGGGCAGAACCGTGCGATCATCGTCGATCGTGACCGTCACGGCTTGGCCAGCGGCACACGATCCTGCTGCCGGAGCGACGCTCAGCCACCCGTTTGGCCCTGGGCCGTAGTCGACCGACACATTGTACTCCAGATCGCGGCCACCCGTGTTGCTGACCTGGATAGTCTCCTGTGATCCCGCATCACCGAAGTCCAGCGATGGCGGCGCCACCGCCAGTTCACCCAGGGCGACCCATGCCGTGTCCCGGGCTGTCGCGGCGTCGTCATCCGTGACGGTGAGCCGCGCGAGGTACACGCCACCGGCGGTATAGGTATGATCGACCGTCACTTTGTCGGGACCTTCCTCGGTCGAGCCGTCCCCGAACTGCCAGGAGTAATGGGTGATCTGGCCATCCGCGTCGCTGCTGTTGGCAGCACTGAAATGTACGACCGTAGGCGCTACGTCATAGTCCAGCGACATGACGAGTTCCGCGGTGGGTGCGCCATTGACGTGGACTACGACCTCCGCCTGATCTCTGCCGCCATCGTCGTCGATCACGGTGAGGGTCGCTGTGTACTCGCCTGGATCGCTGTACGTGTGCGTGACCTCCGCTCCGGCCGTGCTGACCCCGTCGCCAAAGTCCCACAGCCAACTGCTGATGACTCCATCCGTGTCTGTGCTGCACCGAGCGTCGAACGTGACCTCAAGTGCCGCTGTGCCAGTGGCCGGCTCAGCCCCCAAACAGGCGGTGGGCAACTGGTTAGGGATGGGGCCGGCGGCATCGACGTGTACAACCACCTCGTCAGTGTGGGCCGCGCCGTCGTCGTCGGTCACGGTGAGCGTGGCGGTGTAGTCACCCTCGCTTGCGTAGGTATGTTCGACCACCTGTCCGTTCCCGTCGTCACTCTCCCCAAACTGCCACTCGTACGAGACAATCTCGCCATCTGTATCAATACTGGCAGAGCCATCGAACACTACCGTCAGGGGCGCTTCGCCTGCCGACGGCACCGCCTCAATCTGTGCTTGGGGCGGCCGGTTGGGCTGGGCGACCTCGACAGTGGTCGCGCCCTCGTAGGCCCAATCACGAGTGGTAACGACCGTCAGTGTGATCGGGTAAGAGTTCGGGGCAGCGAACGTGTGCTGGACGGTCAACGAACCACTGGCCGTTGCGCCATCGCCGAAGTTCCAGTGATAGCCTGCTGCGGAGTGACCGCACGGCAACCCCACTTGACCGGTGAACTGAGTTGCAAGTGGCGCGTGGCCCTGCCCCGGTTCGGCCTCGATGGTGACCTTCAAGCGTTTGACCTTGATCAGGAAGGCCAACAGCGGCGCCACCTCCTCGGTGCGCGTCCCCGTCTCTGCGTCTCCCTCAAGCGTTGTGAATATACAGTCGAAACCCTCGACGCGGACGAGCTGTTCGCCTTCCTCAGCGTATTCGTGAACGGTTCTTGTTCCCATGCCCTCGCTGCCGTCGCCAAAATCCCACAGGATGCTGTCGAACGGAGGGTTCCGCCCGTCGAGCGCCTCAGCGACGAACCGTATGCGCAGCGCATTGTCCGGGTCGAACGCCTCTGCCGTGACCAGGAGCGGCCCGAACGGGACATCCTCCCCACCTTGGTCGGGCACCGGCGGGTTAGTCAGGTCGGCCGTGCCAAACGACGGGTCGAGTGGATTCATGTCGTCCGAACAACCACAGATGTTGACAAACGCGCCAAGCCCCAGGCTCGAAGCGACTACTAGCCGGATGGTCCACGCGCGCATGGCTCTCTCCCTTCCTGCTGCTACTGCAGCCCAGCGGCCGCCCCAAGCCAGCGTGTGTGTTTGGGCTTGGGTGGCCGGAGTGCCAGAAAAAACATACGATTTAGCGATAACATAGGCAAACTGGGGGTTCTGGGCGTGCGACGTACCCGTTTTCCAGGTGCGCCGAACGGTTGGGTTGACGTCCTAGGTTGCTATCGGTGTGTCTACTGCACTTCGGGTGGTTCTACTTCTGGCTTCCCGTTGCCGCGCGCCACGACTTCCTGTCGCCCACATTATTGCTTCTTGGTCAAGCCCCGAGGTACGACCGAACCGAGCCTGATGGCCTCGTCTCTTCCTAGATCGGCTGAAGAACCGCACTTCCTGAGAAAGGTGCAAGCAAAGTCGACTGGCCACGTGCTGCAAGCGCCACTTGGTGTTTCGAACACAGAGCCCTTCGGCCGCTAACGTCATATTCAGGAGTTGCCGCCCCTTCTTCATCTGTGTCCATAGCCGGCTCGCCGACAAGGGCGACATCAAGAAGAGCAGGCGGGGCAAGCTGCCCGAACCGGCTCTCCTGAAGGTCAATTCCCGGAATGCTTTGTGGGGGCCGCATGGGCCAACAGGGTAGGGAAGCAGTTGAGCGAACCGCGGAAGTATCCTTAGGTAATCAACCTGAAAGGCGAGAAATGGCGCTCATACAACCGAAAAAAGGCGCGCCGATAGGGCGAGCGAGATGGAGTGTCGGCGCCGTGAATGTCCGCGTGCTTCTGGCAGCATGCGCCGTGGTAGCCGTAACGATTGGTGGCGGCTGGTGGCTGCATTCGGTCCAGGTCCGGGCCTCCACGGCCCGCGCTCGGGCATCGGGAATGGTGGCGTGGTCGCAGGGCGACTGGGACGAGGCCGCGCGGCAACTGGGTATGTACCTGTCGCGCGAGCCGAACGACGTCGAGGCCCTTCTGCGATTCGCCCAGGCCCAAAGCGAGATCAGGCCGTTGCGGTCAGAACGGCTGTCCGAAGCGGTCGCCAGCTACGAGCGGGTACTGCGCCTGAAGCCAGCACACGCCGAGGCGACCAGGGAGTTGGCGGATCTATACCTGGCGGCGGGCGAGCCCGGCGAGGCCGAACGCGTTGCCCGCGCTAGGCTTGAGACGGCAGGCGAGGACCCCTCTGCCAGGCTGCTGCTGGCCAGAGCCCAGATCGAAGCGAGCCAGCTCGAATCGGCAGCCCGACAGCTTGAGGCCGTCGTCCAACTAGACCCTTTTCAGCTGCAAGCCTACGACCTGCTTGGGCAGTTGCAGGCCGAGCAAATGGGTGAAGCTGAGGCAGCGCGACGAACATTTGATGCGCTCGTGGAGCGCAACCCGGCGTCCCCCACAGCCCATGTGTTGAGAGCACGGTTCCTTCGGCGCTTCGGCGATCGCGAACAAGCACTGACGATGCTGAAAAAGGCGGCGCAACTAAGGCCACAGGACAGCTCGACGTTGTCGCTCCTGGGTGATGAACTGGCAGAACTTGGCCAAACAGCAGACGCCAAACAATACCTACGCGCTGCCATCGAGAAGTCTCCCAGGCAGCCGGCGCCGTACCTGATATTGGCGCGGCTGAGCCTACGTGAACACCAAGTCGGTGAAGCCCTTGCGGTGGTCGATCGCGCCGAACGAGAGCTGGACGGCGCTGTGGAACTCCTGCCCCTGGCGGTGCAGTGCTATGTTGCAGTGGGCAATCCGGATCGCGCCGCCGAGTGCGTCGCTCGGCTTAGGGCGGCCGGCGCGTCAGAAAAGCTCGTACAGTTCCTGAGTTGTCTCGTGACAGCTGCTCGCGGGCAAACCTGGCGTGCGATCACCCAGCTCGATCAAGTGGTTCGCGAGCGCCCCGAGGCGGCCGAAGTGTGGCTGGAACTGGGGCGGCTGTTCGCGACCACGGGGCAGTTCAGGCGCAGCGCGGAGGCCTATCACCACTTCGTTCGACTGCGCCCGGGATCGCGAGACGGGCGCGTCGCGCTGGCTGAGTCGCTCTTGGCAGCCGGTGAGCCTGATCGCGCCGAGCAAGTCGCGTCCGAAGCCGGATTGGAGGAGCCCCTGGCAGCATTGGTATGGTGCCGATCCCGCCTGGCCAGACAGTCCAGCGCGGGCGCTGCGGCTTCCAGGGCCGATCTAGAGCGCCTGGCTGCAGACGCTAAGCGGCTCGGCGAGACGTTTGCCGACAGGTCGGGGTTTGTCCTTGTGGAAGCTGAGGCACTAACGGCCCTCGGACAGTGGAAAGAGGCAGTAGATGTTCTGGAGCAGTCCAGGGCTGCGTATCCCGACCCACTGCCGATCGTTCTTGCGCTGGGTGATCTTCATCGGCGTTACCAGCGTTTTGACGCAGCGAAAGCATGTTTTGCGGACGTCCTGGCGCAGCACCCGGCTTGTGTGGAGGCACATCTCGGGATGGCTCGGGTGCGGGTGGAGGAGCAAGACATTGAGGCGGCGATCGGAGCACTGAGGGAAAGCCTCCAACGCGCCGAAGCCCCCTCATGTGCCGGGCTGTGGTTGGAACTCGCGCGGCTGTTGTTGGAGGTCGGGCGCTTCGAGGAATCGCTGGCGGCGCTGGAGGAGGGCGGCGCAAAGCTGCCACAAGAGCTCAGGCTGCGTCTGGCGATGCTTGGCCATCCCTCGATTCTGGATGACCCCAAGCGTGCCCAACTGATTGTCGACGATGTCCGCCGCATCGAGGGTGAGGAAGGCGTGAACTGGAAATGGCAGCAGGCTCGCGTGTGGCTTGCCGAGCCAGAACCTCCGGTCAGGACGGACGCCATCGTTGAATTGCTGGAGGATTGTGTCCGCGCAGACCGCGGCTGGGTCGAGCCGGCAGTGGTTCTGGCCAAACTCCGCCTCGAAAAGGGGGCGGTAGATGAGGCGATCGAGATCTACGAGAACCTACTCGCACAGGGCCCGGCGTCGGTGCCGGTAGCCGAGTCGCTGCTGGTCTTGCTTGAGTCACGAGGACGCTACGCGCACGCGGCCAGCGTACTGGCCGGACTGCCAGTGGATGCGCCAACACTGATACGCTTCCGCATCAGCCAAGCCTTGCGGGAGGGCGAGAGGGAAAGGGCTGCCGAATTTCTGGAATTGAGCCTGGGTGATAAAGCCGTGGCCGCCGTCAACACATGCCGACTGGCGAGCCTCTACCTTGACATGGGTCGCGGCGGCGACGCCGATCGCGTGGTAAGCAGGGCAGAACAGGCCGGCCCGGACAGTGTAGACGTCTGCCGCGCGCGGGTAGAGCTCGAGTTGGCAAGGGGGCGTCCACAGGTCGCTGTCGCATGTTGTGACGATCTGGCGCGGCGTATGGACTCATTCGAGGTGCGCTCTCTGTGTGCTGAGACGTGTGCGCGCGTGGGTCAACTGAACCGCGCCGAGGATGAGTACCAACGTCTGACGGCGTTTGATGGCCGCGCTGCCGAGGGGTACACGCTGCTGGGCGGCTTCCTCCAAGGGCTTGGGCGGCAGAAGGAGGCGATCGGAGCGTACCGCATGGCCATGGAACAGGACGCGGAGTCCTCCTCTGACGCACGCCGCAAACTGGTAGGACTGCTGCTGGCCTCTGGCGGGCCAGACGACCGGTCCGAGGCGAAGCGACTGGTGGAAGAAGCGTTGCGACAAGACCCCCAAGACGGTGGTGCTTTGGCTTTGAAGGCCGGTGTGCTGGCGGAAGAGGGGCCCGAAGGTGTCGAGCGGGCCCGTCAGACACTCAGCAACGTTGTCGAGCGCGACCCCCACGCGGTAGATGGCTGGCGAATGCTCGTGCAGCTCTCGTTGCAGGAGGGGTCGGCGACGGCGGCGGAGCGGATACTGGACCGGGCGCTGGCCGCCAATCCCACAAGCGTCGCCCTCCTGGTCGATAAGGCCGAGCTCGTGGCGCCCGAGCAGCCTCTGCTGGCAGTACAGGCCGCTCGCCAGGCAGTCGAGTTCGAACCCCGCAACCCCATGGGCAGGACGGCGCTGGCCCGAGCCATGATCGGTGCAGGCCAGACCGATGAGGCCCTCGAGATGCTGGGATCATGCCTGGATTCCGTCCATGGCCTGGAGGCAGCAGAAGCGATGGGGTTCTATGCCGAACAGCTCTGCCAGCACGACCGCGTCCCAGAGGCGCAGGAGATGCTCAGGGAGGCGGAACGCCTGGCGCCGTGGCATCCAATGGTCGTTCGGGCACAACTGTTGGCCGCGGTGACAGAGGGCCGCCTCGACCAGGCCCAGGCACTGGCAGAGCAATGTCTGGACCAGCGGGGTGATGATCGGTCCCTATTGCTTGAGGTGGCGAGCATACTCCTGCCGCAAGACTCGCTGGCCCTCGTGGAGACCGCCCGACGCCTGTTGGTGCGTGTGGCGCAGGGGCGCCCCAACGTCCCGGGTGGCTGGCTGGGCGCAGCCGTTGCGGCCCACAAGCTGGGGCGCGTGGATCTGGCAGAGGCGGCGTTCCGCAAAGCGCTTGACACCTCCCCGGACAATGCTGCGGCCGCCAATGGCCTCGCGTGGGTGCTTTGCGAGGACCGAGGCGACCCGCGTTCTGCGCTTCCCATCGCAAACCAGGGGGTGAAGCGCTGGCCTCGAGACGTGCATCTCCTGGACACACGGAGTGTCATCCTGTTTCGTCTTGGCCGCCTGGAGGAGGCGAAGAAGGATCTGCTAAGGGCGTCGGATCTCGCAGGCGGCCAGTCGCCCACGGCAGCCGCGATTCGGTTCCACTTGGCAAGGGTCTTGGCGGCCTCCGGCGAGCGCGAAGAGGCCCGTAAGCGCCTGGACGAGGCACTTGCCATGGCATCTCGATGGGGTGGGCTGTCCGTACAGGAGCAGGCTGAAGCCAAGGTTCTATCCCAGCAGTTGTAATGGCCGTCCATTCCCAAAGTCCTGGGGCAGGTGCCAGGAATGGGCTGCCCAACTCGAAGGAGGCATGGTTGTGATGTCTCGCGATTTGACTGTAGGTGCGTGCGTCGTCTTTCTGCTATCAACAAGCGGCCCTGCCGCGGTCTGTGGCCCCGGCTACCTGTGGACTTATACCACTGGCGATAGCGGTGACGACGCGGCGCACGCGGTTGCGGTGGACCAGACTGGAAACATCTATGTAACGGGTCCGTTCTCGGGGCGGGTGAATTTTGACCCTGACGGGTCGGACGAGCATGAAAGCCACGGTGGCACGGATGTGTTCGTGACCAAACTCGGGCCGGATGGGTCATATGGTTGGACGCGGACATTCGGTGGCGCCGCCGACGATTTAGCGGACGCGCTGGCTGTGGATAGCGTGGGGAATGTCTACGTAGCAGGTACTTTCCGTGGGACGGATGTGGATTTCGATCCCACGGCTGGCACGGATCTGCGATCGTCGCACGGCAACACGGACGCATTCCTTCTTCGTCTGAACTCGGACGGCTCCTACGGTTGGGCCGCGACCGTAGGCGGGCCCGAGGCGGACTACGCCAGGGCGGTGGCCGTGCATCCGGACAACTTCGTGGTGGTTGCTGGGTATTTCAGAGGCGGTAACGTCGACCTTGACCCGACCGCTGGATCGGACCTGCGTAGCTCCGCCGGGGCGTTCGATGTTTTTATCACCCGCCTGGCACTGAACGGCCAGTACGGCTGGTCTCGGACTGTTGGGGGGGAGGACACCGACACTGCCTTCGGTGTGGCGGTCGATGCGTGGCAGCGGATTGTAGTTGCCGGGTGGTTTGCCAGCACGTCATTGGACTTGGATCCCACGCTTACGGAGGACTGGCATACTTGCGTGGGCCAGACGGACGTTTACGCACTGAAGCTCGAGTCCGACGGCTCCTACGTGTGGGGTCGGACCTTCGGCGGCTCACAGTTCGATCACGTTTACGTTGTCGCGAGCGATCATCTTGGCGACGTCTATCTTGGTGGAACCTTCCAGGGCCAGGATGTCGACTTCGACCCGGGAGCAGGACAGGACCTACACTCATCGGCGGGCTGGTATGACGGGTTCGTCAGCAAGCTCACATCGGACGGCGAGTTCCGGTTCTGCAGGACCTTCGGAGGCACCTCCTACGATGTCGTTAGGGCGCTGGCCTTCGATTCCTACGGGGGTCTGCTGGTGACCGGTGGGTTCGAGGAGGCCAACGTTGGGTTTGACCCGGGCCTCGGTGGAGACTTCCACTCCTCGAACGGGCTATCAGACGTGTTCCTGATGCGCCTGGGACTCGACGGCTCGTATCGCTGGACGCGAACGTTGGGTGGGTCTCAACCCGACGTCGGCTACGGCGCGGATCTACTGCCCAACGGGGCCCCTGTACTGGTAGGCTACTTCGGCGGGGCTGACGTGGATTTCGATCCGAGCGATGGGACCGATCTGCACTCCTCGGCGGGTCTGTCAGATGCGTTCACCTCGGTATGGGCGGGTTGGGTGCCGGGGGATTTCGATTGTGATGGCGATGTGGATCTAGCGGACCATGCGTCCTTGGCGCAGGCTTTTGCCGGTTCGGGGGTACCGGCCGGCGACCCGCAGGCTGACTTGGACGGCGACGGGGACGGGGACTTGGCCGACTTCTGCATGTTCGCCACGCACATGACCGGGCCGCAATGAGTGATTGCTTTGCCAGTGGAATAACACAAGTGTCTTTGCCAAAGATGTTTATGATAAAGTGCTTGAAGGGGGCACTCGTGCCAGGAATCTGTCATGGGGACGCTTTTTCTCGGACTTCCGGTTTGCCTTGTCAACGGCCGTGTAGTACACTTTATTTGTGTGGCTCGGAGCGGCACCAGAATGATAACCCGAGCCGCGCATACTCGGTGGGCTACAACGGCTCTGAGGTAGTGCGTACGGGAGGTGATGTCGTGGGAACCCGAAAAGATACAAGAAGTCGGGTATGGATCGGGCTCGGTGTTGCGGCGCTGGTGATGTTCGCATCAGGCCAGGCGGTTGCGGATCTCGTGTACACCCATGAAGTGGAACTGAACCGGTGGATTGAGCCGTTCGCGCCGGCGGTGTGGACGCATGTGTTCGATCACTCGGTCAACTCGCCGTCCGCAGCAACACTCGCGATCACGGCAGCCGATGCCTCAGCAGGCGAGGCAGAGGTATGGGTGCTCGACAGCAACGGGCACTGGCACAATTTGGGTTTTCTTGAAGCCAGTATCGATAATATAAGCACCACCATTTTTGACCTCAACCCCAGCTGGTTGGACGCGGTGCCGGTCGGTGCCCAGATTCGATGGGTATCTGATGAGGTCAATCACCGCGTCTGGCTGGGCAGTTCGACGTTGTCCGTTTTCGGAGCGCCGGCGCCCGCGGCCCTGCTACTGGGAGCCATCGGACTGGGTTGCGTAGGGCTGGTCTCCAAGCTGAAATCGCGAGGCTCATCCTCGTAGCCGCATTCCCGTCTACCTGTGATCAACTACCATCACGACGTCGGCGCCACGCCGACAGCAGTAAAGTGCGCCGTTGCGGCAAGTGCGGCACAGCAAACTCGCACGACAACTGTAACAGGATGGTCGTAGCGCCGTAGAAGTGTGACGCCTCCAGTGGCGGGACGGGTATTGCCTCTCCCACTGCCGCCCCAAGGGGGCTGGTCCGACGATGGTTTGGTGCCAATCTGGACCGGCCTCCCCTTTTTTGCGCCCCTGTTGCGCCCGCCGGTCCGTGGGCCAGCTACCGTATTGTAGACACCTGTAAACGAGCCTGGAAAGAACCTTCATCTGCTCCTGGCAGCCCAGCCGGGAACGCCTGCTCCCTGATCGGTGTCTGCGGCCGTGCCAGCAAGCGTGTACGCCGGTGACTGGACCCAACATCAATCTATCTCGTTATCCGAACGTGAATTAAGGCGACAGGGAACTCCACAAGTGGGCGCCCTGATGAATGTGACCAACATTGCGCCGGCGGTGCGAATCGGCCTCGGTGAAGCGTCCGTCTTCCGTGATGGGTCTAACCCTCGGTACGGCAGCTGGTTATGCTGAGTCTGCATCAAACCTTGTGGCATTCGGATCGAGGACGCGCATCGGCCCAGACTGCTTCCGGAAACAGCATGCAGAAGGAAGCACGCCCGATGGGCACTCTAGAACGGTTACGGCCGAGGTCGGGCTCGCGTCGCTGGGCCAGGGGTACGTCTGGCTCGGCTGTTGGCCTGCACCCCTCGTGCTCTTCTCTTTGTCGCTGGCATAGCAGATCTGTCGCTACAACCCAACAGACTGTTGACCAAATAACGGGCGTCCGATAAGCTAGGGTCGCCACGACGGGGTGGGGGTTCATCTCCCTAACCGTTGTTGGCCCACCAGGGCCGGCCTGAGGATGCGGTGGTGCCGCTCCAGGCCGGCCCCTTTTTGTCCTGCAACTGCCCGCGTGGTACGCTTCGGATCCGGTCATGTAGCCCGCTACCTTGGTGGCTCGGCCGCCGAGTGCCTCGAGTCAAAAAAAGAACGCTAACGCCCATAGCGCCTGCGAAGTGAACCAGCCCTGGTCCTGAGGCAGACCCGAGATGAAGACGGTCAAGAGAATAGCCGCACGGACTTCGCTCACTCGCAGCCAAGACGGGGTACTGCATCGTGGCCACGATCCTATCGAAGTCGCCACACTTGCTTGTCCACATTCCCTATTCTGCCAAGAACCCCTCTCCAACGCTGATCGCAGCTTGGCCAGGTTCGCCTTGATGTCTCACTTGCCGGTCTCAATTTCGACGGCGATGCGCTCGCCCGCGCGCTCGGCGACAGGAACGTTCGCCAAGTATACCGTCAGCGTCACGAGTTCACACAACCAAGGCCTCACCAACGCCGACGGAACGCACACAAGAGAGAGGACGTGACCGTTTTGGACCCCAGCGCATGCACCATTGCCCAATGCTCACAACGCACCCATACCCCACGGGCGAGCCGCTGCTTCTCTGTGTCGTGGTGTAGCTTCTGATCTGTTGGACCACAAGCAATCATGCGGAATCGCCAACTGCGTTCGTCCGCCAAAGGTGTTGCGCTCTGTGTGTCGTGGTCCATCTGATGGTTGGAGGACCGCGCGAACCCAGAACTGTCCTGCCGTCCGAGGGCTGCAGAACCATCTGTGTTCTGACCGGAACCGCGAGCCTTGACGCGCCCGTAACGTGTAGCGTCTAATGTGCCGCACGGCACGGTACGTCAGGCAGGTTTGTCCATCCGACACCGAGCCCAAACGCACAGGGCGCGAATAATCCAGTGTTGATGCCTCAGGAACGGGTGCAGGTGCGGGAGTGAGTTGATGGCCCAGGAAGAACAGGTGCTCGTCGTTCACCGGAAGGTCCTGGAGCAGGCAGGTATGTTTCAGGGGCTCATGTTTGACGTAAAGCCATACCTCGACAAGCTCTTCTGTCCCCACACTCCGCGTTTCATGCCCAGGCGGCAGGTGGAAGATGATCCTGCATACAAGCAGCTTATTCCCTACGTGATTATGGCGCATGGTGGGAAGTATCTCAGCTATGTTCGGGGCAGGCGAGCCGGGGAGACCCGGCTGGTCGGGCACAGATCGATCGGCATTGGAGGGCACATCAACCCTACCGACGATATGCCTCTGTTCCACACCGATTTCCGCGAGGCCTACTTCGCGGCCGTGGAGCGCGAAGTGGCTGAGGAGGTACGCGTCGAAGCGCCGCACGAGGACCGGATCGTCGCCTTGCTCAACGACGACTCGACGGAGGTGGGGCGCGTACACTTGGGCGTCGTTCATTACTGGAGGCTGGAGGCGGCGAAGGTGAGCAAGTGCGAACAGATGATTACGCAGTTGGCCTTCATGACCCCCACCGAGCTGCACGAGGTGCGAGACAGCCTTGAAACATGGTCAAGTCTGTGTCTCGATCACCTCGCTGAGATGGACACATCTGGCGTTCTGCAGGTGCGCAAGGCTTAGGCTCTGCGCCCCCGCGGAAGTGACGCCTGCCCACACCTGCTCAAAACCCGTACGTGACCGACAGGCCGAAGAACGCGTGTTCGCGCGAGTTGGCCACGCGCCCCAGGTTCACCCAGCCCAGCCCGACGGATAGATGATCGTCGATCCGATAGCCCGCGTAGATCGCCCAGAAGTCGTCCTCAGGCCGATACAGCGAACCCACGCGCCTCAAACGGTCGGGCTTCTGGCGATATTCGGCGCCCACCACCAGTCGTTCGGTAATGCTAAAACTGATGTTGCCCTCGAATGCCGCCCGATAGCCGTCGGTGAAGCCGAAAAAGCCTGTCTGATTCGATTCGGTAAAGCGGATCCCGCCCGAGACGAGCACCGGTCCAGCCAACGGGCTGTCAAACTGGCGGCTCGCCGTGACGGTGAAATCAATCCCGTCGTCGTCGTCGACACCCATCCACCTCAGAGCCCCCCGCAGTTTTCTGTTGATCCGCAAGATTTCGCAGTTGCGTTTGTAGTGCGCGCCGACGGCCACCGCCGGCATCCAGTCAAGCGACAGGCCGCCTTCCGGCACGACCACATACTTCAGCGACACCGTCTCGACCGCCACGTGATGCGTGCCCATGTCCAGCGTCGTTGCACGACCGACCCGACTCCGCAACGAGCCCAAGTGAAGGCTTTGGTGCGACAGGCCAACCTCGATTCGCTCGGTGACCGGCAGACTTACCACCACTGCACTCAGCGTCTTGTCGTGTCCGGCGCCAAACATGGTGCTTACGACGGGTCGACCCAACCGGCCCGGCCGCGGCGCGTGCGCCGGCATCGCGATCGATGTGAAGGCCATGCCCCCCACGCCATCCAGGTTGGTCTGGAAAACTCCCGGAGTCAGACCCCCGTCAGCCGTTACTTCCGTGTTGGCTGCCTGTGTGGCCGCGAACGGTTCGGGCAGGCGCGCGGATGGCTGGGTCGTGCCGTGTGCCACTGCTCTTGAGCAGTGCGACGCCGCTGAGGGTGCGGACGCCTGCTCGGCAGACGGCCAGCCCACCAATCCCACGACGACGGTAATCACACCAGGCGCCACGAGTGGGTATCATACTGCTTTCCGGTGCAGAATCCGCCACCCACAACGGTAGCGGGTTCATCCGGTGCCGCGGCTGCTCAATGTGCCGTATCGCTTGCTTGATGGTTTGTGGCCGCCGTTGTCGATGGCGTCGCATTGCGGATCCAGGACGCAGGAGTATAGTTGCCGCGCCAAACCTCTGCCCGAAACCGCCGGCAGGGCACATGAGATGTGTCGATGATGGCCGGGGCGGCCGGCGCCTTGAACGTCTGCCGGAGCCGCCACAGTCGAAGGAATTATCCGGCCAGTAATGGAGTCGCCCATGGACGGCATGGCATCACCTGCTGACGGCAACGAGTGGCGGGGTCGGCGGCAGCGGCTGGCCCTGGGGGCAGCAGTGAGTTTTGCCCTGCTCTGCGGGCTCTATGTGGTGCGAGCGGGGCTTTTTGCCGGCGGCGACTATCGCGCGGTCGACGCCTATTGGCACTATGCAGCCGGCAAATGCTGGCTGCACGGCGAGTCGCCGTACCACGTCGATTCCTTCTACGCCCGCTGGCGGGAAGCGTTCGATCGCGGCCCGGTGAGCCCTTACGTGTTTCCGCCGACGATGGCGATCGTGGCCGTTCCCATGGCCTTGCTGCCTTGGGTGGGGGGGCAATGGCTCTTCGACGCTGCCAACCTGCTTGCGCTGTTGCTCGTTCTCTATTTCAGCAAGCGACTGATTGACCGATCCGGTCTGGTCAGCCCTCGAAGCCCAGGCAAGTGGATCTGGCCGGGTGCTGCGTGCCTGATCAGCGGCGTGCCGGCCTGCATCTTTGTCGGGCAAGTGGGGTTGATCGCGGCGGCCGGCCTTGTCGGCGCACTGTATTCGTGGCAGCGAGGGCGGGCGTGGTGGTGTGCGGCGTTCGTCGTGGTGGCTAGCGCAAAACCGCAGGTATCGCTTCTGCTGCTTGTGTATATGTTCGTGGTGGGCAGGCGGCGCGGTGTCGTCCTTGGAGGGTTGGCGGTGGCGGCTCTGGCTGCGCTGGTGCTGGCTTGGGCGCCCGGTGAGTCGCTGTCCAGCGACGTGCGGCAGTCGATCGAGGGCTATAGACTCATCCCGTTTAATCGATGGGAACGCTACGACACGCTGTCGCGCGTGTTGGGCCGAACGCCGTTAGAGTCGGTAGCGGTGTACGGCGCCATGGGTGCCGCCGCCGTGCTGGTCTGTCTGATTGGGTTCCGCGATGGGCTGCGCATTCGCACCGGCCGGGTGAGTGACGACGACCGTGCCGGCTTCTCCGCCGACAACCCACCTGTGCTCCTGCCGAGCATTGTGCTCGTTCTGGCGGCGACGGGCCTGTTTATGCCTCTTCATGTGTACGACTTCGGTCTGTACGTGCCCGTCATGGTGTCGCTGGCGGCGTTCGGCTGGCGCCGACGTTTGTGGCTGCTGGTTGGGCTGATCCTGATCGCCAGGCCGCACAACATTGAGACAGTCTTGGCCCACGTGCCGTTCTGCCGCGTATGGCTGGAGTATGCGCCGGTCTCGCTGATTGGTGGGTTGGTGACTTTTGCCGGGGCGACGGTCCTGTATGTGCAGCGCCGGTCCCATGCAGAAAACGTTTGCCCTCTCTGTGCTTTGGTGTCACCATAGCCGCCCGTGCTCGTGCTGCGTCTGATATTCGGCTCGCTGATGATCGCCGCATGCGTCGGTCTGGTATGGCTTGACGCGTGGCTGTCGCAGCAGCCTGCCCCCGCCGCGTGGCCGGCGCCGTCGGTCAACGTGCTGGGGCTCATCTGGCAGGGCGGTCCGATCGTCCTGGCGGTGACGGCGTTGGTGGTTCTGGGGGCGGTCGAGCTTGGCCGACTGCTCGATCGGGGCGGCTACCGTCCGATAACCTGGTGGGCGGCTGCGATGGCGGGGCTTGTCGCTGTTGCCCCGTGGTTGATGCCTGGCTGCTTTGGCACCGATTCGTGGTCGCCGCTGGGGGTTGTGCTGGCTGTGGGTCTGCTGGGCGCTTTCCTGGCCGTTATGGGATCAGGCCGCATCGAGGGAGGCGCCGCATCCGTTGCAACCACTTTTTTGATAATGGGTTACACGGGTTTGCTGGCGTCGTTCGTGGTGCGGATCAGGGTCGATCTGCCCGGCGTGGCCGGCGCCTGGGCGGTAATGTATTTCATTGGTGTAGTGAAGGTTACCGATATTGCAGCGTACTTCGTGGGCTCGGCGGTCGGGCGACACAAACTGGTCCCCCGCTTGAGCCCGGGTAAGACCGTCGAGGGGCTGGTCGGCGGGGTTCTTGCGGCCGCGGGCGCTTCAGTGGTGTTGGCCTGGATGGGTGGTATAATAGTGCCCAGCGGCGTCGGAGGATGGCGACTCGGCTCGGGTGAAGCCCTGGTTTTCGGCGTCGTGATGGCCCTTGCCGGGCAGTTGGGCGATCTGGCTGAGTCGCTGATCAAGCGGGACGTCGCCCAGAAGGATTCCGGGCGAGCGGTACCGGGGTTCGGAGGCATACTTGATCTGGTAGACTCGCCCCTGCTGGCAGCACCGCTGGCCTGGTGGATGTTGCATCGGGCCTGGAGTATAGCGGGTGCCAGTGGAGGCCCGTAACGGTCGCCGCTGCGGCCGGACGCGCTTTGGAACTTACGATACGATTAGACGACAATTGCGGGCGGGTGGCGCTGTTTGGCTCGGCCGATCGGCACCTGCGAATCATCCGTCAGATCTTGGGGGTCCAGATCTCAGCGAGGGATTCGTCTGTTAAGTTGTGCGGCGATGCTGCGGCCGTCAGTCGAGCCGCGGCGGCGATCGAGAAGATGCGCGGGCAACTGCAAACCGTCGACCACCTTAGCGAACAACACGTCGTTGATGCGATCGCTGAAGCCAGCCGAGAAGGCGAGCGTGAGGCGTCCGATGCGATCGAGGTGTACGCGCCGCAGTCCGTCGTGGCCAAGACCCCAGGCCAGCACAGCTACGTGGCGGCGATACGGCGGCACGACCTGACGTTCTGCCTGGGTCCGGCGGGTACGGGCAAGACGTATCTGGCGGTGGCGATGGCGGTGTCGATGCTGAAGGGCGATCGGATCAAGCGAATCGTGCTGGTGCGGCCGGCCGTCGAGGCCGGCGAGAAGCTGGGATATCTGCCGGGCGACATGCAGGCCAAGGTGAATCCGTACCTGCGCCCGCTGTTCGATGCCATGCACGATATGATGAGCTTCGAGCAGATTCGTCGGTTCATGCAGAACGACATCATCGAGGTGATCCCGCTGGCGTTTATGCGCGGGCGGACGCTCAACAGCGCCGCGGTGATTCTGGACGAGGCGCAGAATACCACGGTGGGTCAGATGTTGATGTTCCTGACGCGCCTCGGGCATCACAGCAAGATGATCGTTACCGGCGACGACAGTCAGGTGGACTTGATGCCCGGCCAGCGCTCCGGGCTGATCGATGCGGTGGCCCGCCTGCACGAGGTGGATGGTGTGGCCATCGTCGCGCTGAACGACCGCGATATCGTTCGCCATCGGTTGGTGCAGAATATCGTGAATGCCTACGGCGGCGAGCGTGCCGCAGGCGTCGACAGGTTCGGCCAACCGGGCCGGGAAGGGCAGAGCACGTAGGCCATGTCGCTTTTTAGACGAAGCCGGGTCAGGCGGCGCGATTTGTCGCGCCAGCGGGCGGCACGGGGCTCGCTGTGGGAGCGGCTGAAGTCGCTGCCGAACCCCTGGTCGCTGTTGGCAACGGTGGCGCTGGCAGCCGGCGCGGCCGTCATCGTCTTGTACGGTGGCGAGGCCCTGCCGTACAGCAAGGGTCAGACCGTTGCGACCAAGATCGTCGCACCCTACTCGTTCCGTCGCGAGAATCGCCAGGCAACTCTGAAGGCCATCCAGGAGGCGCGCCAGCAGACGCCCAGCGTCTACGTGTTCAACGAGGCGTTGATTACGGCGATTGAGAGCGAGTTGACCGATCTTCGGCAACTGGCCAAATCCGTCGATGACTACGAGATCTTCTCGGGTGAGGCGCAGAAGCGCGCCCACGTAGTGGACGAAGCGGGATACCAAGCCTTGCGGCAGCTCACCGAGCAGCCGGCGAGCCGGGACTACGAGCAGTGGCTGAAGCGACTGCCCGAGTGGCTGGCCTCCGAGCCGATCGTGCAGAAAATCGGACCGGCCGAACGCGATCCGCCGGCCAGCACGGTCATGCTGGTTGGCAGCCCGCGGGCGGACCAAAGATTGAAGGTCGACAAGCTGGTATATCCCTCCGACACCGAGGAGGTGAGGGCCCGCGTCGAGCAGATGGTGAAATGGCTCAGGACGCCCCATCTGAACGAGGTGTTGACAGGCCTGATCGTCAGGCAGCTTCAGCCGGATCCGGCGAACCAACGCTACAGCGCGGTCTGGCTGTTTGACAAGAAGCAGACGGACGAGTTGTTGGCCGAGGCCGAGCAACGCGTCGAGCGTCAGTTCGATACGTGGGAAAAGGGCGACACGGTCGTGGCTCCGGGGGTGATCGACGAACAGGAGTATGCGCTGCTGCAGGTGGCCTGGGCGCAGTATCGGCAGGCCCTGCTTACCGACCCGCAGTTGGCCAGGCAGCGCATGCTGTTGCGACTGGGCACAGCCGGGCTGGTGGCGCTGATTACGGTTGGTTTGGCGTGGTACGTGAGCCTGTATCAGCCCAGAATCCAGCAGAACGCCGCGCGGGCCTGGGCCCTGGCGCTCTCGATGCTGGTGATGCTGCTTCTGTGCCGGCTGCTCGAGATGATGGGGGCGGTGCGGGAGTGGACGGTGTTGCCGGTGGCGATGATCGGGGCGATTTTTGCCATTGCCTACAACCAACGTTTCGCTCTGGGGGTGACCGGCACGTTCTGCCTGCTGGCGACGATGGGCGTGGGTGGGGGGCTCGAACTGTTCGTCGTGCTGCTGACGACCACGGGGATGACCGTGGTGTCGCTGGGGGAGGTTCGCTCGCGCCTGAAGGTGCTGGAGGTGGGAGCGGCGACGGCTGCGGCGGCGTTCACGGCGGTGTTCTTTGTGGGGCTGATGGGCCGTCAGGAGTTGCTGTACATTGTGCTTCACTCGTCCTATGCGGCGCTGGCGGCGCTCGCTGCGGCGGCCTTGATCCAGGCAGTCCTGCCGCTCGTCGAAAAGCTGTTCGGCATTGTGACGGCGATGACGCTGTTGGAGTGGTGCGACGTCAACAAGCCGTTGCTGAAGCGCCTGGCGCAGGAAACGCCGGGCACGTACAACCATTCGCTCGTGCTGGGCAGCATGGCCGAAGCCGCCGCCGAGGCGATCGGGGGCAACGGTCTGCTGGTGCGCGTGGGGGCGTATTATCACGATATTGGAAAGGTAAATAAGCCGTACTACTTCGTGGAAAACTATGAGACACGCGCCGACCGTCACGAGAAGCTGAGTCCGACGATGAGCCTGCTGATTATTGTCGGGCACGTCAAGGACGGCCTCGAGTTGGCGCGCGAGGGCGGATTGCCGCCTGTGCTGCAACAGTTTATCGCCGAGCATCATGGGACGACGCTGGTGCGTTACTTCTATCACGCGGCCAGCGAGCGATCTCAGGCGGAAGGCAAGGCCGCCGTGCCGGAAACGGAGTTTCGCTACGCCGGGCCGAAGCCTCGGTCGAAGGAGTCGGCGATCCTTATGCTCTGTGACGGGGCCGAGAGCGCGGTTCGCGCGTTGCAGGAACCGACCCCGGCCCGCATCGAGTCGACGGTGCATGGGATCGCCATGGAGCGGTTGATGGACGGGCAGTTGGACGACTGCGACATCACGCTGAAGGAGCTGGCGGTGGTGGAGGAGTCGATATCCAAGAGTTTGTGTGCCATCTATCACGGCCGAATTGCGTATCCGAAAGCGGCCGTCCAACGCGCGCCGCGGACGGCGTGACAGATGGCCGATCCGATGGACGACGAACCGGGACAACATATCCACGTCTCTCGGCGGTGCGACTGCGTTCGCATCAGCCAGGCTGAAATCAAGCGCGTGGCCGCCGAGACCGTGCGTCGGCTTGGCTATCGGCAGTATGACTTGAGCGTGGCCCTGCTGGACGATGCCGCCATCGGCGAGTTGCATTGGCGGTACCGAAGGCGCCGCGGACCCACCGACGTACTGAGTTTCGACCTGCGCGACGAAGCGGAGGACGGCCTCGAGGGTGAGATCGTGGTGTCGGCCGAGACCGCCCGCCGGCAAGGGCGTCGCCGTCGCATCGCCGCCAAACGTGAGTTGCTGCTGTATCTGGTGCATGGCATCCTGCACTTGGCCGGCTACGACGACGCTACAACCGAGCAGGCCGACCGCATGCACCGCAAGGAGGACATGCTGCTGGCGGCGCTGGGATACGGGCGTCCTTTCTCGGCCCGGCTGGCCTTTGAGGGTGCGGCGGTGCGGGGCCGCGGCGCAGACCTGGACAGATGAGGTAGCACGAGCGTTATGGGTTGGGCATTCTGTCTGATCGTGGTCCTGACGGCGGTGGCGTTGGTGGCGTCGACGGCCAACCTGTCACTGCGACATTTCTCGCGTTTACAACTTCAGAAAATCCTGGAGGATCGCAGGAAGATCGACCTGCTCGACAAGCTCAGCGCCCTGCGGTCGGACATGATCCTCGCGACGGCCGTCGTCCGTATGGTTACCAGCGTCGGCATCATCCTGGCGGTGGTCGAGCTACTCTGGGCGGGCCCCGATCAGAGTCGAACAGTCCACTACGTCGAATCCCTGGCGGCTTCGTCGGCGCTCGTGCTGGTGTTCATCGTGGCCATTCCCAACGCCTGGGCGAAGTACGCGGCCGAGATGTTTCTGGCCAGATCGTTCTTCGGGCTGCGCGTCTGTCGCTGGCTGCTGCAACCGATTACCGCGTTTTTGAGGCTGTTCGACGGACTGGTGCGACGACTGGCGGGCGTGCCCAACGGGGAGTCCGATGTGGACGGCGTTGAGGGGCGGGAGACGGCGGAAAGGGAAATCCTGGAAGCCGTCAGCGAGGGGGAGATGCACGGCGCCGTCGCCGAGGAAGAGAAGGAGATGATCGAGTCGGTCATCGAACTGCGGGACACGCACGTCGGGCAGATCATGACCCCGCGCACCGAGATGGTGACCATCGACGTGAAGGCCGGCCTGGAAGAGGTGAAGGAGCTGATTGCCCGGGAAGGTCATTCGCGCATACCGGTGCACGATGGATCGCTCGACAACATCAACGGCGTGCTGTACGCCAAGGACCTGCTCCAGTTGGATAGCGGCCAGCCGTTCGATGCCCGCAAGGTGATGCGCCGGGTTCCATTCGTTCCGGAGAGCAAGTCGCTGCCTGACCTGCTGCACGAGTTCCAGGAAAGAAAGGTTCATCTTGCGATCGTGTTGGATGAATACGGGGGTACTGCCGGTCTGGTCACCATCGAGGACATCCTCGAGGAGTTGGTAGGCGAGATCACCGACGAGTACGAGCCGCCCGAGCCCGAGCCGCTCGTACGTGTCGGACCCGACCAGTTGGAAGTGGATGGGCGCGTCCGCGTCGACCAAATCAACGACGAACTTTCCGTCGAGCTGCCGGAGGACGAGGACTACGACACCGTGGCCGGCTTCGTCTTCAGTACCCTGGGACGCATCCCCAAAGGGGGCGAGCAGTTCAGCTACGAGAACTTGCGGTTCACGGTCCTCGATGCCGGTCCCCGCAAGATCAATCGCCTGGCGATTGAGAGAGTCGGCCAGGACCATTCCCTGTAAGTCCTTCTTGAAAAAAGACTTATCGCTCATCTTTGACCGAAGCTGCAACGGTTAAAGAAATTTCGGCCCGCCGGCCGATAAGCGTCTTGCCCAGACGCCCTATCTTACCTAGACTCTCATCTGTGGTCGTCTGAGGCGATGTAAAGTGAAGATGGGTTACCACAGGGCGGCTATCGCCGTCGGGACTGGGGGCAACGGGAGCGGACAATGGCAGCAGCGGCGTGTGTGGAGTTGCTGGATCGGTACATGGAGCCTTTGTTGGCCGGTCGACGTCAGGCTTGTCGCGAGATGATCAGGCAGGCGCTGAACGGCGGGTCGCCTGCGGAGGCGGTCTATCGGGATGTGTTGTGGCCGGCGATGGTGAGGGTGGAGCAGTTGTTCCGTGAGGATCGCATCGGGGTGGCGGCCGAGCACATGGCTACGCGGATCAACCGGTTGATTACTGATCAGGTGCAGCCGCACCTGCCTCGCGTGGGTGGTCTGGGCAAACGAATACTGATCATGTGTGCTCCGCAGGAGCCCGAGGACCTGGGTGCGCAGATGTGCGCCGACTTGTTCGAGGCCGAGGGATGGGACGTGTATTTTGTAGGCGGGGGCGTGCCAGACGACGAGGTGCTACAACTGACAGGGCAGCTTCGGCCGGACATCCTTCTTATCTTCGGAACACGGCCGCAAGGTATCCCCGCCGTGCGACATCTGATTGACCTGATCCGCGAAGTGGGGGCCGTGCCGCACATGAACGTGATGATCTCCGGGGGGGTCTTCAATCGGGCCGAGGGGTTGTGGGAAGAGGTAAACGCCGATCTGTTCGCAGCCACGGCAGAGCAGACTCTGGCGGTGGCGCGCGATGCCAAGCCGCGGGAACCGAGTGTCCGGTCGACCGGCGCGGTTCGCAAGCGTCGTCGTCGCCGTCGCTCGCCGTATCTGGTTCCCGCCCAGGGGGCCGTCTGACCGGAACGTCAACGCCGCACGGTCGCAGTCGTAAGCGGGCGGGGCCAAGTGGCTCGTCCGCTTCTTTCTTTGTGACGCTATTGCGAGAGACCCAAAGCCGGCTTGCGGCCACTCAGAGGGCAAGGAAATTGGCGAGGATCTTGTGGCCTTCGTCGGTCAGGAAGCTTTCGGGGTGAAATTGCAGCCCTTCAATCGGCATGGTCTTGTGCCGGATACCCATCAGCTCGTCCTGCTCGGTACAGCAGGTGATTTCGAACTGGTCGGGCAGCGTGTCGGGCTTGATTGTCAACGAGTGGTAACGGGTGGCCACGAACGGGTTGCTCAACCCGGCGAATATGGTCTTGCCGTCGTGGTGGATTTGACTGGTCTTTCCGTGCATCAGTCGGTCCGCGCGTACGATCTGGGCGCCGAAGGCGTAGCCGATGCATTGATGGCCCAGGCAAACGCCCAGAATCGGGGCCTTGCCGGCGAAGTGACGGATTACATCGTTGCTGATTCCACCCTCGCGCGGTGTACACGGGCCGGGTGAGATGATCACGTGCGTGGGGTTGAGTTCGTCGAGTTGGTCGAGGGTTACCCGGTCGTTGCGGAAAACTCGCATGGGGCGGGTGGCGTCAAGCTCACCGATTCGCTGGACCAGGTTGTACGTGAACGAGTCGTAGTTGTCGATCAGTGCGATCATGGGCGGGAGGGTACGTCGGGCTGCCGTTTGCGTCAACGGAGCGAGACGCCCCGTCTGGGGGTGCCGGCCGTCGCCGGCATGACGGTTCGTTAAGATCAACAGATCGAAGTTGGTAGCATAAGCTGTATTTGCCGGGGAGTTTAGAGGGGAATGATTCGCGTCTACCAAGTGTGTTCCCTTGCGCGGCACCGCAGTGGGCTGCGGGTGCGAACCCGGACCGTCGCACGATGCCACGGCCTGCCACGGCCTAGGCAGGCACATCGACCGCACCTAAGGGGGCAAAGAAGGGCGATTAGGAGGCAGGCGATGACTCTACAGCGTGTGGCGGTGGCGGTTGCGGTGACGATGGTTGTGGGGGTCGGCCGGCCGGGCGGGTAGGGTGTATCACGCGTATCCGCGTGACGACCTCAACCCGATGGACGAGGCGCTTACCTATGGTGACACGCTGGTCATTCACGAAGGTGACCATTACGTGGATGACGCCACCCTAACCCGCGGGCGCATCTGGCGGAGCGATTTCCAGGGCGACGATCCGGGCACCTCCGAGGTGGAATGAACCACCATACACCGGGGCGACAGGCGAGGCGCGGCCGCGGCTGATCTACCACGGGACGGCCAGGAATATGATCGACATCACGGGCGCCACCAACCACGTTCGGGTGCAACACCTGACGGCCATCGGGGGGTGATGGCCGTGCGATTCTACGGGGTGGTGGACCACATTGCGGTGGCGAATGTGCATTGCCACGACAATCCTGATGATGGAATCAACATGTCGGGCGTCTCGCGGGGCGACGGTGTGGTGATCTGGGCGTACTAGATCCGAACGCTCGCCAAGTCGCAAGCCCGCTGCAAACCGATGTGAACCCGAAGCCGGCATTTGGTGTATAATTGCCGGGCGTTCCCATCCGATGGAAAGGGATATGGGCTGGTGCAAGGACGGCTGATGCGGGGTTCGGCGCGGAGCATAGGACGGCTTGGCGGGGCAACAGCGGTTGGGACCCTCCTTGTTGTAGCTGGTATGGTAAGTGCAGGATGGGCTCGGCGCGTTCAGGCCGAAACCGTCGCCCCCGCGTCACTGTCGGCTCAAGAGCAAAAACAACTCGATGATTATCGGCACCTGGTTACGGGGCCTAACTCGGCACGTACCCGGAGCCTCGGTGCTCAACAGTTGATGGACACCGGCTGGCCGCAGGCCATCGATGAGCTGTTGACCATCCTGGTGGAGGGCAAGGACATGGCGGCCCGGTTGGCGGTCGCCGAGGCCATCGCCCAGACCGACAGCCCGTCTACCAGGTTCATCGAGCCGCTGCTCGTGTTGTTGGGTGATTCGGCGCCGGAGCTTCGTCAGGCGGCGGCGGCGGCGCTGGCCAATTATAAGGATTCCGGCGTGGCAGCGCGGCTTGGGCAGTTGTCGCGGGACGGACAGGCCGGCTTTGCCCAGCGCCTGGCGGCAGTTGAGGCCCTGAAACGGATCAACGACCGGACGGCGATCGAGCCGTTGATCGCGCTGCTGGACGACGCCAACGCCGAAATCATCGCCAAGGCTATCGACGCGCTGCACACGGTGACCGGGGTTGACCATGGGCAGGAACCGTCCGCTTGGAAGGAGTGGTGGCGCCAGAACCGAAGCAAGACGCGCTACGAGTGGATCACGGACATCAACGAAGCCCTTTCCCGCCGCAACAATGCCCTTCGACGGGAGTTGGATTTGCTGCGGGGGCGTCTCCGCGAGGCGTTGACGCAGCACTATCAGGTTCGGCCGGAGTCAGAGCGTCCAAACCTGCTGCTGACGTGGTTGAAAGACCCGTTGGCGGAGGTGCGGGTGCTGGCGCTGGATTTGGCCTTGGAGGCGGCCGCCGATCGCAGGCCGGTCGGCAGTGAGTTGGCGGCACAGATCCGACAGATGGTGGCGGATCCTGCCCCCGATGTGCGCAAGGCCGTCATGGTATTGCTGCGCTACCCGCCGCCTCATCCGGATGACGCCAAGCTCGTGGCCTCACGACTGGCCGACGAAACCGACAGTGAGGTGAAGCAGTCCATTCTGGTTACCTTGGGCACCCGCGGTGACCGAAGCGTTCTGGATGCTGTGGTGGGGGCCCTGTCCGATGCGTCACCCGCGGTGGCGGCCGAAGCCGCTGCCAGCCTGGCAAGTCTGGCAGATCGCGGACAGGTCGACGCACCCGAACTGGCCGCGGCCGGTGACGTCTTGCGCGAGCGACTCAAGGCCATCGCTCCGGATAGTTGGGCCCTGCGCAAGCGATTCATTGAGGCGATGTCCCGTCTGGCAGATGGCCAGTTCCGCGATGTGTTCCTGGCTCACATGATCAACGGTGAGCATCCGGCGGTGCGACAGGTGGCCGTGCGCGGTCTGTCGGGCCTGGCCGGTCCGCAAAGCATCGAGCCGCTCGTCGACGCGTTGGACGACCCCGACGCCGGGGTCCGTCTGGCGGCGGCCGAAGGCTTGAGCCGTGTCGGAGGACCGGAGCAGTTGACGGTGTTGTTCAGGCGGTTGGAGGCCGATCGGGAGCCGGCGTATGAGGTGCGCGGCCAGGTCTGGAAGAGCTTCCTTAGCCTTGTCGGCTCCGGCAAGGTCGACGATCAACTCACATGGCTGAAACGTGTCGATCCAACCCTGAGCGATGAGTGGGCGACGCGGTATCTCGAGTTGGTCCAGATCCTGGAGGGCAAGCTGGTCGATCGGCCGAACGAACTGATGACGCTGTTGCGGCAGTCGTCCGTGGCGGCGGCCAAACTCGGTAAGAGTCAGTTGGCCGCCCAGCGGGCCTCAGCCGCCTACGACCTAGCTATTGCCAGCAATGACCTCCAAGCCGATAGGCTGGCTGCAATGGCCATTGAGCACTGGCTACGGGCAGACCAAGAGGGCATTGCGGTCGAAGCGGCGAGTAAGATGCTGGGCAACAGTACACCGGCCAGGACCGACGCGGTGCTGACCGCTTTCTGCGAGCACATCGACAGGCTGATCGCCACCGGGACAGGCGAGCAGGCCCGATCGCTCGTCCAACTGCTCCGTGACGAACTGGGCGACCTGGTTACGGATGAGTGGGACAAGCGGCTGACGGAATTGGCGGGCCGTGCCACGACGACCCAGGCAACTCTGACGCAACCTGTAGGCTCATGACACGGTCATTGCCTTACAGGGCGATCTCCGTCGCCGAGGCTGGGGGCATGGCGGCTGTGGTCGGTCGGGGCGTTTGGGTTGGGGGCGGAGTTTACCCGGGTTCGGCGCCGCCCATGCGTCGTTGAGCCGAAGTCAGCAAGGCTTCGAGCCGCCGCTGCAGCTCGTCGAACAGCTCTACGACGGGTTTCTCAAGCTTCTTTCGCTGTTCATTCAAGGCCACGCGCGTGTCAGACGTAGCGCCCTTCATCTGCCTGTCGATCGTTGTAAGTTGATCGGTGACGGTGGCGAGGTGCTTCTGAGCGCGGGTGCGGATCTCCACGAGGATCGAACGGGCCGACTCGGCCTGGTTGTCATCGAGCTGATAGCGGAGGATGAACTGGTCGACGTACGCCTGCCAGCGATCAATGGGTCGGGCGCCTTGCTCTTCCTCTGCCGGTTGTGTGGCGCGGCGTTTACGGCGCTGGTCCTGGCCCGGCGCGTCCCATACCTCGGTGGGCTCCACTTTGCCTTGCTGCCAGCGTTTCAGCCGCTTCTCGGTCACGTCCAGACCCATGGCGAAGACCAGTCGCTGGGCGTCGAACTTGGCCTGCTGCCTCGGCTTGAGGACGGCGCGAAAGTCATCGTTGCCCTGCTGGATCTGGGTGCGGAACTCGTTGAAGATCGGCAGGGCTCGCTTGGCCCAATCGGCGACAGCAGTCGGGTCGGGCGGATCGGGGTTGATCCGCATCTCGATCATCTCATTGAACAGCGGCTGGATGGTCTGTTGGTTCTTCTTGATCCATTTAGGCCAGCGAGCAAGCATTTGGGCTTCGGTCTGGCCAACCTGCTCGCCGGAGAGTTCGTATTCCTCGCCCAGGTCACGCGATGCCCTCTTGACGAAGTACTGTAACATGCGATCGCTGGGCCAGAAGCCGCCTGATGCAGAGCCATCCGCCTGCGCAGCCCACGCTCCCGGGGCACTGAGAACCACCCAGCCGATCACCAACGAACAGATCCCAATACCGTGCATCGCCGCCCGCATCGTCTATCGCTCCACTTCTCTGGGCATCGGCCTCGATATCCACTTCGCTCAGGTATTCTACGCGAGAATGCCCCGTCCGTTGCAAGCAAAAAAGATCGCTTGCCGCGGCTGGGGGGCGTGCTACCATCTGCGAGCCATGCATCTGTTAGCCGCGGCGCTGGTCCTGGCGTGTAGTTGGTGGGCTCAGGCGAGCAAGCCTGCCGAGCTGCGGAACGTGCGCATTCGCCAACGCAGCGGGCCGATGTGGCCCTGGTCCGACCTTCAGCGGCGCGGTCTGGATGTGCTCGAACTGGCCCATGCGGATAATGCGGCGTGGATGTACATCCGGGCCATCAACGCCTGTCGGGTGCCGTCCGACGACCTGTGGGACGCGTGGACCTACGCCATTGGCGAAGCGTGGCCTGCCGAGCCGGCGGCCGGTCGGCTGACGGAATTCCTGCGTGCCAATGATGAGCCAATCGAGATGACCCGCCTTGCGTCGCGGATGGCGCACTGCCAATTACCCTACCTGGGGCGACCCGACGAGCCGCTGGCCGCGCTGAATTTTGCGGTCCTTCCGGGTATGCGCTACCTGATGCAGATGCTGGCGGCCAACGCACGCTGCCTGGATGCACAGGGCCGTCACGTCGAGGCCATGGAGGATCTGCTGGCCAGCGTGCGGGTAGCCTGCCATCTCGGGCACGGCATCGGCATGTGGGAGCACGAGGTGGCCAATGTCGCGCTGCTTCGCGCCATGGGACAGATACGGCGCCTGGCACTAGGGGGGCAGGTGCCCGAGCAGGCGTTGGTGGGCGCCATCCAGGTTTTCGGCGCCCTTGAATCGCAGGTGCCGAGCCTGTCGCGAATGATTGCGGCCGACCGGGCGATCGCTCTGGATACGTTCGCCCTGATGTTTGATCGGCCTGAGTTGACCGGCCTGTCGTGGACGCAGGATGGCGCCGGCGGCTGGCATGCGATGAACCAGCGCCTCGTACGTCTGGCGTTGCCGGACCAGACGATGCGCCGTCAGCTCGAGAACATGTACGCGCATCTGGTTCACAAGGCGACCATGCCGCCGCCCAAGGCCGCGTGGGCGAGTCGCTATCGACACAAATTGCTGGTGGCCAATGTGCCCATGTGGAATCGGCTGGCGCGTCGGCACGTGCAGGCGGTGGCCGACGCAGCCGTGTTGTACGATCGTGTTCGCGGTGACTGGCAGATGACGCGCGTGATCCTGGCGCTTCAGTTGTATCGGCAGCGCAGGAGCGAGTGGCCTGAGCAACTGGAAGCGATCAAGGGCGAACTGGGCGGTGAGGTGCCGACCGACGCGTACAGCGGCAAGGCGCATTATTACCGCGTGGAAAAAGGCGGCTGGGTGCTGTACAGCGTGGGCGAGAACTACGTTGACGACGGCGGCAAGCTCGGCGAAGGCGGGGTCAACTATAGCGTGGATCTCGTGCGTGTTTTTCCCTTACCCGAGGTCGAGCCGTTCGCCGGCAGGATGCCGCAGACGCAACCTGCCGCCGGTGAGCCGACGAACTAGAAGGAGCTCGATCAGCAAGGTGTCCGGACTTCTAGCAGCCATGACGTTGTCCTCGCTGCTCGCTGCTTCAGGCGACGCACACGATCAGCGATTGCTGCTCCTGCTGGTCCCCAAGGATGCCGCCGCTGCGGTCTACGTCGAAAACGCGGCTGAAGCTGTGTCGAGCCCTCTCGGCGCGTGGACCGTCGGGCACATGGCGGGTAGCTGGTCGGCGGCCGCTGCCTTGCCGGCGGCCTTGCGCGGGGTGCAGGTGCCGGCAGTGGTTGTGGTTATGGGTGATCTGGCTGCGCAGAAGGGGTCTGCCGGCCTGCTGGTTGCGCTGGACCTGGGTGGGTCGGCGTGGCAACCCGAGTCGTTCGTCGACGAACGCCTTCTGCCTGCCATGGACAAGGCGGCGGGTACTCGGCCGGTGGTTCGGCGTGACGGCCTGCTGGCTGAGATCGCCGTGACGGGCTGGTCACCTTCGTGCTACTGGATCGGGCGCGGTGAGCAGTTGCTGCTGAGTAGCGATCGGCAGGTGCTGTCGGCGGTTGTGGAGGGCAAATGGCCGGAGAGCAAGCTGGTCCTGTGCGACGAGTACGGGGCGCTTGCGGAGCCGCTCGGGCAGCGGGGCACCTTGTGGGCGTATGTGTCGCTGCCTGGGTTTTATCACTTGGCCAATCCTGTGACCGCTGAAGACCCGTTCCTGCAGAGGATGTATTTCCTGCTGGGCGTGGAGAACTTCCGGGCGATGGCGTTGGAGGCGGGCGGCCTCAACGCCGGCACGAGGGTGCGAGTGGTGTTCCGAGTGGAAGACGCGGCAAGAGGTCTGCTGTCGCTGTTGGGCGCGGCGGCCACCCGCAGCGGGGCGATCGACCTGCTCCCGGCCGCGACGAGCGGGCTGCTGCGCATGGCCATCTCCGACCTGCGGGCGAGCATCGGGGCCGTCAACAGCCTCGTCGAGCAAATCGACCCTGCGGTTGTCAAGGAGTTCGATGACGAACGGGCGAACTTCAAACGCGACGTGGGGTTCGACCCGCTCGACGACTTCGCGGCGAACATCCGGGATGAGTTTGTCATCGCGCGCGTGGGCGGCGCGGGCCAGGCCCCGGCCCTGGTGCTGGCGGCCGCGATAGACGATGCAGCCAGGCTTGCCGATCACATGGCGGCGTTGGCCGGTGCGTTCGAGGTATCCTGGCGGCAGCGTCCGGCTGGCGAATTCATGCTCTATGAGCCCGAGGATCCCCAGTCGGGTTTTGCGTACGCAGTCGGGCGCGGTCAACTGCTGATCGCGCACCGGGCCGAGACCATCGAGACCGTGATCGCCCGGGCGACGACGACCACGGCTGTAACGCCCAGCCACGAGGGATTCCGTCGGGTGACGGCAGGGCTGCCCCGGCAAACGCGGCTGCTGATGGTGGCACCGTGGCCCGATGTGGCCAGGCGAGTGGCTTCATGGCTGAACACCTTCCTGGCCGTAGACTTGTCGGCCATGCCTCTGGGGGCCGAGCAGACGTCGCATTGGGTCGGGCTGGCGGTGAACCTGGACGCTGAGCAGCGCCGCGTGGTGGTGGACGTAGTGGCTGCGGAAACCCGCCCCGACCCGCAGGAAGGCAGCGTGCGGGGCTCGGGCGATCGTGAGGCGCCCGTATCACCTTGACCGGGGCGTCGGGGGCGGTGAGAATCGCGTGCGTACAGGCCCCGTTCGGCCGGACGCTAACTCCCTTCGGATAGGTGCGATGAGTGGTTGCGATCGTCACATCGTCTTGCTGGTGCTGGACGCCGACGGCGTGTTGACGGACGGTCGCATTACCATCGACGAGAAGGGCAATCACGTGCGGGCGTTCGACGTGCGTGACGGGATGGGCATCAGGCTTTGGCGGGAGGCGGGGGGCAAGACGGCCGTGCTCAGCAGCCGGTCGTGTCCGGCGGTGGCGATGCGGGCGCGGGAGATGCAGGTGGACCACGTGCTGGAAGGTCACGACGCCAAGCTGCCGGCCCTTCAACGTCTGTTGGGCGATCTGGGGCTTTCGGTTTCGCAGGCCTGTTTCATGGGTGACGATCTGCTGGATCTGGCAGCGATGCAGACCTGCGGCTACGCGATCGCTGTGGCCGATGCCGTACCGGAGGTCCGGGCGGCGGCCTGCTATGTGACGCGGCGTGCCGGCGGTCGCGGCGCGGTTCGAGAGGCCGTTGAGCATCTCCTTCGGCGGGACGGCCGGTGGCATGGGATCGCCAGCCGCTACGACAGCTCCGCAGGGCGGACTGCATGATGAGATGGCGCCGCTCCAGACCGGATAGGGCAGCCCGCGCCTCGCGGCGCGACCTGTTGAAGAAGTTTCTGCTGGCTTCGGCGGCGCTGGGTTTGGCCGTCTTGGCGTTCGTGGTCTATTCCAGCCAGTTTGCGACCCCGCAGACGGTGACGGTTCGGCCGCGACCGGCCACGCGCCCGTCGACGACGGGGCCGGCAAGCGGTATGGAGGTCGGCACGCTGGCGTTGGGTGGAGGCGGGCAAGGCGCGCAGATTGGCCCTGGGGATAAGACGAAAATTCAGGTGTTTGATGACTACGGGCGTTTGAAGGCTGAATTCCGTTCCCAGAGATGGGAGCCTGTGGCCGAAGACGAATTCAAACTGACGCGTCCGGAGGTGTGGGTTTTTACGCCCTCGGGTCAGGTGACCCATATCGTGGCTGACGACGGCCAGGTCGTCGTCGAGCAGGTCGGGAGGGGCAATCTGAACCCGAAATGGGGCTGGCTGCGAGGCAACGTACGGATCTTCATCGATCGAACCACGAATGCTTGGCGCGAGCGCAACTCGTCGTATGCGCGGCCGGAGCAACATCCTGAGTCGGTCATTCAAATATGGCTTGATGAGGTCCGTTTTGATGTGGACCTGGCCCAGCTTACAAGCGACGGACCCATTCAGGTGCAGAGCCACGAGGCCGACATCCAAGGCCATGGGTTGGTGATGCACTGGAACCAGCTCGACGACCGTATCGCATTGCTGGAGATTCGCGAGGGCAAGCGGATGCTCCTTCGGCGCACGGGGCTGGTCAACTTCGCCCTGCCGGGCAGCGAAAGGGAGGTGTCGCCGCCAGCCGAGTCCGCTACGACGGCGATGACAGCTCTGCCAACGCCGTCGGGCTCGACGGAATCACCCGCAACGCAACCGCAGGTGACCGGCAATCGTCCGGCGGCTGTGGCGAACTTGCCCGAGCGCGGTGGCGTGCCTGAGGTTGCCACGACCGCTCCGGCGAGTTCGCCCGACCGACGGGCTGAGGGCCGCCAGAAACGCGTCGACACGTACGAGGCGGTGTTTGAGGGCGATGTGGTCATCGTTCAGCGCGAGCAGGACCGTCTGGCGGGCGAGCTTCGGGCCGACAAGCTGGAGTTGTTGTTCGATTTTGGGGCTCGGGAACGATCGGCCATCGCCACCGAGCCGACGACCCAGCCGAGCGAAGAACCAGAGAAGGGAAAGCCGGCTGAAGGCTACGTCGAGCTGACGTGGACGGGCAAGATGGTCATGAAGCCCGTCGAGCCGGCGACCACCCAGCCGCAGGCGTCGGAGAATCGATTCCATGTGGTGGCCACCGGCACTGGTAGTCCCGTATACCTGGCGGATGGTCAGAACACGGCCGAATGCTCCGAGCTGGAATATCGCAACGAAACCGAGCAGGTGTGGCTGCGTGGGACGGCCGACCAGCCGGTCAAGCTCTCGTCGGGCGAGCATCGGCAGTTGTGCGGCGGGCGTGTGTTTTTCGACCGCCGCGAGGGCAAGGGCCGGGTCGAGGGGCCTGGCTGGATGATCGACCGTGCTTCCCGTGACGGCTCGCGCAAGCCGTCTGAGGTCCGCTGGAGCCAGGGCGCCGAGTTGGTCATGGGGCGAGTGTTCGTACCGCGAGTCGACGGACTGGGCCGAGCCGCCCTTGGAGAGCGCAGCTTCGTCGAGCAGGCCACCTTCCGCGGCAATGTGGGTATGACGCGCGAGGATCAACAGGTAACGGCGGATGAGGTCGTCGTGTTCTTCGACCCGCCTGGTGACCGTCGCGCGGTGGCAGAGACGGCTCGCAGTGTCAAGGCCGACGGGAATGTGATCCTGGCCCGGGGGCAGGAGCGCATCTCGTGCGATGGACTGTTGCTGGAGTTGACGGTCGATCGTGAAGGCAAGAACGTGCCGCAGTTGGCCCGCGCCGTCGGTCAGGTGATAGCGCGGCAGGGCCGCCGGGTGATTCGTGCGGATAAGGCGATCGCCCGCTTCGAGCCAACCGACACAAGTGAGCGCCGCGAGTTGATCGCCGACAAACGGTCAAGCTATCGGATCAGCATGCTGGAGGCCGACGGTCGCGTAACCGTACGCGATCCGCGCCAGCGGGTCGACGTGGTCGCCGATGAGTTGGAGTGCACCTTCGCGCGTGATGATCGGGGAGTCGACCGCATCGACCATGCAGTGGTCGTCGGTGAGCCTGAGGCCCAGGTGGCATTTGAGGATTACCTGGTGGTGGGCCGCCGCATCGAACTGGATATGCCCCTCGAACGCGCCGAGGTGAACGGTACCGGGCGCCTGGAGTTTCTTACCCGGCAGGACCTGGACGGCCGGCATCTGGTCGAACCCGTGCCCGTGACGATTCACTGGAAGGAGCGCATGACGCTGCGCGGGGCGGACAACGTGGCGTTGTTTGAGGGACAGGTACGGTCGGTCAGCCGCACCAACGTGTTGACCTGCCAGACGTTGCGGGTGGACTTTCAGGAGACCCCGAAACATCTGGCTGGGGCCGATCAGGCCGGGCCGGACTACTGGATCTTCGAGTCGTTCGTGCGCCGGGGCTTGGGACGCGACACCGATCGGACAGCCCTTGCGCGGCGGTCGAGCAAGCGACCGGCGTATGTGGTCGCGCAGGGGGATGTAGTGGCCCTGTCGAGCGAACTGGATCGGTCGGGCAAGCACCGCCTCAGCAGCATGCGCATGGCCGGGCCCAAGATGGTGGTGGATTTGCTCCAGGACCAGGTCGATGTACTGGGATCCGGGTCGCTGCTGCTCGAGGACTATCGGCCGCCACGCGCGCAACCGATTGGGAAGTCGACCCCGATTGGCCCGCTTATGGGCAATCTCGGCGGACAGGGTCCGAGCCAGACGGCTGTCACGTGGGGCCAGTCGATGACGCTGTTCTGGCAGGAAGACACGGCGATCTTCTTTGGCGGCGTGCATATGGTGCATCGGGCGGGGAAGGAGTTGGCGCTGGCCGAAAATGTCGCCGAAGCGTTGCAGGTCGACGTGAGAAAGTTGCCCTTGCTCGAGGGGCGTCGGGTGACGCTGACCTGCCAGCAATTGGTGGTGCAGTTTGCCCGATCGGGTCAGACACGCGGCGATCTTTCAGCCATGAATCAGGCGCGGAGCACCGACCTGCGTCGTATAGAGGCCAGCGGCAACATCCATTTGCAGGACGGGCCGTTCTCGGTGATGGGCGGCCGACTCACGTACGATCGCATTAGTGAGTTGGTCACGGTGCGGGGCACGGGCGATCTCGAGGCCCGCATCCTCGAACAGGACGATCGAACCGGTCGACTGAGGCTGTTCCGGGGCCCTGAACTGAGATGGTACCGCGGCGCCAACCGCATTGAGGCCCCCCGCGCGCACGTGTGGGCTACGCCGTAGCGATCCGCCTCGTCAGGGGGGAGGCGACGGTGCACGGAGCGGACCTGCCGTCGCGATCTTCTGACACACCATCAGGCTCACCAAAGCCACCGCCGCCCCGCAATAGAAGGGGATCTGGTAACCGTATCGCTGCCACAGCATTCCGCCCACCAGGGGCATGAGCACGGCCGCGATGTGGTTCATCGTCACACCCATAGCCAGGCACTGTCGCCGGTCGTCCGGGTCGGCCACACGGTTCAGATACGACGGCAGCGCCAGCGCGAGCACGAACAGGACGTTGTCCACTACATAGAGTGCGTACAGCCAGGTGCGGTATGGAATGAGGGCATACAGCACAAACACCACCGCCAGCGTGGGGTAGTACATCGACAGGACGGCTCTCTCACCTACGCGGTCGATCCATCTTCCCACCGTAGGCGCAAGAAACAGATTGATTCCCAGGTTGATGAACATGAGGGTGGCGATGTGGTACACCGGCGCACCGTACTCCCGAACGAGGGCGAACGTAGCAAATGACAGGAAGATCTGCTTCCGCCAGCCCTCCAGAAAGCTCAGCAGATAGTAGAGGGCATAGCGGCGTTTGAACGCCCAGGGCTTCACCACGCTCGGCCGTTTCAGGCCGGTGATCCGCGACGAGGCGATGGCCGCAACCAGCACGACGCATCCGCAGAGGACAAACAGGTATCGCATGCCGACGGCGCCGATCGCCGGCAGACGGCCCGATGCCAGCACCACAATGGCTCCCAGGCCCAGAAGGCTGCCCACCGCGCCGACCGCTCGCATCTGGCCAAGTCGTTCGGCGGCGTGTCCGGCCCGGGCGAAGGCCAGAGTCATACTGGTGGAGAGCGGTATCCAGAGGTGAAAGCCCACACTCCAGATGACGGAAAACGCGATCACGCCTTTGACGCTGTCGGCCGCGACGTAGCCGGTCAGGCCCACCCCGACCAGCAGCAGCATAGCTGCGGCCAGGGAGGGCTCGGCCATGCCGGCCAGTACGGCGATCAGCGCGAATGAGGCGATGCCGCATGCCTCGCGGACGGCCTCCAGGTAGCCCATCTGCCATGGTGTGACGTGGATGAGTTCCTGGAGAAAGTTGGCGTTCATGGACATGTGGCCGGCCAGCCCGAAGTTCAGGCACAGGATCGAGATCGCCAACATCCACAGGCCGCGCTGGGCTGATTGCTTTTGGCTTGGATCGGGCATATCTGCGTCGGTTCCAAAGGCGGCCGCAAGGCGGGTGTGTCTGTTACTTGCCTACCTGCTTGGCGGGAGGTTGTCGCAGATTCTCTCGCGGCCTGCAACGGTCGGTGGGTGCCGGGCGGGCGTGGGCGAGGTGCCCTGCCGGTGGTTGGCAGCCAGGAGCTTGACCGGCAGAGGGGGTGCCGCTAGGCTATGGGGCTCGATGGCGGTGGATGCCGTCGAGCACCTAAGTAGCCCTCGCGGAAGGAGTTGCATCCATGGCGATAAGAGTGGGAATCAACGGTTTCGGACGCATCGGGCGGCTGGCGCACCGCGCAATGATGGAGCGGAAAGGCGCGTTCGAGATTGTCGGGATCAACGATCTGGCCGATGCGGCCAGCCTGGCGCACCTGCTGAAGTACGACACGGTGCACGGCAAGTACCCCGGCACGATCGCGCACGACGACAAGAGTATCACCGTTGACGGACAGAAGATTCCGATATGGGCCGAGCGCGACCCGTCCAAGCTGCCGTGGGGCAAGGTCGGAGCGGAGGTGGTTCTCGAGAGCACGGGTGTGTTCACGGCCGTCGCGTCGCCCAAGGGCGGGTACGGCGACCACGTCAAGGCCGGCGCCAAGGCTGTGCTGCTGTCGGCCCCGAGCAAGGACGACAAGGCCCTGGCGGCCGACAAGAGCAAGTGGGGCAACTCCGTGGTCCGCACGGTCGTGCTGGGTGTCAATGACGACACGATCAAGGCGGACGACAAGTTCATCTCGAACGCCAGTTGCACCACCAACTGTCTGGCGCCGGTGGCCAAGGTGATTCACGAGGCGTTCGGCATCGAGCGGGGGCTGATGACCACCGTTCATGCGTATACCAATGACCAGCAGATCCTGGACCTGATCCACAAGGACCTGCGCCGCGCACGGGCGGCTGCCCAGAACATCATCCCGACGACCACCGGAGCGGCCCGGGCTGTGGGACTGGTCATTCCGGATCTGGCCGGCAAGCTGGATGGGATGGCCATGCGCGTGCCGGTGCAGTCCGGCTCGGTGGTCGATCTGACGTGCATGCTGAACAAGGACGCCACCGTCGAGGCTGTCAACAATGCCGTCAAGGCCGCCGCCGCCGGACCGCTGAAGGGCATCCTTGAGTACTGCGACGAACCGATCGTTTCGACCGATGTCATCGACAACCCGGCCAGCAGCATCTTTGACGCTCTCTGCACCACAACGAGCCCGAAAGAGGGCGGCCGCATGCTCAAGGTTGTCAGTTGGTACGACAACGAGTGGGGTTACTCGGTTCGGACAGTGGATTTGATCGAGAAGTTGGCGGCCCGCTAGTCGTCGAACGTTCTCGAAGCCAGTCGGGCGGGACCCACCTGGCGCGGTGGGTCCTGTACGTCTGATTTCATACCTTGACGCCTACATGCAGGGGCAGGGAACCCGACCATGACGAACAAGAAGACCATCGCAGACGTCGATGTTTCCGGCAAGCGCGTATTGATGCGCGTGGATTTTAATGTGCCTTTGGACAAGCAGACCGGGCAGATCACGGACGACCGCCGGATTCAGCAGGCCCTGCCGACGATCCGCAGCGTACTGGATCGAGGCGGGCGCCTGATCCTCATGTCGCATCTGGGCCGCCCCGACGGCAAGCCTGACCCGAAGGCGTCGCTAGGCCCGTGCGCGAAACACCTGGGCGATCTTCTCGGCAAGCAAGTGGCGATGCTGGCGGATTGTGTGGGTGATCCGGTCCGCCAGGCCGTCGGCGCCATGAAAGACGGCGACTGTTGCATGCTGGAGAATCTTCGGTTCCACGTGGCTGAAGTCATCAAGGACAAACAGACCGACAAGGTGGCGGCGAAACGCGCCTTTGCCCAGCAACTGGCAGATCTGGCCGACGTTTACGTGAACGACGCGTTCGGCACCTGCCATCGCGACAACGCCTCGATGCTGACCGTACCGCAGCTTATGGAGGGCAAGCCGCGGGTGATCGGTTTTCTGATTCAGAAGGAGCTTGAGTTTCTCGGCAAGGCGATGGAGAACCCGGCCCGGCCTTTTGTGGCGTTGCTGGGCGGGGCGAAGGTGTCGGACAAGCTGGGCGTGATCCGGCGGCTCTTGCAGATTTGCGACCGCGTGCTGATCGGCGGGGCGATGGCCTACACGTTCTTCGCCGCCGCCGGCAGAAATGTGGGCAAGAGCCTGTGTGAGCACGACCGCATAGACGATGCCCGCGGGCTGAGCGAAGAGGCCGGCGAGAAGCTGTTGCTGCCGCTCGACACGGTAGTGGTTCGCGAGATCAAGCCGGGCGCCGCCAACGAAGTTGTGGAAGACGGGCTGATCCCGCCCGATGCGATGGGCGTGGATATCGGTCCCCAAACGGTGGAGGCCTATCGCAAGGAGATTCTGGCGGCCCGGACGATCGTGTGGAACGGCCCGATGGGCGTCTTCGAGATGAAGCCATTCGACGTCGGGACGATGGGTGTCTGCCAAGCGGTGGGCGAGGCCACCGCAGCCGGCGCCGTCAGCATCATCGGTGGAGGCGACAGTTCAGCAGCGGTCAGCGCCGCCGGATTGGAGGATCGGATGAGCCATATCTCGACGGGCGGCGGCGCTTCGCTGGAGTTCCTGGAGGGCAGGCCGTTCAAGCCCCTGGAGATAATCGACGCCGTCTGAGCAGTGAGAGGCGTGATGCCGTCTGATCGGATCAGGACCTTGCGCGACCCGGGCATTCGGGTCGCGCCTTCGCTCTTGGCGGCCGATTTCGGCCGTGTCGCTGAGCAGTTGCGACAGCTTGAGACCGGCGGCGCCGATTTGCTGCACCTCGACGTGATGGATGGGCACTTTGTGCCGAACATCAGTTTCGGCGCACCGGTGATCGAGTCGCTTCGCAGTCAAACCGACCTGTTGTTTGATACGCACCTGATGATTACCGACCCCCTGGTCTACGCCAAGCTCTTCGTCGAGGCAGGCAGCGACCTGATCACGTTCCACATCGAAGTCGGGTGCGATCCCCGCCAGGTAATCGAGCGAATCCGCAACCTTGGGGCCGCAGTAGGTGTGAGCCTGAATCCAGGCACCCCCGCTGAGGCCGTCTTCGACATCCTCGACCAAGTGGATATGATCCTGGTTATGAGTGTCTGGCCGGGTTTTGGCGGGCAGCAGTTTATACGCGACGTGCTGCCCAAGATTCGCGCCATCCGGCAGCGTCTTGCCCCTCATCAGCGGTTGGAGGTGGACGGCGGGATCGGCGTCAGGACGGCCGCGGCGGTGGCCGAAGCTGGAGCGGATACCCTCGTGGCCGGCTCGGCCATTCTGTCCGGGCCCGATCCGTCGCGGGCTATTACGGACATCCGCCGGGAGGCGCAGCGGGCAGAGCAATGGAACCGGATCAACCACAGCAACCCGAGCTCGTACTGATCCCTGTCGGCCAAACCGACTGGGAAAGGGAAGGGCGTCTGGCCGGCGCGGCCGACCTACCGCTAAACGCCACAGGCGTACGGCAGGTCGAGGCGTTGGGCCGTCAGTTCGCCGAACGGGGCATCAAGGTGGTTTTCGCCAGCGAGAACCAGGCCGCCCAGCAGACCGGCAAAGCGCTGGCGGCCGCGATCGGTGCTTCGCTTCGCACGGCCAAGGGCCTGGAGGAGATCGATGTGGGCCTGTGGGAAGGGCTGACCGCCGATCAGCTCAAGCAGCGTTACCCGCGCGTCTACAAGCAGTGGCTCGAGCAACCTGCCAGCGTGCAGTTACCGCAGGGGGAAGATCTTCAGATGGCCGCCAAACGCCTGGTGGGAGCACTGGTGCGGATCAGCACTCGGGCCAAGGCCCCGTGCGTAGGCGTGGTGCTGGGGCGGGCTGCCATGGGGGTGGTACGCTGCCAGTTGGAGGGCCTGGGGCTGGACAATCTGTGGCAGAAGATGGACGATACGCCGACTTGGTACTGTTTCAGACTTTCGCAAGAGATGATCGGGAGCGGCAGGAAGAACAACAACAGGGAATAGGCTATGGTGCTTGACGGACGTTTGCTGCGCAAGAAAACCGACGTTCCCGAGGGGCTGTGGACACGCTGTCCGCATTGTGGGGCGACGGTCTATAAGAAGGCGCTGGAAGAGAGCCTTTACGTCTGCCCAGAGTGCAACTTCCACCATCGCATCGGCGCTCGCCAACGGATCGCGCAACTGGCGGACGAGAACAGCTTCGAGGAGTTCTGCACCGATCTGGTGTCGACGGACCCGTTGCGTTTCAAGGATCGCATCACTTACAAGCAGCGTCTCAAGACCATGCAGGAGAAGACCGGGGTCCACGAAGCGATCCTCGTCGGCGATGCCTTCATTCGCGGCCGAGCCGTTGTGCTGGGCGTGATGGACCCATTCTTTATCATGGCTTCGATGGGTGCTGTGGTGGGCGAGAAGGTGACGGTGGCGATCGAACGGGCGGCCGAGCAGAACCGGCCGCTGGTTGTGGTGACCGCCTCGGGTGGCGCCCGAATGCAGGAAGGGATGGTCTCGCTGGTGCAGATGGCCAAGACGTCGGCCGCTCTGGGGCGGTTCGATCAGGCAGGGGGGCTCTACATCACGGTGCTGACCGACCCGACGACGGCCGGTGTGGCCGCCAGCTTCGCGTCGCTGGGCGACGTGATCCTAGCCGAACCGGGATCGCTGGTCGGCTTTGCGGGCCAGCGCGTAATCTGGAACACGATCAAGGCCGAGCTGCCGGAGGGGTTCCAGCGGGCCGAGTTCATGCTCGAACACGGGTTTGTCGACCGTATTGTCGAGCGCAAGGACCTCCGCACCGAGATCGCCCGAATCATCGACTACTGCGGCAAGTGACCCACCCAGGTGGGAGCCCGTTTGGATGGACGATCACCAGGAGTTCGGCCTCAAGCGCAAGCGAATTGCTGCGATGCTCGAGCGCAGTGGCTTGGGGGGGGTGCTGCTGGGAACACGCCACAACTTCGCGTGGCTGACGGGCGGGGGGCGGAACTTCGTCAACCAGGCGTCTGACGTGGGGGTCGCCGCCGTGCTGGTGACTGCCGAGCACATCTGCTGTTTTTGCGCAAATATCGAGGCCGAGCGAATCGCAGACGAGGAGGTCGGGCACCTCGGGATCGAGGTGGTGGGCTATCCCTGGTGGGAGCCCGCGCAGTTAGGCCGATTGCTGGCTGAGCGTCTGGATCCGGCGCAGATGGCGGCGGACGTTCATCTGGCGGGCGTTCCGGCGGCGGTCCGGCCGCTTCCGACCGGGTTCGACCGGCTGCGCTGGAAGCTTACCGAGGCAGAGATGGAGCGCTACCGCCAGGTGGGTGCGATCGTGGGGCGCGAGCTGGAGGCTGCCTGCCGGTCGGCACATGTGGGCCTTGCTGAGCATCGGATCGCGGCGGCGTTGACGTCGCGGCTGGCGCAGGAGGGGGTCCGCACGCCAGTGGTGCTCGTCGCCGCGGATGAGCGGGTCCGCCGATACCGACATCCGATCCCCACGGACAATCGGGTAAAGCGGTATTTCATGCTGGTGGTGTGCGGCGAGCGGCAGGGGTTGATCTGCTCGGCCACCCGGCTGGTCCACTTCGGCCGCCCGCCGGACGAGTTGGTGGCCAAGCACCAGGCCGTCTGCCGGGTCGACGGACGGATGATCGGCGCGACTCGACCGGGCGTCACGCTGGGTGCTGTCTTCACCGAGGCGCAGGCGGCCTATGCCGAGGCCGGGTGGGCGGACGAATGGCGGCTGCACCACCAGGGAGGCCCTACCGGGTATCTCAGCCGCGACGCCAAAGCGACGCCCAACAGCGATGTGGCAATCCTTGAAGACCAGGCGTTTGCCTGGAATCCCTCGATTGCCGGCACCAAGAGTGAGGATACGGTGCTCGTGACCGCCGAGGGCAATGAGCTGCTGACGGCCACGGGCGAGTGGCCTTCGCTGGAAATCGACGCCGAGTCAGCCAAGTACTCGCGCCCCGACATCCTCGTTCTGTGAGCGCTTCCCGTGGTGCGGATGGTTGCGCTGCGGCGGGCCTGAGGCCGCACGTGCGGTGTTCGGGTCGGTTCGGCTCTCCACCGATCGGTTTGTCAGTGCGAAAAACTGGGGTTTGCCTTTGCTTTCCGCCGATAATTTGATTACATAAGCACAGCATACGTGTCCCGAGGTGCGCGGCCGGGAACCCGGATCCGATGAAGCAAGCCAGGATGGCGAAAGTACTGGGGTGCCTCGTAGCGGCCATGACGTTTGGCGCTGCGGGGTTGATGTGGGTTGAGCCACATACGACTCACCTTTATCCCGACGCGGCAGGCAAGGGGGGCGGGTCCTATATGCTGCGGGCACAGTCGTCCGCCGATCTGGCTCACTGGCGCGGCGTGCTGATTGAGCATTGCGCCTCGGTTGGGGCGGCGGCATCTGGGGGCACATTGGGGCGGCAAGGGCACCACTTCATCGTCAACGCCGATGGCCTGCGAGAGGTATCAGAGCTTTGGAGTGCCCAGCAGGACCTTCCGGGCCGCCAGCGGCTGATTTGCATCGGCGTCGAGGCGCATCCGCGTTCGTCGGACGTGTCCATCCAGCAGTGGGAGTCTCTGCTGTCACTGCTGCGGGGCATCCAGGAGCGTTACCGAATCGACGCGCCGCACACTCAACTTCGCTGTCATCCGAGCATGACCACTCCTGCCCTTAGGCAGCAGGCCGCACAACTGACGGCTATGTTGCGGGCTGCCGGAATTCGCTGAAGCTCCGCTAAGCCCGGCGCCGACGGGGCTTATGGAGGCGTTCGCTCAGATTCGAGCGGATGTGGCTGTGATTGTTGACGGGACGTCACGCGACGCCGTAGAATCCGTAAATTGGGGTGCGAGCCGGGGTTACCAGAACGGCGCGCTCGGTCTAGCCCCTAAAGGCGAACGGACTCGGCGGTGAACTACGTGGTCAATGCCATTCCGGGCTACAGCATCGGTCAACAGGTCGGTACCGGAGCGAAGAGTTCGATCTACGTGGCGACCGAACTGGGCACCGGTAAGAGCTACGCTCTCAAGCGCGTGGTCAAGCGCGAACCGCGCGACCAGCGTTACTTTGAGCAGGTCTATACCGAATTCAAGGTCAGCAGCCAGACGAATCATCCGGCTCTTCGCCACAGCTATCGGCTTCGCAAGGTTCGCCGATTTTTCCGCGTGCGCGAGGTGCTGCTACTTATGGAGTACGTCCGCGGGCAGACCCTCGAGCAGTCGAGGCCGCAGGATATCAGCGAAGTTGTGGAGATCTTCCTGAAGGCGGCCAAAGGTCTGGAGGCGCTGCATCAGATGGGCTTCGTGCACGCCGACATCAAACCGAACAACATCATCGTCGGCCCGGACGGGGAGGTGAAGATCATCGACTTCGGGCAGAGCTGCCCGATGGGTTTCGTCAAGCCCCGCATTCAGGGCACCCCGGACTACATCGCCCCCGAACAGGTGCGGCGTCTGCCGCTGGATCAGCGGACCGACGTCTTTAACTTCGGGGCGACGCTCTACTGGGTGCTGACCAACCGTCCGTTCCCCACCTTGCTGCCGAGCCGGCGACCGAACGGAATCGAGCTGGCGCACGAGCGGGCGGCCATCACTCCGCACGAAGCCGATCCAAGCGTTCCTGCGCCCCTGTCGAGGCTGGTGATGGACTGCTGCCAGTCGAATCCGCAGGAGCGCCCGGGCGACATCCGGCAGGTCATTGCCCGGCTGGTGGTGGTTCAGCACGTGCTGAAGGACCGCGCGAACCAGCAGCGCGACGGTGACGGCACGGACGGATGTGGCGACCGGGCGGAGTCGGCCGGCCCGCCCAGTCGATCCTCATGAGTTCCGATGCCGCCAGTGCAGCCGAGTGCTTCCGGGAAGCGGCTGAGCTGAACCGGCAGGATCCTTACCTGAGAGGCTCGCAATTGATGCTGCCCGACTATGGGCAGCTTGTGATGACCGGCGACATGCACGGTCATCAGCGGAATTTCGATAAACTACAGCGATATTGCCAGCTCGAGCGTACGGCCGTCCGCCACGTGATCCTCCACGAGCTAATCCACGAGGATCTGGTCGGCCTCAACGACACCGATATGTCGCACCAGTTGCTGCTGGCGGCGGCGGCGTGGAAGCTCGAATACCCCGAACAGGTCCATTTCTTGCAGTCCAACCATGAGCTGGCCCAGTTGAACGGGCACGAGATCACCAAAGCAGGCCGCTCCGTGCTTCGGGATTTCGACGGAGGTTTGAGCCAGACGTACGGTGGGGATGCGCAGACGGTTTCGGATGCCATCGACGAGTTCATCAAGTCTCTGCCTGCCGCGGCCAGAACGGTCAACCGCGTCTTTCTGGCTCATTCGCTTCCGGATCCGGAGACGTTTGATCCGTCCACTCTGGCGCAGCCCCTCGATGAGCAGGACTTGAGCGATGGCGGGCCGATCGGGACTCTGGTGTGGAGCCGCATCAACGCGGCTGAGAAGTTTGAGCAGCTTGCCGAGATGCTCGACGTGGATTCGTTCATCATCGGCCACGAGCCGCAGGAAGACGGTTTCCGCCTGCTGCACGATCGGGTGATCGTCCTGGCCAGCGATCACAACCACGGCGTGTTTCTGCCTTTTGATCTGAAGAAGCCTTGCACCGCCTCCGACCTGGTCAAGCAGATCCGTAAGTTTGTCGCCGTCCCGTGAGTGTTGCCTGCCTGGCGTGCGGCTAAAGGCGACTCTTACCGGCTGCCGATACCAAACAACAGTCCGTCAGAGGTTGCGGTGCGCTCTGCGAAAGCGTCGCGGCGGTGTTACGGGCGAGACGGAGCCGCCGGCCCGACCTCGCCTGGGTTTCGTCCCCCGGAACGTCTGTCTTGACCGGTTCAGAAATGGCGAATGCCCCTCATTCCTCTTCCGCCGGCACTTCGGTTAATCCGTACGACTACATTGCGGGCGCGAGCAAGCACTTGGCCTCGCAGCCGCGGGACATCGGAGTCCGCGGCAAGTTAGCGGAGGCCTTTCTTCTGTTGGGCTGCCCTGAGCTTGCCTTGGAGCAGCTGCTGGCGTTGGCGGAGGACGCCTCAAACCTCCAGGGCCTTGAGCAGGCCATCGCGCGGGTCCGCTCGGCGCCTCCCTCTCGGGTGCCTCACGAAGTCCTTCAGCAGCAGTTAGACGCCAACCTTGCGCTATGTCACGACCGCTGGCCTGAGCGGGGATCGTTGTGGTCGAACCTGCATTTACCGCAGGAGTTGGAGGTCTTCCGCTTCGCGGACGGCAATCTACAGGCGCGATTCGCGCCGGCCAACGGTACAGTCGTGCAGTTTCCCATCGTCGGTCACCGCGAGGCGGCGGCCATAAAGCTGCCTGCCCAGGTGGCGCACACCGTTCACGACGGCTTTCTGGTGTGCTCACTGAGCCTGGGCGAGCAGGTATTGTGGTTGTTTGGCGCCACGCGCGACGGGCTCAACGGTTTGCAGCAGACCCTGATCCTGGTCGAGCCCGAGCTGGACAATCTGGCGATCAACCTGGCGTTTCGCCCGTGGGGCGAATTGCTGCAAGCGCCGCGCGTACGGCTGTTTGCCGGGCCTGACTTCCTGGGGCATTTGACCGAGGCCATCCGCACCGACCACTCGCTGCCTGTACCGGCGTACGTGGTGTCGTTGCCGACGTGGCCGAACACGCAACCTGCGGATACGGATGTGGTGCTGAAGTCGATGATGGAGGCGCGCCACGAGGTGGTGCAACAGTTTCGTCGTCGGGTCGACGAACTCTACGAAGGGCGTGATCAGGCCTACTGGGCCGACCGCTTCGCCCGGGCGGGCAGCCATGAGCAGCCCCCACTTCGCGTGGTGGGCCCGACGAGCCTGATGACCGCCGTGCTCCAGTATTCGATGCGGGATTGGGTGGCGGCCTTCGAGCAGTTGGGCTGTCAGACGAGGCTGCTGGTCGAGCCGGGGCACCATTGCACCTTGACGCCCGCGTCCTATCTTCAGGCCATACTGGATTTTGAGCCTGACCTTTTTGTATTACACGACCACGCACGACATGAATTCGAGCGATGGTTTCCACCCAACTTGCCGATACTTTCATGGATACAGGATCGAATGCCCAAGCTGTTCAGCGCCGGGGTGGGCGCGAAGATGGGGCCGCTCGACTTCGTCACCGGCATCGGCAAGAAAGAGTGCGTCGTTCTCTACGGCTATCCGTTCGAGCGGTTCCTGTCGATGCCTTCCTTGACCAGCGAGAGGACGTACTATCCCCTGCCAGCCGGGCAGGGCACAGACCCGCAGTACGAGTGCGACGTGTGTTACGTGTCGCATGCGGGCATGCCCGTCGAGCAATTGGTCGATCGGGCTGTTTATACGGTCGAGGACCCGCGGGTGCGCAAGGTCGTTGAGGCGGTGGTGCGCGATCTCGTGCAGCGTTGCGGCCAGGGGCGGTTCATCTTCAATCGGGACGAGCTGGCCGAAGTGCTCCAGCGATACGAAGAGGCGGCCGGCATCCGCCTTGACACCGACCACGGGCGTGAGGGGGTGCTGCAATACCTGCTGTTGCAGTTCAACAGCCCGCTGATTCGTCAGAGCGTCGCCGGCTGGCTTGCCGAGAGCGATCTCTGTTTGCACCTTTACGGACAGGGGTGGGACCGGAATCCGCGGTTCGCTCGCTTCGCGCGGGGCGTAGCCGCCAACGGCGACCAACTCCGCCAGGTATTCCAGGGCGCCAAGATCAACCTCCAGGTTCAGCCCTTCGGCGCGGTCCATTCCAGATTGCTCGACGGCGTGGCAAGCGGCGGTTTCTTCCTGATCCACGCGTGTCCGGTGGATCAGGTGGGCCAGACGTTGCGGCAGCTCCATCGCTACGTTGAGCAGGCGGGCATCGGCGACTGCGAGGCGCTGCTGAATCACCCGGATCCGCAGGTGCAGGAGTGGATCGGGCATGTGAAGCGATGCACCGGCTGGGACCTGCGCCACCCGCATTTCGACCTGCTGGTCACGTTGCGATATGCAGCCAATGCCGACTTCGTCGGCTTTGGCGATGCGGTGATTCCGCACTACCACGACGTGGCCTTCAGTTCGAAGCAGGAACTGCTGGAGAAGGTCGAATACTTCCTGGCCCACGAGCAGGAGCGGGCGAGACTCACTCGCGAGATGCGCGAGGGTGTGATGCGCCGGTTTTCTTATCGCGACGGAACGCGACGCATGCTCGAGTTCGTCAAACGCACGCTCGTCGCGTCCAGCAAACCGTCGCCGGTCAGCGCAGACGTATGACGCAAGTACCAAGCCATCTGCTGATTGTTGACGACTCGTGCCATCAGGCCGACCCGTTGCAGGGCCGGCTGGCAACACGTCTGGTCAATCCGGGCGGGATTTTTGACCGGGCGTACGTTTGCGGCGCCCGCCGGCTGCCCGCCACGACGATAGCGCCCGATGTGCTGACCACGGTTGGCGGCCCGCATGTGCTTGAGGTTGGGTGCGAGTTCAGACAGCAAAGGGGCTGTCGGTGGCTGGCGGTCGTGACCGATGTCGCCCAGATCGCCCCCGACCTGATCGTCAAGGCCGACCGAATCGCCACCGTATCGCCCCGAATTGACGACGCCTTGATGGCGGCCGGCGTCGATTCAGCTCGCATCCTCTCGCTGCCGCTGCCGGTGGACGCACCCGCTCAGACGGATCAGGCCCGCGAGCGGCTGATCGTGCTGGATCCGGTCAACGCCGATCCACTGGCTGCGCTGCCGGACGACCTACGTCGGCCCGCGCAGCGCGTCACGCCGCAGCGCTGGAGCGAGGCGTGCCTGTCGGCCCGCGCCGCCTGGATTCCCACCGAGGCGGGCGACGCGCCGCTACAGATTGCCCAGGCGTTGGCGGCCGGCGTGCCGGTGGTGGCCGATCGATCGCGGACGAGCCTCGACCTGATCGAGCCCGCCCAGAGCGGCTACGCCGTAGCGCCAGGCGACCTCGCCGAAGCCGCAGCCGCTCTGACGGCTATTCTCCACCGGGACCGCGTTCACCAGCGCTTGGCGGAGCAGGCGGCGCAGTGGTCGTGGCCCCACCGTCTCGATCGGTTGGAGAGCGTCGCGGCCTGCATCTATCGATCGATTCTTCGCCCGTCGCGTCCGCTGGTCTCGGTCGTTCTGCCCACCTACAACCGAGCAGCTCGACTGCGTGCAGCCATTGCCTCGTGTCTGGCTCAGACGTATGAGAACCTGGAGTTGATCGTTGTCGACGACGGTTCGAGCGACGGTACATGCAACGTTGTGGATAGTTTTGGTGACCCGCGGCTGCGGTATGTCAGGCTCACACACGTTGGTCTGCCCAGAGCCCTGAATGCGGGGTTTGCAGCCGCACGCGGCAACTATCTGACCTGGACCAGCGACGACAACACGTACGAGCCCGACGCGATTGAGACCATGGTTAACGTCTTGAACCACGAGCGCGACGTGGGAATGGTCTGCTGCGGCTGCTGGCGCGTCGACGAGGGCGGAAGCGTGATCGGCCCGCGTTACCTCAAGCCGCCCGAGATGCTGTATGAGGGCAACTGCGTCGGCGCGTGCTTCCTTTATCGCGCCGAGTTGGCCCGTCGGATCGGGCCTTACCGGCCCGAACTGGCGCTAGCTGAGGACTACGACTACTGGTTGCGGCTGGCGCGCGTGGGGCGCATTCGTCGCCTGAACCGGCTGCTGTATCGATATTGCGAGCATTCCGGGGCGCTCTACGAGAGGCGGTACGGCAGGGTCCTCAAGCAGACCGTCGCGGCGCTGCGGCGCAATGCAACTTGCGCGGGTGAGCGGCGGCTGTACCAGCGGGGGCTGCGCGACCGGTTGGCCAAGGACGCGCAGATGTGGCTTCGCCGCGGCCGACTTCGACACGCCCTCGACGCCGGCCTGCGCTGGGCGGCTGCAACCGCCACGCTGTAGACGTCACCCTCCTTCGTCCTGTTGCTGATTGATCCACGGTGGGGCAAGAGTGATCGCGCCCGTCTGAGCGTTGCGGAGTTGGCCGAGTAGGGGACACCGTTTGGACTCCCGTACCAGAAACAGGAGATGCTTGCCATGCCAATCCGTTCCATGAGCGACTAAGACTGAGCCGGGCGCGACCAGATGGTTCTCAAGGTGGACCACGTCAAGCGGACGGGCACCTGTCCGGCTTGTAGAGACTCCGGCGCCTCACGTGTGGTCTCTGTGGAGAGTTGTCGGAGCGTTGTGCGGAGGCTGCATGGGAGCGCTAGCGAAGAGGTGGCGATTCTGTAAGATAGTACTCACGCAGAGATCGCGTGCATGTGCGGCGGTATCGAGGTGGCGTGCTATGCGGCAAGTCTGTTGCCTATAGGTTTCACCGAGGGAAGCACATAGGACGCAGTTGAACGGCGCGGAACAGCATATGGATATGGGGCTCAGAGCCAAAGTCGCTCTGATTACAGGATCGAACCACGGTATCGGGGCCGCTACGGCGAAGGGCTTTGCGTCAGTGGGGGCCAAGGTGTTCCTGTCCTATCTGCGGCAACCTCCGCAGGGGTGCGGAGCCGGCGAAGACGAATCAGCCGGGACGACGCCGGGGCCAGCTCTTGCCAGGGCCTTACGGGCGAGGTCTGCGGACGAAGTCGTAGTTGGCATCAAGAGCGCCGGAGGGGAGGCTGAATCGTGGGAAGCCGACCTGGCTGAGCCGGAGAACATTCCGTTACTTTTTGACCGAGCGGAATCGGCTTTCGGGCAAGTGGACGTGTTGGTGAACAATGCCGCCCATTGCGAGTATCCCAGCCGCGTCATGGATGCGTGCCAGGCGAGCATCGACCGGCATTTTGTGGTGAACACGCGGGCGGTGGCGCTGATGATGCGGGAGTACGGCAGGCGTCACATCAGCCGCGGCGGGCGGTGGGGACGGATCATCAACGTGAGCACCGATGCGGCCGATGCCTTCGGCGATAACGTCTGGTACGGTGCCAGCAAGTACGCGATGGAGAGCATCAGTCGAGTTGCCGCCAAGGAGCTTGGCCCTCACGGCGTGACGGTCAACGTTGTTGCTCCAGGACCTGTGCAAACCGGGGGCTACACACCTGAGAGCGTCGAGCGCGAGGCCGCGGCGTGTCCCTTGGGCCGGATTGGTTACCCGCAAGACATCGCGGACGTGATTGTGCTGCTCGCATCTGAACGGGCCCGGTGGATTTCGGGGCAGTTGATCCACGTGGGCGGCGGCTGCAGGATGTGAAGGTCAAAGGCGGAAGGGCAGCGTTCAACCACGGCGTCGACTGGAGGCGGACAAGCCGCGCCGCTGGTGCACGACGTCGGCTGTTACGGCAGGAGAGAGAATGAAGGACGTCATCAGCAAGTTTTCTGAGCATGCCCTTCTCAACGAGATGAACGAGCGGGCAACTAAGGGGATGTGGGAGTGGGAGTCCAGGGTCGTAGAAAAGCATTTCCCCCGCAAGGGAAGCGTGCTCAATATAGGCTGCGGCTGTGGCCGGGAGGCCATAGCCTTGGTAAAGATGGGGTACAAGGTATTTGCCGTCGATGTGGCTGCCAAACAGATTGCGATAGCGAAAGACAACGCACGTCGCGAACAGGTGCAGATCACATTCGCCGTAAGCGACGGAGTCTCTTTTCCCGTCGGTGAGGCCCTCTTCGACGTAATCGTGCTGTGGAGCCAGGTTCTTGGCAACATGGCATCCCGAACAGAGCAGCTTCGCCTTCTCGAATCGTGTAGGGACTCCTTGGGGCCCGACGGGCTTGTTTCGGCATCGGTTCACGAGCGAGACTTCTGCAGGCGGGACACGCCGCAATGCACTGATGAGAACTGGCTGTATCCCTGGGGCAGAGGGCAATTGCGCTACCAGCTCTTCACAAGGGACAGCCTTGACAGTCTGTTCAAAGAGGCAGGCTTGCGGACGGTTGTCACGGAAGTGCCCACCTCGCTAAGAGCGATCATCTACACCGTTGCCAGAAGAGCAGACGACAGCCAACCACCGCGTGTAGGCGAGGCGGAGAAGCCGCGCGGCTGACGCATCACGTTTAGGCTGGAATGAACACATGCAAAGCCAAGTGCCAATCTCCGGGTTGACGAAGGATCAAGCGCAGCGGCTGCTCGCGCCAGTCGGCCCCGTGTCCATCCTTGAGGTTAGTCGCGCCGCCACGAGCAATGATGTCTTCCGCGTGGCGACCGAGGCGCACGGAACGTACTACGTGAAATTTCATACGGCACGCTGGTATGCCGACCAGTCTGACACATTCTTCGTGGTCGAGCGGGAATGTGCGGTATGTGACTTCTTGCGCAGACGGAACATGCCTCTTCCATTCCGTGCTTGGGGTGACTTCACCAGAGCTATCGTGCCCCGGTCCGTCTTCATTTCTGAGGAGTTGCCAGGCATTCCTGTTCCCGATGCCTTGGTCCGATTCCCAGAACAGAGGCAAAACATCTTGCGGGCATTCGGACGGTACATGAGGCAACTGCATGAGATGGAGTTTTCCATCCCCGGGTTGTTTTCATACGCTCATGCGTACTTTGGCGACACGCGGCCCGTCCCACCGGTCTTTACATGGGACGAGGGGGCTCTTCACCACCCAGCACACCTTCAGCGTGACGCACTCCAGATGCTGGAGAAGAAAAGCACCATGCTCCCTGCGGCGGTGGTCCCTCGCCTAACCGACATGTTCCGGTCGTTGGCCGACGCAGTCAGAGCGGATTACAGCCCGCCGCGATTCACAGTCGGAAATTGCCACGCATGGCACTTCCACGTGGACAAAGCCAACGGCGCATGGGCGATTCAGGGGTTCTACGATTTCGAAGCCGTGTCCGCCGGTGATCCGAATATTGATCTCGTTGAGTTGGAGATCACGCTCACGCCTGCCCTACAAGCCCGATCCTGGCGCCAGCCCTTCTTCGAGGGGTACGGCGCTTGGCCGAGCTTTGACGGTCATAGGCGGCGTCTCCTTTATTATCTGCTCTGCGAACTTGGGAAACCCCGGAGCAAGGTGATCCCGGATACGCCATGGCTCTACAGTCAATGGCCGATGCTCGTCGAAGCCAGCAACTGGCCTCATTTGGCATGGTATCCTGAACGAGAGGCTGGGGCGGCACAACCAGGCGCTGGAACACTACGGTGATCCGCGGTGGTATCGAGATGGCGTGTTATGCGGCAGGTTTGCCGTCCATAGGTTTTATCGGGAAACCATATGAGACGTAGTTCGAAGTCAGAGATTCCGGAATGAAGAACAACAGTTGGGACAAGTACTGGAGCGACTCGAGCAATCATGAGTGGTGGGAACGTCCTGCCCCCGAAGTCGTTGCGTTCATCGAGTCCCAATCGCCCGAGTCGCATCCTGCTGTTCTCGATCTGGGGTGTGGTGTTGGCCGCCACGCCATTGCTTTCGCCAAGCAGGGGTTTCGGGTCACAGCCACTGACGCTTCGCAGCAGGCAATAGACCATCTGCAAAGCTGGACCGAGCAACTCGACCTGTCCATTGCGACGCACGTGTGTGGTATGCTTGAACAGCCATTCCATAAACCCTCATTTGATATTGTTCTGAGCTATAACGTCATCTACCACGGTCGAAAAAGCCAGTTCGCCGAAGCCATAAGGGCAGTTTGGAGCCTGCTAAAGCCCTCTGGCCTCTTCTTCTTCACATGCCCCACGCGTAAAGACGGGAAATACGGGCATGGTGAATGCGTCGCTCCTCATACCTATGCGTCAACGAAGTCAGTGACGCCAGGCGACACTCACTACTTTACAGACAGAACTGAACTCGACGAGATCCTTGCCGGTTTTATAGTCCGCAGTGTCAAGGCAGATGAGGGATACTGGAACAACAAGGGCGAGAAGCAGTTCTTCTCCAATTGGCATGTCCTTGCAGAGAAGATCGAATATGATTCGAACAGGCCGGATGCAGGCGACGGCTGACAGCCGCGCGTGACGGGCGACGTTGAGGCATGTGACGAAAGATGAGTGTCTTTGGCAGAGACTTCGCAGCGGTCTACAACGACAGGTGGGCCTTCTGGGGACTGAAGATGTGGCCCTTCCTTGCCGGCGTTGTCGCCAAAGAAGTGCCCCGCGCAGAGACGTGGCTGGACCTGTGCTGTGGCACGGGCTCGCTGCTTCGTCTCGTGTGTGAGAACGGCTTCGTCGTAACCGGCGTTGATGCGTCGAGGCATCAAGTTGCGCACGCGCGACGCAACGCGCCGAGCGCAAGAGTGATCGTGCAGGATATCCGGGAATTGTCGCTCTCCCGGGAGTTTGATGTGGTCACCTGCATGTTCGACAGCCTGAACTACCTGACGAGAAAGCAGGACTTGCTGAGGGCTTTCGGCAAAACGAAGCGCCACCTCTCGCACAGTGGTCGCTTTGCCTTCGACATGAACACGTTTGAAGGGTTGCAGGACCAATGGTGCAAAACCTCGGTGACACACGAGCGCGATCTGACTCTGCTGATGGAGAGTTCATTTGATGCCAGTCGAGCCATCGGTCGTTGTCTGATTACAGGATTCATCCGGAAGGGCAGAAGCTATCGCAGGTTCCAGGAGGAACATGTTGAGCGAGGCTACCGGGCAAGAGAGATCGAAGACCTCCTCGACCAAGCCGGCTTCTCATTCAGGAAACTCGACGGGCATAGTTTCGGTCGGCCAAAGAAGCGTTCTGCCCGTCTTCTGTATGTGTGCAAGAGAAAGAAGGCCCCAGCCAAGGCAGCCAGGCGACGCCTCTAAGGTCACGCTGCAGAGCTAACGCCTTCCTTCACCCTGTTGCTGATGGGTCTGCGGCGCGGTGGGAAGCATCCTGGCCGGCTGACCGGCGAGGAGTTGGCCGAGCAGGCGACACCATTTGGACTCGCTGGCGAGACGCAGGAGACGCTTGCCATGCCAATCCGTTCCATGACCGATCAAGACCGAGCCCGGCGCGACGAGATGGTTCTCAAGGCGGAGCATCTCAAGCAGGCGGGGATCTGTCCGGCGTGCAGAGACTTCGAGACGTCCGACGTCTACCCCGACCGGACGAGCCGGACGTTCTACGAGGACGAGACGTTCGTCTGCATGCTGGAGGCCTACCCCAGAACGCCAGGCCACAGCATCATCCTGGTCAAGCCGCACTACGAGGATCTTGCGGAACTGCCGCTGGCTGTCAGCTTGCGGATGGTCCCGGTGATCCATTCCGCAATCCGCGCACTTAAGGACGTCCTACGGGCGGAGAAGGTGTACGCCTGTACAATGTGCGACGGAGACCGAAACCACTTCCATCTCCAGCTTCTTTGCAGACTACCGGCGGAAACGACTCGCGGATCGAAGTTGCTCGTAAAGGAGCGCGGCGTCCTGTGTGACGACAGGGAAATGATCGACCGGCTGCGAGCCGCAATGAAAGCCCATATGATGGATGCAGCGGCACGGAACTGACAGGAGGTGTGGACATGCCCGGCCGTCGGTGTTTAATCGCGTGGGTTCTGGCGGGTGCGGTCTGTACGGCTGTGGTGGCGCAGGGGGAGAACGTCGACGTCAGAGCGGTGTTCGAAAAGCCCGTCGCGCTGCTCGACGCCGACGGCAAGGTGTTGATCACCGGCAAGGCTCTGGCGACACCGTATGCGGCTGACTTCGACGCCGACGGGGTCAACGACCTGATCCTGGGCGCCAAGATGGGTATGGACACGGCCAAGGGGGGCATCTGGCTGGTGCGCAACGTGGGTACGAACGCCCAACCGCAGTTCGACTGGGCGAATGCTTGGCCGGTGCCGATCGTGGCGGGCGAGGAAACCTGCGGGCTGGAAATGGACTGTGGCTGCAAGTCGGCGGGTTATGTGCCGGTGCAGGCGGCCGACTGGAACGCCGATGGCTGGCTGGACATTGTGTACACCGATACATATCGCGCGGCCTTCGTCCTGGTGAACAAGAAGGTGTCGCGTCGGTAGCCGGTCTTCGATCAGGTCAGGTGGTTCGATTTCGAGAAGACCAATCACGGCATGCTTGCCGGCGGGGGCGACTGGAACCACGACGGGGTTCGCGACTTTCTGCACATGCCGTTTGGCGGCAAGTACTACCGGGCGTTTGCGGGCGAGCGGGTAGACGGGGCGGGGCTGCGCTTTGCCGGCAGCGATGTGCGGAGCGGAACGCTGATCGACCTGACCGGGGATAAGGCCCCGGAGTGCGCGTGGGCGTGGGATTTCTCCGGCACGTGCAGGCCGGGGCAGGTGGAGTACGTGGGCGTGGCCGACAGCGAGAAGGGCGAGATCGGCCTGTTCCGCGTGGCCGACAAGGTCAGTCGAAAGGTGGGCACGGTGGCGACGTTTGAGGGCGGGTATGTGAAGCTTACTGCCTGTGACCTCAACGCCGACGGCAGGATGGACGTGCTCTATTCCGGCGGGGTGTTCGGCCATCCTGACAAAACAAAGGTGTTTGTGCTGTACGGCAAGGTGGGCAACGTCGAGGTGCAGCCCAGCGTTTTCGGTGCGGGGGCGACTCAGCCTAGACGGTAAGCTTCTCCCGCGGTAGCTCGCGTCTGAGCCGCCGGTGGGCGTAGTCGCGCATTTGCTGCATCCACTCCGGCCCGCGGCCATCTGAGAATCGGAAAACTCGCCCGGACTGTTCCTGGTAGCCGATCACGAAGTAATTGTCCCACTGGTTGGCTTCGATTTCCTCGGGGAAAAGCTCGATGCCAAACCGCTCGGGATGTCGGTAGGTCTCCGAGCCGGGCACGGGCACGAAGCTGGACATCAGCCAATCGTCGGGCTTGGTCGCGACCAAAAAGTCGACCGTTTCGTCGATCGTGTCCTGCGTATCGCCCGGGTTGCCGATGATAAACGACGCGCGGCATTTGATGCCTGCGCGTTTGGTCATTTCGATCGCCCGGCGATTCATCTCGACGGTTGTACCTTTGCGCATCCGTTTGAGGACCGCGTCGCTGCCGGACTCGACGCCGTAGCACAGCGCGTAGCAGCCGCTCTCGCGCATGAGGTACAGAAGCTCCTGGTCGATCGCATCGGTGCGCGTCCACCCGCGCCAAACCAGGTCGGGGTGCTCCTGCTTGATGAGTTCGCAGATGCGTACCATTCGCCGGCGGTTGGTGGTAAGCGTGTCGTCGAGGAACAGCACGTGGTTCGTACCGACGGTCTGCTTGATCTGTGCGATCTCGCGAATCACGTACTCGGGGCTGTGGAATCTTACTCGCCGCTCGTGGTGTTCGGTCGCACAAAAGGCACAGCGGTGGGGACACCCGCGCGACGTCATCAGGACCGCACATCGCTTGCCCAGGAGGGTCCGTGTGTACTGAGACCAGTCGATCAGACTGCGGTCCGGTATGGCCAGATCGTCCAGGTATTTGCCCACCAGCGCCTTGCCGAAGTTGACGGCCTGGGCACTTGCCCTGTCCGCAAGACAGAAGCCCGGTCGACGAAGTGACTCAAAGAACGTCTCCGTGCGGCCCAGGCGATCATAATCGCGCACGAGTTCGACGAAGGTCTGTTCCGCTTCGCCGACGGCGGCTACGTCGAAGGACGATCGCTCGATTACGCTGACAGGCTCGACTGTCGCATGAACACCGCCGGCCACGAGCAATACCTCGTCGCCGAGCCGTTCCTTGTAGAACTGGGCGACCTGCCGAGCGTAGGGGAACTGCGGGGAGGCGAACGACACACCCACGATGTCGGCGTTGTGGCGGGCAAGCTCCGCCTCGATCGCGGCGGGCGTGATGTCATCCAGCAGGTTCAGATCGACGAACTCAATGTTGTGGTAGCCGCCGCGCCGCAGAGCCGCGCTGAGATAGAGGATTCCCAGCGGGGGGTAAATCCTGCGATCGGTCATGTGCCGATTAGGTACGTAGACAAACAGGACTTTCATGCGGCGCGCTCCTTGGGCGCTGAAGTCACCAGTGAACCTATCGGCTGAACGGAGGCAACTTGTGAGAATGCCCCGTATCGGAAACTCGGTTGCGGTTGTGGAGGCGGGCGCAATTCCAGGCGACTTGGGTGGGCGAGCGTGAATCGCAAAGCTGTGTAACTTGTTCTATGGCAGTTAGTTACGGAGCGTGATGTAGTTTGAGTGGGTCGGCGACCGTCAACCTGATCGGGTGGTTCGAGCACGGTAACGCGGGCGATGATCGCATCGCGTCGTCGATGCGCGGCTGCTGGGCCACCCGCGGCATTGCGGTGAACCTGATCGATACCGACCCGCTCCGGCGGGCACAGAACCTGCCCCCGGCCGACTGGGCTGTGCTGGCCGGGGGGGATCACTGGCACGAGGATTTCGCCGAGAACTTCGCTAAGTTCCTTTCATATATGGAATTACCTTTCGCTGTGGCGGGCATGGGCGTCGCCGCCATGACCAACGGTATGCGCGAAGCGACCGAATCGCTGTTGGCCAAGTCGCGGTTTACTTGGCTGCGGGATCAGACCAGCTTTGTCCTGGTCGGCAACGACGGGCGATGTCGGCTCGGGCCCGACGTGACATGGGTCGATCCGGTCCCCGTTTCCCGCGCCGCCGGGCCGTTCAGAATCGGCGTGAATCTGCGTCCGTGGCCCCTGGGCACTTGGCGGGCCCCCGCGTGGGATGCGTCGTCCTGGCTGAGGGCGTTGGCTGGCCTGCGGGCCGAGCTGGTCCCGCTGCCGCTCTACGTGGGGCCGGGGCGTAACGATCGCCTCCTGCTGGCCGAGTTGGGTCGGCCGATGCCGGAGCGGTTCGACCCGACGCTGGTAGACGGCCTGAGCGTGGTGGTGAGCATGAGGCTGCACGGTCTGATCTTTGCGGCTCAGGCGGGGATACCGGTGGTGGGCATCGCCTATCAGCCGAAGTGCCGCCGTTTCATGGCTGAGCTTGGCCTGGAGCACTACTGCCTCGGTCTGGATGAGGCTGACCGGCTGGCTGAAACGGTCTTTTCGGCTATGAAACACCGCGAAAGCATCCGCGAGCGACTGCTTGCCATTCGTCAGAAGCTGCATACGCGGGCGACCGAGCTGATGGCCGAGCTTACGGGCCTCATCCTGGCGGACGGGCAGTAGTTCCCTGCCGGCAGTGCCGATAACTAGTGCGGGAGGACCGCGCCTGGGCTTATGGACAGCCAGACAGCAGAGCGAAAGCAAGCCGCTGAGCTGTCGTATTGGCAGAAGCTGTACGGCGAACTGGTTGGCGGGGCAGCAGACCCGGTCGATGCCCTCATGCGGGTCAGTTGCGAACGGACGTTCCCGCGGTATCTGCAGGACCTGGGGCTGCAAGTGGACAGCTTTGCGGGCAAGCTGGTTCTGGAGGTGGCTTGCGGTCCGAACGGGGGGCTGAACTGGTTCGAGGACTGCGTGGCGATCGGCGTGGACGAGCTGATCGAGCCGTACCAGCAGATCGGCTATCCCCTCTGGCGGCATCGGGTGCGATACGTGGCTGGCCGATCCGAGGCGCTGCCTGTGGCCGACGCGTCGGTGGATGCGGTGGTGATGACCAACGCGCTGGATCACGTGGAGGACCCGGCGCTGACGGTTGCAGAAATCCGGCGGGCGTTGCGGACGGGTGGCGTGTTCCACCTGGATGCAAACTATCAATACAAGGTGACCACGTGTGAGCCGCACCAGTTCAGCGACGAATCGTTAGGGAGCATGCTGGAGCCACACTTCGACGTTGTGAAGGTGCGCGAGTTGGATCGTCCGGAGCAGCGCTTGCGGCAAGCTCTTTTCCGATGCCGTGCCATCTGAGGTGCAGGTCGTGGGTCAACCCGAGGTCAGCCTGATCATTCCGACGCGCAACCGTTGGTCGGCCCTTGCGCGGACGCTTGAGGCGCTGGCGGGTCAGACGGTGTTGGGGCGCTTTGAGGTGATTGTGGCCGACGACGGCAGCGATCAGCTGCAGGCTGCCGATCTGTCGGGTGCCGACTGGCCGATGCCTGTGCGCCTGCTGAGGCTGGAGCACGTGGGGATCGGGCCGGCCAAGAACCGGGCGATCGCCGAGGCGCGAGGCCGTCTGTTGATCTTTATCAATGACGATACGTATCCCGAACCCGACTTCGTCGAGCAGCACCTTGCAGCCCGCGCCGACGCGGGGGGACACGAGTGGATGCATCTGGGTCTGACGCGATGGCGCGACTGGCCTGATGCGAATCTTTTCGATCGATTGATCGCCGAAAGCGGGATGATCTTTTTCTATCACAACCTCCAGCCACGAGCGCTGTACAACTTCCGCCATGCATGGAACTGCAATCTTTCAATCGACGCGCAGGCGGTTCGCGATGCGGGGGCGTTCAACGAACAGTTAGGGCCGTTTTTCTTTGAGGACCTGGAGTTGGCCTTCCGGCTCGAGCAGCGCGGCTGGCAGGTGCGCTATTGGCCGGAGGCTGTAACGACCCACGATCATCGTTACACGCCCGACGCCTACCTGCGGCGCGAACACCTGCTCGGGCGGATGGCTGTGTGGCTGTGGCGGGCCAATCCGCAGTGCTTCGAGGCTGTGTACGGGGCGCCGCTGGATCGCGAGTACGTGGCCTACTGCCGGAAGTTTATCGTTGATCAGCAGCATGAGGCCGAGCGCATGGCTGAGCGGTTCCGCTCGTGGGATCGGCTACCGGCTGATGTTCTGACGTCGTGGCCGACCGGCGGGTCGGCACTGGTCGAACTGCTGGTGGCGGCTCATCGTCTGTTGAAGCGGTGGACGTTCCGCTGCGGGTTGGTGGAGGAGGCCGACCGGCGCGGGGATCATCTGGGTGGCGGTGCGGCACGGCGGGTGCTGCGACGCAAACTCGACACGGCGATCGCATAGAGCGGCAGGGGTGCACGGGGGCGGAGTCATTGGCGGTGAAGGTTCTCCACATCGGCAGCTACTGGATGGGCGAGAACGACATTGTCCAGCGCATGGCCGCCGTGCTCTCGGAAATGGTCCCGACGGTGTGTATCGACACGCTGCTCTATCAGAACGGCTGGCACCGATGGGTTGAACGGGAAGGAGAAGTGTACTGGCTTCGGGAGGACGCACTGCTGCCCGTGGTGGAGCAGGAACGGCCGGACGTGATCGTGTGCAATGCGGGGGGGCACGGGATTCGACCTGAAACGCGTGCTCGCCTGGGAAAAGCAGTGCTGGTGGGCATCGCCCTGTCCGACCCTGACGTTTTTGACTATCAGACGCGATACATCGCGCCACACTTTGACCTGTTCTACACCAACTGCCCCGACCGCATCGGCGACTATGCGTCGATCGGGGTGGAGGCACGCCTGCTGCCGTTCGCGGTCGACCCGGCGTATTACCGACCGCTGGGATTGGAGCGTGACCTCGACGTGGTGTTAGTGGGTCACGCTCGTCCCGACCGCAAAGTGTTCGTGGCGCCATTGCAGAGGCACTTCCGGGTAGGTCTGTTCGGTCGCGGGTGGGGCGGCGGCTGTGGCGAGGCCACCGGGCGCGAGCATGTGCGGGCGATCAATCGAGGCAAGTTGTATCTGTCGCTGACGCGAACCCTGGCGCAGTTCCACAATACCAAGGGGGGTGTGTTTGAAGCGTCAGCCTGTCGAACCCCGGTGGTGACCGAGCACTTGGCGCAGACGGCCCGATATTTCGAGTTCGGGCGAGAGATCATCGGGTTCGATGGTGCGGACGACCTGCCGCAGGTGATCGCCGCGTATCTGAACGATGGGTCGCGTCGAGAGGCCGTCGCCGAGGCGGCCTACCGGCGCGTGTTGCGCGAACACACGTGGCAGAAACGATGGGAGCAGGTCCTTGACGACGTGCGTAGCCAAAGCCGATTGGGACCGGCTGTGGCAGGGCGGGTTTGACTACCAGCCGCTGACCGGGTGGGAGCGATCCGTCTTTGCCGAGCTGGCGGTGCTGCTGGCCGAGCGGGCCCGCGACGGTCTGAACATGCTTTCCGTCGGGTGCGGCCGAGCGGTTATCGACTACTGGCTGCACGTCGTCTTCGGCGAGCGGGTGACGGCGCTGGATACGTCGTCGACCTGCCTGCGGCAGATCCGGCAGAAGCAGTGTGCGGGACTGCTGTGCGTCCAGGCCGACGCCATGCGCTTGCCGTTTGGCGAGCGTGCGTTTTCGGTGGTGCACAATGAGGGCTTGTTGGAGCACTTTCCCGACGAGGAGGTCGGCCCTCTGGTGGCCGAGTTGGCTAGGTGTACGGACCAGTGCCTGCTGTTGGTCCAGCCGTATGCCGGATGCCGGCCGTATATCCTTGCCAAGACGTGGCTGGAGCAGAACAACCGCTGGCAGTGGGGGTACGAGCAGCCGAGGACGACGCTCGCGGGATGGGTCGAGCCGTGTGGGCTTCGCGTGGTGGCTGAGAAGACCATCGGTACGCAGCAGACCAATGAGAACTACCTGAACATGTGTCCGCCCGGCGTGGCGCGCGAGCTTCGCCAGCAGCTCAGCGAAGCGGAGATGCAGGTGGGTCCGCACCTTATGGCGGTGGCAGTTCGGGATTGAAGTGCATGAGGTCGGTCGGCTTCGGAAAGTGAGCATAGGCGCACCAGCAAGCGTCAACTACGACCTGTTCGCCGAGATCTACGACTGGGATATGGCTACGAACATCGGCCAGGCCGATCTGGGGGTGTACCACGCCGGACTGATGGGGTCTTATGGCCCCAGTTGGTTCATTGTCGCGCGCTATCGGGTGAGTTACGGGGCGGGGGTTCTCGACAGCGTCTCGTAGTAGCGTCGCAGGGCGTCGCGATAGGCCGGGGGGAAGTCGTCCTCGCGGACGTCGTAGATGTCGGTCCAGTTACGTCTGGCGGGGCCGGACGATGCGTCGCGGCGGAACCGTTGCGGGCCAGCCAGTGAGCCGTATAGCGTCTCCATCTCGCCGACCAGGACCCGCCTGCGACGCAGGGCATTGCGGTAGCGATAGTTCCGCAGGTCGTCCTCGGTAAGGCGCATGAGGCGGATGAGGCCGTCGAGACGGGCAAAGCTGTCGAGTTTGGCGCCCTGGAGCTGAATATCGATCTTCTCGGCGCGGTTGCGCAGCGATGCCTGGCGGCTGGCGAGCCGACCCAGCTCGCGCTTGATCTCGGGGGGGACGGGGCCTTCGAGACCTTCACCGCCGACGCCCGACAGCTTGCCGCCGCCGGTGGCCCCGCCCGGTGCTTCGCCTGAGGTGTCCTGAATCTCGCCGGCCTGGAAGGGGTCGGGCGAGAGTCGCGTTGGCGTGCGTCGGCCGCCCTTGCCGGTGGCGGTCTGTTCGACCATCTCGCCGACGGCCCGGCCGGTGCGGCCCTCGCCGCTTCGCCCGCCGATCTCGCTGGCGTTGGGCAGCAGGTTGCCCGTGACGCCCTTGGCGCTGAAATTGCTGATGGGTCCGTCCATGGCCGCCCAGCCTGCGCCTTTGTCGAGCGAGTCGGCCCAGCCGCTGGTGACATCCTCGATATCGTCGAACAGGTCTTCCTCCTGTTCGAGCAGTTCGCCGACGATGTCCTCCAGCTCGTCGGGCAGTTCGGCCATGGGCACGTCGATGTCTTCGAGCGGCTCCTCCATCGACCACTTGATGCGATCCGGCTCGTCGGGCAGCCATTTTTCGATCTGGGTGGTCAGGTCCTCCGCCAGTTCCAGACCGACCTGTTCCAGCGCGACGGCGATCTCGATGCTCTTGTTGTCCAGGGCGTTGACGGCCATCTTCACGTCGCTCTGGATCTCGACAAGTTCGGCCACCAAGGACGAGTTGGCGAAATCCTGCTTGGGCAGTTTGGAGAAGTCGCTGATCAGATCCCCGAGGAACTTTTCCCACTGCTCTTCGATGGTCCGCACTTGCTCCAACAGCGCCAACTCGGGCTGGCTGAAATCTTCGACGGGCATTTTGGCCAGCGACGTCGTGGCGTCGATGACCATGTGCTGTTGCTGGATGAACTGCTCAAGAGCTTCTGTAAGTCTGGCCAGCGCGGCGGGCTGGCTGGTGGGCATATCGCCGCCCGGCTCGGCGAGGTCGCTGGCAGCCGTTTGCTCCGGCGATGGTAACAGCGCGCCCAGTAGGCTCGCGATTGCCTCGATGATCCGGTCTTGCATGGCAATGAGCGTGTCGGCCGCCCGTAGGAATTGCTGTTCCTGCTGATATTGAGCCAGCGACGTGGCCGCCGCGACGGCCCGCTGCGCATAGTCGACCGACAATGATCGTAGTGTTTGGCGAATCGGTTCCATGTCGGGCTGGAAGGCGAACGTCTCCACGAGTTCGGCGAGCCCGTGGTGGACCTGGCGCTGCCCGTCGGCCACCTGCTTCACGTGCGTCGGCAGGGCGTCGTGTCCGATCATCTTCTTTGCGAGGACGGTGTCGCCTCGAACACTGACTTGCAGCTTGAGGAGCTTCTCCAGTCGCTGCCGCAGCCGCTCCCACGTGTCGAGCTTGCGCTGCTGCGCTTCGGCCTGGTCCACCACGATGATCTTGTATCGTTGGGCGGGGCGGTCAGCGTCGGCACTGGGTTGCGGGCTACGGCCGTCCGGCAGACTTTGATTGTCCCATGCGATGGCTCGGTAGGTGATGACATCGCCCGGGCGGTAGCGTGCCGGGTCGACGACGATGTCGGTCGCCAACTCGGCGCTGGTCGGAGCGTCGGTCGGCTCCTGACGGGTCAACATGCGCCGGCCAAGCCGTGCGTCGTCGCCGTGAATCTCGATGCGGCTGACTCCGTAGTCGTCGTCGGCTCGTACCCGCAGGCGCACTCGCTCGCCCACGACGGCGGCTACGTCGCGACCCGGCTCGACCACGGTGAGTGTGGGCGGGCGGTCGGGCACCATGCGAATGGGCCAGAAGCCTTGGGTGCGTTCCCCGTTGCTGAGTTGCCCTGTCAAAGAGGGCAGGCGCTTGGCGAGCTTGCCGTTGTGGCCGAACAGGGCGATGGCATACTCACCGTTCTCGATCGGCGCGACTTGGCCGACAAATCGGTGCCCGGCTTCGCGGCGTTGCATGGTTGCGTCAGGCTGGTCGGCGAACATGACGCGGGCCGATTCGAGCGGGTAGGCCAGGGTCAACCCGATTTCGACGACGGTGCCTTCCGGTGCCTCAATGGGTCCATCGGCTGAGCTAGCCTGCTTGGATGGCAGCCGGGTGTAGGTGGGATACCGGTAGAGGTGGTCGATGTTGATAACCGCGTTGGCATCGCGGACGGTGACGTGGTAGATCCGGCTCTGCGAATCGCCCACCTCAACGCGGTATCCGAACGAATCGACGACGGTCTGGAAGCGATGGGCGAATTGCACCGCATCTGTGGCGAGCGGCTGCATCGGCCACGAGCGGTCGGGCGTGTCGGGGCGCATTACGAACAGCCTGGCCTGGGGCGGCTGCATGCCGGCCGGGCGCTGCGAGGTCACCTTGACTTCGAGCGACTCGCCAGCAAGCAAGGTTACGTCGCCGGGCTCGACGCTGAGGATTTCGACGCCACCGGTGTGTGGAACGAAGCGCCCAGGATGGATCATGCTGGCCAGACCGGTGGCGAGATGTCCCCACGCCATCGATGCATACAAGATCGCCGCCGCCGATACGGCAGCGCTTACACCTGCCCAACGTTTCAGCCGTCTAATGGGCACGACCCGCGTCGGGTCGACTGCGCGGGTGGCCTGCGAGGCCTCGTGGACGGCTGCGCGGAGCATCGGTGCACGGTCGGCGGCGTGCTCGCGTGCAAGCTGGACGGCGTTGATCAGTCGGTTTTCCAGGCCGCCGAGCCGCTGCTCGATCCAGCGTGCCGATTGTTCGGTGGTGTGCCGGCTGAGAGCGGGGCGGACGATCCACCAGCCTGTCGAGACGATGGCCGTGGCGGCGACCAGCCCAAGCAGCGACGCTCGAAGCGACGGCTGGAGCGACGTGCTGGCGGCGACCCAACAGACGGCCAGCGCCACCCCCACCGTAAGGGCCACGGTAGCCAGCACGCCGGCCAGAAGGTGCACCCGCCGTCGGCGACGGTCGACCGCGGCCAACGTGTGGAGCACGGCTTGGTAGTCGGGATGCGAAGGCTGCTCGCCCATGCCCGTCAACCATCCCTTCTCCTGGATACTCTACCGCGCGCAACAGCGTCCCCCCAAACGTCTGTCTGAACTGAGCGGGCGCAAAAACAGGCCCTTGCGGCACGACGTTTGACGCAAGCGGCAAGGGCGAAATCGTTTGGCAAGCGAGAATTGCCCGTCCTCGGATCGGGCTGGGCTTACGACTGGGCGGGTGCCTCGTGCTTCCTGGCGATCTGGGGCAAGGATAGGAACAGCTTCTCCAGTGCCGGGGTGACGTCCTTCTTGCGGCGGCCCATCACCTTACGGGCCACCTCCAGACCGCGCTTGGCGTCGTATTCGGTCAGACCCTTGTCGGTATGCCAACTGAACGACGGTGTGAACTTGCCCGGGTGCGAACTGACGAACACGTTGCAGCAGGTTCCCAGGACGGAGCCGGTGGCAAACGCGGTGTTGATGCCCGTCTTGCTGTGGTCGCCCACCATCATGCCGACGAAGGTCTCACCGCTGTCGATCTCCTTCTGCCCATTGAGCGGCACGCGCACCGACCCGTAGGTGTTTTTCAGGTCCGAGTTGGTGCAGCCGGCGCCGAGGTTGATCCACTCGCAGACGTAGGCGTGGCCCAGAAACCCGGTGTGCTGCTTGTTGGAGTAGCCGTGGACGATCGAGCACTCGACCTCGCCGCCGACTTTGCAGACCTCGCCCAGCGAGGTGCCCTCGCGGATCATGGCCGTCGGTTGAATCAGGCACTTGCGGCCGATGTAGCAGGGCCCCTGAACGGTGACGTTCGGTGAGATGGTCACATCGTCGTCGATGTAGATGGGTCCGTCCTCGGCGTCGAGCACCGAGCAGGGCTTGATCACGCTTCCTTTGCCGACGTATACGGCCGACTCGTTGAGCACGTACGCCCCATCACAGAGCCGGCCCTCGATAGCGGCCCCGCCCGATCGCTTCCAGTCCTCGACCAGCTCATCTTCGTTGGCGTGTACCAGATCCCACGGGTATCTCATCAACCCGCGCTTGGGCAGCTCGCATTCGACCTGCTTCAGTGCGGCGAGGGAGGCTGTGAGTTTTTCGACATTCAGGAGCACGTCGGGGGTGAGCCTGGCGGCCGTCGCCGCGTCGGCCGAGATGTAGACCACCTCGCCGTTGCTGACGCCGTACGTGCCCGGCTTGATCTGTTCGGGCGAAAGCCCTTTGAGCAGGCGGCCGTTGACGAATACCGCTGCGCCGCCCGGCGCCTGGTTGACCGGCAGGGCGAGCCGTTCGGCCACCACGTCGGCGATCTCCGGCCGCACGGACAGGCGCACGGAGGCCTTGGGCCAGGTGCGTTGCTGCTTGTCCAGCAGCGACGTATACCCGCATCGCAGCTCACAGCACGCCCGCCAGTACACCAGCGGCAGAAGGTTTCGGTAACTCGAGTCCTCAAAAATGACCACTTGATCCATTCTCCGACCTCCCGATGTCTGTTGCAGGGGCGACATTATAGAGGGCGCGTCCAGCCCATGCCAGACGCGCCCCTGATTGGTAAAGAGAAAAGCTCCACTCCAGTGCCGGTGAGAGGGCTTTGATTGAACCCTTCCTCAACGTGGGTGGCTGTCGGCTCGCCCGGGCCGCCTCGAAGCCGAGGTACGCCTAGCACTTAGCCTGTCCAGCCTCCCAGGGTTCATATCATAGGTTCGTATCAAAGGATCCTCTCCGTCGAACACAGCAGAGGCTTTTCTCTATATCTTATCCTTACACATTTCCGCGTCGGAATCAACGCGCGATTCTCCGATGCTGCGTGAAGCGCTTCGGGCGCCCTTGACATTTGACGGCGGAGTTGTTCCGCGCGGGGCGGCGGCGCGGGGCTGGTGGCTCGTTGACGCTTGCTCGCCGGCCGCGTAGAATCCCGCCGCGTTCTTGTGTCGGTTACGCTGGCTGCATAGGAGGAGCGAATGCGCGAGGTGCGATCACAGCGATTGCAGGTGTTGCCGCCGTATCACTTTGTCGAGATCGACCGTAAGAAGCGTCGGGCCGTCGAAGCCGGGCGTGACGTGATCGATCTGGGCATCGGCGACCCGGACAAGCCCACGCCGAAGTTCATCCGCGAGCGTATGGCGCGGGCGATCGAGGATCCGGCCAACCATCGCTACCCCTTTGAGATTGGCGTTCCGGCGTTTCGGCAGAATGCGGCTGGGTTCATGCAGCATCGGTTTGGCGTGACGCTCGACCCGCAGACACAGGTCATGGCGGTGATGGGCAGCAAGGAGGCTTTGGCGCATCTGCCGCTGGCGGTTGTGAATCCGGGTCAGGTCGTGCTCGTGCCCGACCCGGGGTATACGGTCTACTACGCGGCTACGATCTTCGCCGGGGGCGAGCCCCATAGGATGGCGCTGAGTGAGAAGACCAGGTGGCTGCCCGATCTCGATGCGATTCCCGCCGACGTCTGCCGCAAAGCCCGGTTGATGTACCTGAACTACCCGAACAACCCGACGGCCGCCGTGGCCGACGAGCGTTTCTATCGCCGCGCGGTGGACTTTGCCCGCAAACACGACATTATCGTGGTGCAGGATGCGGCCTACAGCGAAGTCTATTTCGATACCCGCCCCCCCAGCATCCTCGAGGTCCCCGGCGCCGTCGACGTAGCCGTTGAGATCCATTCGCTCAGCAAGACGTTCAATATGACCGGATGGCGGATCGGGTTTGCGACGGGCAACGCCGAGGTGTTGGCGGCGTTGGCGGCGGTCAAGGCGAACGTCGACTCGGGCCAGTTCAACGCGATTCAGGCGGCGGCAGCCGAGGCCTTGGCCCAGGCCGACCACGTCGAAGTGAAGGCCCTGCTCGACATCTACCGCGAGCGGCGCGACGTGCTGGTACCTGGACTGGTCGATTCGGGCTTCGAGGTGCGCAAGCCCGAGGCCACTTTCTATGTGTGGGCTCGGTGCCCGAAGGGCCATTCGAGCATGGAGGTGGCGGGTCGGCTGTTGGACGAGGCCGACGTGAATATGGTTCCGGGGATCGGCTTCGGCGAGCCCGGGCGAGACTACGTTCGCGCGGCGCTGACCGCGCCGGTCGACCGCATTCGAGAGTCCATAGATCGGATTGCCCGCATAAAATGGTGATGGCCTCACGGGGGTGTGCGACGTACACAGCGTACATTGGCGTCGGGTCGAACATGGGCGACCGCCAGACGAACATCGACGCAGCCATACGGGCCCTGCGCAGCGTGGCGGGGGTCGAGTTCGTCGGGGCCTCGTCGATACGGCCGAGCCGGCCCGAGGGCGGACCGCCGGGTCAGCAGGACTACCTCAACGCCGTCGTGGCGATCCGCACCACATTGGGTCCGCGCCCGTTGCTGGATGTCCTGCGGCGGATCGAGCAGCAGCTTGGTCGGCGTCGCGTCGAGCGGTGGGGCCCGAGGACCATCGATCTCGACCTGCTCTTGTACGACCAGCAGGTGATTGACGAGCATGATCTGGTCGTTCCGCATCCGAGAATGCACCAGCGCCGTTTTGTCATGGCGCCGCTGGCGGAGATTGCCCCCGATACGATGCACCCGGTGCTCGGACGATCCGCTAACGAGATACTACGGGATCTACCGAACGATGTCGCTGAAGGTGGCAACGACTATTGACCAGGTCCGCGAGGCCGTGGGCCGGGCCAGGCAGGCGGGGCAGAGGATCGGGTTTGTCCCGACCATGGGTGCGCTGCATGCGGGGCACCTTTCGCTGATTCGTGCGGCGCGAGCCGACTGCTCGTTCGTGGTGGTCAGTCTGTTCGTCAATCCCACACAGTTCGCGCCCGGTGAGGACTACCAGAAGTATCCGCGCACGTTGGACGCCGACGTGCAGGCCTGTCGCCGAGAGGAGGTCGATCTGGTCTTCGCGCCGGCAGCGGATGTGATGTACGCCGCCCAACCACTGACCACCGTGCACGTGGCCAGGCTGACCGACGTGCTGTGCGGACCCCACCGCCCCGGCCACTTCGACGGCGTGACGACCGTCGTGGCCAAGCTTTTCAACATCGTGCAGCCCGACGCGGCATACTTCGGGCAGAAGGACGCCCAGCAGGCGGTGGTGATCAAGCAGATGACCGCCGATTTGCTCTTCCCGGTCGAGATCGTCGTCTGCCCCACGGTCCGAGAGGACGACGGGCTAGCCATGAGCAGTCGGGATGCGTATCTGTCGAGCCACGAGCGAGCGCAGGCCGCAGCGATTTATGCGGCGCTCGAGGCGGCGGCTGAACGGGTGGCACGCGGCGAACGGGCCGTGACGACGCTCGTCGAGCAGATCACAGCCGACCTGGAAGCAGCGGGTCCGTGCAAGATCGACTACGTCAGTATCGTCGATCCCGAGACGCTACAGGCCTTGCAGCGCGTGACCGGCCCGGCGCTGGTGGCCGTGGCCGTGCGTATCGGCTCGACCCGACTGATCGACAATCTGCTGGTGGACGCGGGCGGCGCCGTCGGCAACAATAATGGGGCACAACCGACGGGCGAGGCCCAGTGAGGCGCGGGTTTCGCGCGGCGCGGCACGAGACGGCGCGACGGCGCCGGTCAAGCGGCGTCGGACCGCACCATCAGGATCGGAGCAGATATGAACCCGTTTCTCTTCGAAATCCCCATCGTGGGTTGGACGGTCAAAGGCTACGGGCTGATGTTGATGATCGGCTTTCTGTTGGGCGTCTGGCTGGCGGCTCGACGTGCGATGAAGTGCAAGGCCGATCCCGACATGGTGCTCAACGTGGGCTTTGTCGCGCTGATCTGTGGCATAATCGGCGCGAGGCTTTGGTATTTCGTGCAGTACTACTCCGAGGGCTTCGCCCACCGGTCGCTGCTGCCGGCGTTTTTCGATTGTGCGGGCGGCGGCCTGACGTTCTACGGCGGACTCCTGGGTGGCTTGGGGGGCATCCTGGTGTACCTGCTGCTCAAGCGGGTTTCGCTGAGGCTGTATCTGGATATTATCGCACCCTCACTTGTGTTGGGCCTGGCGTTTGGCCGGATCGGATGTTTTCTGAACGGCTGCTGTTTCGGCGACGTGTGTGCCGATCGGGAAGGTCATAGGCGCGTGCCATGGACCGTGACGTTCCCCTACGGCAGTCCGGCACACCGCTTCCAGTGGCAGCGCCTGCAAACCGATCTGCCCAAGGAACTGGTCGTGGTAAGCGAGGTGGGTTGGGGCAGCGTCATCAACCGAGAAGCGATCTACGATCCGCCGACCACCCAGCAGATCGAGAAGCTTAAAGCGATTGAGAACCCGAGGAAGCGTGCCAAGGAACTGGCGCCGTTCACGGCCCTGCTTGGACAGGCGCACCGTTGGAAGATGACGCCGGACGAGCTGGCGGAGTTGGCGTCACAATATCGGTCGCTGCCGGTTCAGCCCACGCAGCTCTACAGTTGCATCAACGCGCTGATGATCTCGCTGATTCTATCGATCCTGTTCACTCGTCGGCGCCGGCATGGTATTCTGGTGAGTTGGACGTTCATCCTCTATGGAATATCCCGCTTTATTCTGGAGCAGATCCGCACGGAACCGCACGATGTGTGGATCTTCACCAATGCCCAGGCGGTCAGCGTCGTCTTGGTCGTATTGGGTTTAATCCTGCTTGTGATCTTGCGTTGCTTGCCGCTGACGTCCCCTCGGGCCGTGCCCGTGGTTCTGCCTGAGGCGGAATAGTCAGCGTACGCAGCCCAACGTCTGAATCCTCGCTCGATGGTCAGCACGTTTTGCGCGCGGTTACGTCGCGCGCCAAAGGTCCGCAGAGCCCCCTGCGGGTTGACCCAAAACGCTCGGTTGATTAGTCTAAATGCAGGCGTTGGGTGACCGTAGCTCCATTCGGTCAGACCGTGATGGGCGATCCGTCGATACAGGCCAGACGACCGGGCGCGGGCAGCCGTGCCGGCGGCGTCATTAGAGGGACCAGTCAGATGTACGCGTCCGAAGAAATTGCCGAGCACAGAAGGTATGTGGCTTTGCGCACGGTGTCTGTGATTTGTGGATTGGTCGTGAGCATCGGGGTCCTGTCGGGCTGCTGGGTGTTGGAGCAGCTTCCCGATCTGTTCGACGGTTCGGGCGGCGAGCAGCCACCTGCCGGCCAGGAGCTTCCTGCCGATCGACTGCCGGCTGCCGCGTCGGTCACGACCCGCGTGATCAACGAGGCCCGGGTGCCCGCCGACGTGCGTGTGGTCTATCTGATCGAACAAGACATGGTCCATCACGCCACCTCGCTACTCGGCGCCGCGCCCGATGCGACCAGCACCTCGGATGTGGGCCCGGATGAGGCCGACACAGTCGTCGTGGACGGCGCGTTCCTCTTCGACGAGGCCGGCGGGGCGCGCGTTGGCCAGGCGGCGCAGCCATTCGGTCCTCTGGTCTTCGTGTCCGGTGCGGACTTCCAGAGCGGCGATGTGTTGGAGGTTCGCCTGCGTCCCGACGGGGTGGAGGTGAATCGGCCGCCCACGGCCTTCGACGTGGAGGTGTCGGCCGAGCCCGGCAGCCCGACCCAGGTTACGTTGCAGGCGAGCGATCCTGACGGTGATCCGTTGACGTTCTCCATCGTGGACGAGCCGCTGCTTGGCTCGCTCACCGACCACGAGGACGGCGACGACACCGTGACCTATTGGCCGCCCGGAGAGTACTACGGGCCCGCCAGCTTCACCTTCGTGGCCAGTGACGGATTGGCCGTTTCGAACGTCGCCACGGTGTTCATCGACGTGCTGCCGCCCGACCAGCCGCCCTTTATCAATCTATTGCACCCTGACGGGCCGCTCTTTGTGCAGGTCGACCGCATTGTGGTGGTGCGCTGGGTTGACGACGACGACCTTGGCTCGGCCCAGATCAACGTCTGGTACAGCGACAGCAGCGAACTGGGAGGCGGCACCCAGGAGGGCCTGATCAACCCGTCGCCCATCGACCAGGCCACCGGTCCCGACCGGGTTGATTTTGACACGTCCGGGCTGAGCATGGGCACGCTCTGGTACGTCCACGCGGTGATCGACGACGGCGTGAACGCGCCGGTGATTTCCACGGGAGGGCCCATCACGCTGACCATCGAGCCCTACGGGCAGATGCAGGTTTCGGAAGGTCGATGGTACGAGGGCGAGCAGTGGCGCGTCCTGGGCGATCAGGACGGCGGTGCGATCGGCTCGCTGGCCGCCGGCGACGTGAATGACGACGCGGCAGATGACCTCGTGATCGGAGCCAGTCAATATGGCGATCATGGTCGCGTGTTCGTGCTCTACGGGCGCGACTCGCTATACGATCCGAACGACCCCAACGTGCCGATCTGGACGAATCAGATCGTCCCGCCGCTGGGCAACTATGTCGAGATCTATCAGGACCCGAACAGCCCCGACCCCAACGCTGGGCGTATCGGGCACGATGTGGCGTGCGGATACCTATTTGACTATCTCCAGCCGCCGGCGGCACCGGTAGAATCGGCCAGCACGCAAGGCGGCGCCGATGTGCTGATCGGTTCGCCGCAGGGGCGAGCGGTCGACGACCAGGGCGCCGGCGAGGCGGTCCTGCAGTTCGGCGGGCCGATCGCGTCCGGTCCGTCGCCGGTCGACTACGCCGACCTCTTTAGCAACAGCGCCGGCTACGCTTTGCCTGCGGATCCGATGTATCCAGCCCGGGGCGTCGGCTGGTCGGTGGCGATCGGCGACATCACCCACAACGGCGATAGGCCTCTGATCGGCGCCCCGAGCTACGGGCGCGGATACGTCTTTGCGATTGTGCAACCGCTCGTTGAACCGCCGTACCGCTCGCCCTTGGATACCGGGGCGGCGGTCTTTTACCTCGATCCGAACGGGCCGTCCGACTTCGCCCAGTTGGGCTGGGCGCTGGCTGGCGGGGGCGACCTGGATGCCAACGAGGGGCCCGATGTGGCCATGGGCGCTCCGACCGCCGATCTGGGTGGCGGGCCCAACGCCGGGTCGGTGTGGGTGGTCGCTGCAGAGCGGGAATATTACGACATGGGCGGACAATTCATGCTCCCGCAGGAGCCAAACATGCCCGTGTCCCCGTCGGCCAAGATGTGGCGTGTGGATGGGGCCGAGGCGGGTGATCAGTTCGGCTCGTCGTTGGTCTTTGCTAACTTGGACGGCGATTGGGCGGTCGACGATCTGATCGTCGGGGCGCCGAACTGGTTTGACGGTTCGGGCAAGGTGTACGCGATCGTTGGCGACGATCCGTACGACCCGAACGATCCGAACGCACCCGGCCTGGGCGATCAGACAGCCGCTCTCAACGCGGGCGACATCGCACCGATGGGCATGGGTTGGGAGTTCCGCGGCGCGCCAGGCGACCAGGCGGGTACGGCTGTGGCGATCAACGACTTTGATCTGGACGACGATAGCGACATCGTCATTGGCGCACCCGGCGCCGACGGCGGGGCGGGCGCCATCTATGTGGTTTATGCTCAGACGCTTGCATCGCTGCCTCGCGTGGTTGATCTGGCCGGGATCGGCGGCTCGCTGCCGGGCCTGAAGATCAGCGGGCAGCCGGGCGAGCGGCTCGGAAGCGATCTGACGGGTCTGGATTGGGACAGCCGCGGCCTCCAGCACGATCTGGCCGCAGCCGCGCCCGGCGCCGACACCGATGGTGCGGGAGGCGGCAGCAACCAGGGCGCGGTGTACCTGTTTCGGCTCCGACCGGCCGAGTGAGCCGGCGGGGCGTGCTGCACATTCTGCTGTAATCACAGGCACCGTGGGACGCTGCGATCGCCACCCCATGGCTGACCGCGTGCTGCTCAATGGCGGATAGGCGACTTTAGTGGACGCACGCGCAGCGTCAATGACCGAACCACCGCGGGCGATCCTTCTTGGGGGAGCGCCACGGTGTGGTAAGAGTATCGCCGCGCGCGCTATGTCGTCTCTACTGGGCTTTGGGGTCATCTCGACCGACGACCTCGGCGAAGCCGCTCGGGCCGTGACCGACCCGGTTGGTCATGCTGACCTTCACGCCTTCCAGGCGCAGGACCACCGCGAATACTACATTGCGCACTCCGTTGTGGAGTTAATAAATGACGCTCAGCGAGCCCATCGCGCGTTTTGGCCCGCCATTCGGTCGGTGATTCGAGCCCACTTGCATTGGGGTCGCCCCGCGATCATTGAGGGCTGGGCAATTCTGCCGGATCTGGTTGCGCAGGCTGGGTTCAACGAGGTATCTGCACTCTGGCTTGACGTTCCGGCGGCGTCGATTGAGTCGCGGGTGAGAGCCGATGTGGGGTTCTACGGCGGCGCGTCGGATCCGGAGCGAATGATCCGGCAGTTCGTTGGGCGCAGCGTTGCCTTCTCGTCGTGGCTTCAGCAACAGACCTCGACGCTGCGCCTGCCCTACCTTCAACTCTCGGGCACAGAGTCGCCAGACGAGGTCGCTGAACTGTGCCTCCGCACGATCGGTGTGAACTCAGCAGTCAACTGATAGGCTGCTGGGAGGTGAGCGCTCGATGCGTTAGGAGCTGGGTGAGGCCGAGGAATCGTGCCCTCTGCGCGGCACGAGGGCGGCGCAGGCGGCAGCCGGCAGCATGCCTAGCGCCATGACGGCGAAGGTAAGTTCGATCTGCTGGATCGCGCCTACCACCACGCCGGCGAGCACCGAGCCCAGCCCCCAACTGGCGCCCATCTGTAACGACGACGCCAGTCTTGCCCCAGCGGGCACCATCTGCTGACTCATGGCGATGGTGACCGGAATGGTCGCGTTGGCCAGAACGCCAGCCACCACCAGCATAGCCCACTGGTGCCACCCGCTGAGCATCGGAATCAGCCAGATCGTCGGCAGCGCAGCCAGCATCGTGAGCACCAGCAGAGGCTTTTCGGTGCGTTGGCGCGCCACGTAGCCGCACAGCAGGCCGCCCACGCCTCCCGAGAACACGAACGCCAGCACGAAACGCCCCGCCATCACCTCGTCGCCCCCTCGGCTGACGGCCAACCAGCTCAGACCCAGACACACCCCGAACGTGCTGAAAGCCCGAAGCGTGTTCACGCCCACGAGTAAGCCGATCGGCAGAACCTTGCCGCGGAACGCCTCGACCAAGCCCACCTGCTTCGGCGAGGACAGGTCGCGGGTGTGGCTCCGCCCGAATGCCGCCCACAGCGCGACCACCGCCGCCAGGGCCGGCAGCGCCACCAGCCAACTGTTGGCCGGCCCGTAGGCTTGGTTGACCCATGGGATGATCCCCGGGCCTGCCGCCAAGCCCACCGTGCCGGTGAACAGAAACAGTCCCGTCGCCAGGCTGCGATGTCGAGGAAGCGAATCGCCTGCCAGCACCGCCGCCTCGGGATGGTACACAGCCACGCCCAACCCGCTGATGACCAGCCAGAACATCGCCGCCCACAGATCGGTCGACATGATCGAAAACGCCAGCCCGACCCCCGCCAGCGCCGGGCCCGACAGGGCGATCCGCCGCGGCAGGCCGTGGTCGCTCAGCCAGGCCATCACCGGCTGAAGCGACGAGGTGGCCACCGCACTGAGCGATGGGATCAGGCTGGCCTGTTCCTGGGAAAGTCGATGACGGACCGCGAAGTACACCATCATCGGCGCCCAGACGATCGCGTAGGCGTCGACACAAATGTGCCCCAGCCCGAGGATCAGCAATCGCACTGCACGTCCGGACGGCATCGCAACTCCGCGGCAAGAGGGCGGATTGTAGCAGAAGCCCGCTGGCGGCGTGAGGCGACGCATTGTGGGGCGCGCTCGGCTATACGTAGGTGGGGGCAAATCCGCTCATGTGCCGATAAACACACGGGAGGCGTGTGCGCCGTCGCTGGTGGTCAGACGGCGTGCCCGATTGTCGGGTGGCATGCCTAAGTCCGCCGCGGCGGACGCAGGCATGGTGCTCGCCGTCGCTAGCTTTGACGGGGAGGTCGCCATGAGCGAGCAAGACGTCGGGCATAATGTGTGTCCCATCCGCATCGGCGATGCGGTGGTCGGTCCCGGTCAACGCGCGTACGTAATCGCCGAGGTCGGGGTCAATCACAACGGCGATGTGGAGACCGCCAAGCGGATGGTCGACGTCGCGCGGCAGGCCGGCGCCGACGCGGTCAAACTCCAGGCGTTCCGGGCCGAGCGGCTGGTGACCCGATCGGCCTCGATGGCCGATTACCAGAAGGGCCGTGCGCCCGGCGCATCGAGCCAATACGAGATGCTGCGCGAGCTGGAGCTTTGGCCCGATGCGTTTGCCGAGATTCGCACCCACTGCCGCCAGTGTGGCGTGGCGTTTCTGGCCACCCCGTTCGCGCCCGAAGACGTAGCCATGCTGGCCTCCCTCGATCCGGTGGCGATCAAGATTGCCTCCAGCGATCTGACCAACACGCCCTTGCTGGAAACGGCCGCCGACACGCACCTGCCGTTGATCGTGTCGACCGGCGCGGCCAAGGGCGACGAGATCGACGCCGGCATCGCCTGGCTGCGGCAGCGCGACGCAGCCGACAGGCTCGTCCTGCTCCACTGTGTCAGCAGCTATCCGACCGATCCGTGCGACGCCAACCTGCGAAGGATTGCGGTGCTGGCAGATCGGTTTGGCGTGCCCACGGGCTTCAGCGATCACACGGCCGGCATCGAAGCCGGCGCGCTGGCGGTTGCCGCCGGGGCGGTGATGATCGAAAAACATTTCACCCTCAATCGCAACCAGGTCGGGCCTGATCATTCGTTCAGCCTCGAACCGGACGCGCTGGCGGCGTATATCCGCAACATCCGCCTTGCCGAGCAGATGCTAGGCTCGGGCAATCTGGATTGCACCGACTGCGAGCAGCAGGTCCGCAACTTAAGTCGCGCCAGCGTGGTGGCCGCCGTCGACATCGCCGCCGGTCAGGTACTGAGGCCCCACATGCTGGCGGTGAAACGTCCCGCCGGCGGCATTGAACCGTTGCACCTGCACGAGCTGATCGGTCTGACCGCCGCGCAGGACATCCCCGCCGACACGGCGCTGATGTGGGAGATGATCGGTTCGCCGGCGCCCGTCGGGGTATGATCGCTGTGCTCACGCCCAGTGACGTGGGGCGGCAGGGCAGCCTCAGGCGAAGCCGTACGCCGGCGTTGCATGCCACCCGACCGTCACACGGTTCTTGTAACCCGTAGTCCCGTCGGCAAACATGTCACCTGTCGAGTGGTTGCGGGATCGTGAGGAGTCAAGTGCAGTGGATTCGAAGCAGCGAGTGACGGCGGCGATCGCCCGCCGAACCGTCGATCGCGTGCCGCTGGGTTTCTATGCGGTGGACCACGATACGGTTGAGAAGGTGCTTGGCCGTCCGACGTACGTGCGGAACAAGATCGCCATTCAGGTGGCGCTGTGGGAAGGCCGGCGCGACGAGGTGGCCGACAGCCTCAAGGAGGACACCGTCGAGTTCTACCGCAAGATCGACTGCGCGGACCTGATTCTGCCGAAAGAGGCGTGCCTGCTGCCGCCGAAGGACTACCAGCCCGATCCTCCCAAAAAGATCGCCGAGCATCAGTGGGAAGATCGTCAGGGGCGAATCTTTCAGGCCGTGCCGCACGTCAACGAGATCGGCGTCGTGCACGATCCGACTCGCGGAGCCAAGACCTACACCGAGGCCGACTTTGCCGGCCCGGCCGAAGCGGTCGAGCCCGACGCGTCCGCGTTCGAAGTGCTGGACTACGTGATCGAACATCTGGGTCGGGATCGCTATGTGTGCAGCGTCTCGGGGGGAATCACAGCCATGACCTTGCCGGGCGGCACGGAGCACGGGTTGATGATGTACGCCCTTCAGCCGGAGGTCATTCACGCAGCCAATCGGTTGAGCGTGGCGGAACAGAACCAGATGGATCGGTGGTATATCCGGCCCCGCTGTGGCGGCGTGCTGATGGAGGAGGATATGGCCGGCACGAACGGCCCGTTGATCTCGCCGGCGATGTTCCGGGATATGTGTCTGCCTTATCTCAAGGAGCGTATCGAGCACGTGAAGCAGACGGTCGATCAGGTCGTTCTCCACTGCTGCGGACATACGATCCCGCTGATGGACATGTTCATCGAGGCGGGCGTGGACTGCTATCAGTCGTTGCAGACCACGGCCGGCATGGAGGTCGGCACGCTGAAGAAGCTGTACGGCGATCGGCTGGCGTTCTGGGGCGGCGTGGGTGTCGAATCGCTGATCGCGGGCACGCCGGACGACGTACGCCGCGAGGTTCGCCTCGCCATGGAGCGTGGTGCGCCGGGCGGGGGCTTTATCCTGGGCCCGAGTCACTCCGTGGCCAAGAACACCAGGTATGAGAACTTCATGGCCATGCTGGACGAGTTCGTCGCCTTACGTGACAAGTTCTGACGCAACCCAGCCAGGCCGACGCTCGTTTATTTGCGCGTGGGCTCGTCTACCGAACTGAGTCGAACTGCTTGACGGAACGCGGGTTGGGTCGTACCATCCGCCCCGGTGTGGGCATTGGCGGGTGATGATGAACCGATTGGCGACATGCATGGCTGGCGTGGGTTTACTGTTTGCCCTCGGCTGCGCGCAGGACGGGGCGAGTTTGTCGGACCAGGCGCCGCGTTTGTACCAGCCCAAGCAGATCGAGATCCTGCCGTTCACCAAGATCCGTAGTTTCGACGACGACGAAATCCCCGACGGGGTGGAAGTGGTGCTGCGTCCGGTCGACGCGATGGGCGACGCGATGAAGGCCTACGGCCGCTACCACGTCGAGATGTACGAGTACCAGAAAGCAACGGCTCAGCGTGCCGGCGAGAGGTTGCTGTTCTGGCAGGTGCAGGTCAACTCGGTGGCCGACCAGCGGCGGTATTGGGACCGGATCACCCGGACCTATCAGTTTCAACTGGCGTGGGATCGGCCGCTTGTGCCCAATGAGAAATACTTGCTGCACGTGACCTACTTCCCGCCGGCTGAAGAGCAGCGGCGCCTGTATGCCGAGCACGTTCTGGACTTCCGCGTGCCGGTGGATCGGCTCCGCGAAGTCTGGCGGCAGTAGCAGGAGACTTTGCTGATGAACCGTATGGGCAGGATGCTGGTGGCTGTGACGGCGCTGGCGCTGGTGGTGCTGGCGACCGGCTGTGAGAAGAAGCTGACGTACAAGCGGTTCCAGATGGTTCGTGAGGGCTACGCCACGCACATGGACGTGGAGCAAACGCTGGGCGAGCCCGATCAGAAAGCCGGCGACGTATGGAACTGGCAGGACTTCGACCGACACATCACGTGCAATGTCTACTTCGACGACAAAGGCGTGGTGGATAAGAAGGAATGGATCGACGCCAAGAAAGGCCAGTGGGAGGGGTCGGCTCCGGGCGTCGAGGAGTCAGCCGGATCGGGCGACTCGTCTGAGCAGGGATCGTCGAGCGAGCGCACGATCATCCGCACGTATGACGTGCCGTAAGGCCCCTCGACCGGATTGGGCGGGCGGTTTTTCTTCCACCACTACGACGGCGCACGTATGGCTTTGCCGCGCACCGGCGGCGTCGGCCCCCGCGGCGCGCTACAAGCCTGCGGCACGGCGTAGGGCGGCAGCCTTGTTGGTCGCCTCCCACGTGAAGTTGGGCAGTTCACGGCCGAAGTGGCCGTGACGGGCGGTCTCCTTGAAGATGGGCCGCTTCAGCTTGAGATAGCGGATCATCTCGGCCGGCTTGAGGGGGAAGTGTTCGCGGACCATCGCCGCCAGCCGACTATCGTCGACGTGCCCCATGCCGCCGGTGTTGACCAGCACGCTGACCGGGTCGGCCACTCCGATGGCATAGGCCAGTTGCACCTCGCACTCGTCAACCAGTCCGGCTGCGACGATGTTCTTGGCGATGTGGCGGGCCATGTAACTGGCCGAGCGGTCGACCTTCGAGGGATCCTTGCCGCTGAAGGCCCCGCCGCCGTGACAGCCGCGACCGCCGTAGGTGTCGACGATGATCTTCCGTCCGGTCAGGCCGGTGTCGCCGTATGGGCCGCCGATGACGAATCGCCCGGTCGGGTTGATGTGGAACGTGATCTTGTCGTTCCACAGCCTGGGGCAGATGCGGTTGACGGTGGGCTTGATGACCTTGCGGATCAGCTCGGCCTTACCCCGATCGTTGAGGTTGCCGTGCCGATCGAGAATGGGCTTGTACTCGGTATGCTGGGTGGACAGCACGATGGTGTCCAGGCGGCTGGGCACGCCCCTGCGATACTCGACGGTGACTTGGCTCTTGCCGTCGGGTCGCAGCCATTTGACCAGCCCCTTCTGCCGGACCTCGGCCAGGCGCTCGCACAGTCGATGGGCAAGCTGAATGGGCAGGGGCATGAGCGACTTGGTCTCGCGGCACGCATAGCCGAACATCAAGCCCTGGTCGCCGGCGCCCTGTTCCTTCTTCTGCTTTTTGTCGGCCGTGACGCCCTGCGAGATGTCGGCTGACTGACCGTGGAGGGTCCGGATGACGGCGCAGCTCTGATAATCGAAGCGGGCAGTCGGATCGGTGTAACCGATTTCGCGGATGGTGTCGCGAGCGATCTGCTCGGCTGATTCGAGCGTTTCGATGGCCTTGTGATTGTGGACCGTCACCTCACCTGCGATCACGACCAAGCCCGTGGTGACGAGCGTCTCGCAGGCCACGCGGGCGTCGGGGTCGTTGGCGATGAGACTGTCGAGGATGGCGTCGGATATCTGATCGGCGACCTTGTCGGGGTGGCCCATGGTGACCGACTCGGAAGTAAACAACGTGGCGCCATCGCCGTTATTCATTGTCACAGCCAAGCTTGAACTCCTTTCACGATACAGGGCGTGCAGCTTTGCTTTCCGGAAACGGGCATGATAAGGGCGCTCGCCGGGTCGCACAAGCCCGCGGTCCTCACAGATGCAGGACCTCCGGAGGGTCGCGGGCAAGCCGGTCGAGCTTGTCTGCGCTGACCTCGACGCCCCATCCCGGCCCGCCGAGCGTGCGGAATCGGCCCCCGTAGCCAAACCGCACGGGCTTGGTGACCACGTCGTCGCGCAGGAGGAAGCGGCCGAAGCTGCCTTCGGCAAAGCGCACGCCGGGCACGAGTTGCAGCAGGCGTCGTCCGACGGCTGAGAGCAGGCTCGTTTCGCCAACCATGCAGCCAATCTGATAGCCGAGACCCGCCTGCCGTGCCAGGCCGGCCAGCCGCATCGCCGGCAGAAAGCCGCCGTTCTTGCTGATGCGGATGTTGAACAGGTCGACGGCCTGTTGGTCGATCAGGTTGCGTCCCTGCTGGTAGGTAATCAGCGATTCGTCGGCCATCAGCGGTAGCCGAACGCGGCGGCGAAGCTCGGGCAAGAGCCCGGCCTGGCCGGCGCCGATGGGCTCTTCGACACAGGCGATGGGCTGGTCAGTGAGTTGCTCGAGTCGCTCGGCGGCTGTCTGGTAGTCCCATCCGCCGTTGGCGTCGAGCCGCAGGGTGGCCCGCCCGCTGCGCAGTTTCGCGCGAAGGGCCTGCAAGACGGTCGAGAGCCTTGCCTCGTCGTCGGGCAGGGCGACCTTGAGCTTGAAGTCGCGCAGGCCGAAGAGACGCTGCTTGAACAGGCTGCGGCGAAGTTTGGCGGGCGGGCCGGCGCCGAGTACGCCGCTGTAGCGGACGCGGCCCGCGCTGCCCGGGCGACCGAAGTTGGCCAGACCCATCCAGCCGGCGGCCTCGTCGACGCTCCGCCGGAAATGCCGGCTGTAGGCGTCCAACAACGCCAGCTCGACGCCCGCCCGAGCGGCGGCGATGCACTGGCCGTCGGGTGCCGCAAACGGAAGTTCGCTCAACGCCTCCAGCGCCGCCGGGAACGAGTCGGGGTTCACACTCAGCAGCGAGGGGGCAAAAACCATTTCGATGGCCTTTGCGGCCGATTCGACTGTCTCACCCGTAACGTATGGGCGGGGGTGTGTTTCGCCAAACCCGAGCGTGCCGTCGGTTAGCTCCACTTTGATCATGAGCGGCTCGGAGATATCCCGCTCGCCGGCGGCATGGGCGAAGCGAACCTTCATCGGTATGGCAAGGCGATGAATGGTGATGCGCTGGATGGCGGCGTTCATGAGTAGTCGACTCGCGATCACCCGTTGGCCTCGAGTGCTGCGACGGTCTGTGATAGTACGGGGATCGCGCCCGGAAATAAACGATGCAGCGCCCGGTTGCGGCCGGGCTGTGGCGGACGGGCTGCGGACGGCGTTGCAATCAGGGCACCGCGAGGCTATGAATGCCTGGGTCGGCGTGGAGATGGGGTCGTGTCGATAGGGATCGGCGTGCGTGATTGACGTCGGGCTGGACAAACTGAGCAAGTCGTTCGGGCCGGTGGTCGCGGTCGACGATGTAAGTCTGGCGATACGGGCAGGCGAACTGTTCTTCGTACTGGGGCCCTCCGGATGCGGCAAGACGACGCTGCTGCGATGCGTGGCGGGTTTCTATGAGCCCGATGGGGGGCGGATTCTCTTCGGGCAGCGTGACGTTACCGATCTGCCTGCCCACCGGCGCAACACAGCCATGGTGTTTCAGAATTATGCGCTTTGGCCGCACATGACGGTGGCGCAGAACGTGGCGTTCGGGCTTCAGTGTCGCGGCGTCGATCGTCGGCAGCGTCGGCAGCTCGTGCGGGAGGAACTCACTCGCGTGCAGATGGCCGATCTGGCGGGGCGCAAGCCCAATGCCCTCTCTGGTGGGCAGCAGCAGCGGGTGGCGCTGGCGCGAGCGCTGATAGTCGAGCCGCAGTGCCTCCTGCTCGATGAGCCGTTGAGCAATCTGGACGCAAAGCTGCGGCTGGAGATGCGGTCGGAGATTCGGCGGATCTGCAAGCAGGCGAATCTGACGGCCATTTATGTGACGCACGATCAGGCCGAGGCGCTCTCGATGGCCGACCGCATAGCCGTATTGCGCGACGGTCGTCTGGAGCAGGTGGGTCCGCCGCGAGAGCTTTACGAGCGCCCGGCGAATCGCTTTGTGGCGGGATTTCTGGGTGAGACGAATCTCGTGGAGGGGCACGTGAGCGGCGCTCGCGGCCCGCAGGTGCTGGTGCGCACGGCGATCGGCGAGCTTCGTAGCGCTACGTTCGATCAGACGGTCGAGCAGGGCGACAAGGTGGTGTGCTCGATTCGTCCCGAGTCGGTGCGGCTGGGGCGGGCGACGGCTGAAGCGGGCAATCGGTTCGAGGGGACGCTGACCGGCACGATGTATCTGGGGCAGATGGCGCGGCATCAGTTGCGGGTGGATCGGACGGACCTGACGGTGTTCGAGCTTGACCCGGGTGGGGGCGCCGGCACGGTCGGCGGGGCGGTCGAGGCGTGGGTCGATCCGGTCAACGTCGTGGTCTTGCGATGATTCGGCTAAGCGAGGAACGAGCCATGCGTATCGTGGCGGCAGTCTTTTTGGCGTGTTCACTTGGATTGCTGGTTCTCGGGTGCGGCAAGGCCGAGACACAACCGGACGCGGACGTGGTGGTGATCATTTCGCCGCACAATCCGCACATTCGGTCGGAGTTCAGCCGGGCGTTCGAGCAGTGGTATCAGCAGCAGTTCGGCCGGTCGGTGCAGTTGAACTGGCGCGACGTGGGGGGCACGGGGCAGATCCTTCAGTTCCTGCGCGGCGAGTACGAAGCGGCCGACAAACGCGGCGTGGGCGACGAGGGGATCGGCGTGGATATCTTCTTTGGCGGCGGGCCCACCCACGAGCAGGCCAAGCAACTGGGGCTGACCATGCCGGCGCGGGTCAGCGACGAGGCGCTCAAGCAGATCCCGCCGGAGCTGAGCGGGGTGAAGCTGTATGACCCGGACAAGTACTGGTTTGGCGCGGCTTTAAGCGGGTTCGGGATCATCTATTTCGCCGAGGGTCTCACCGAACTGAGTATGGATCCTCCGACGAAGTGGGCCGACTTGGCCGACGGGCGGTACTGGGGCAGATTGGTGCTGGCCGATGGCAGCAAATCGGGCAGCGCCCGCGCATGTTATGAGATGATCCTGCAGAAGTATGGGTGGGAGGCGGGCCTGCCCCTGCTGCTGCGGACCGCGGGCAATACGCGGCAGTTCGTCGAGAGCGGCTCGACCGTGCCGCGCGAAGTGGCCAAGGGGTCGTGCCTGGCGGGGATGTGCATCGATTTCTACGGCTACGCCCAGATCGATCAGGTGGGCTCCGACAAGGCCAACTTCGTCCTGCCGGAGGGCGAGACGGCGATCGCGCCGGATCCGATCGGCCTTTTGCGGGGTGCGCCGCATCGCCAGGCCGCTGAGCGCCTGATTGAGTTCGTGCTCAGCGAGGCGGGTCAGAAGCTCTGGTGCCTACGGGCGGGCGCCCCTGGCGGGCCCGCCAAGTACTCTCTGTATCGCCTGCCGGTTCGCCCGGACATCTACACCAAGTACAAAAAAAAAGACTTGGTGGTCTACAGCAACCCGTTCGCCCAGAAGGCGGCGATGCAGTTCGATGACCAGGTCAATGCGCGGCGGTCGCAGTGGCTGGGGTGGCTGCTCAAGGCAGCGTGCGTCGACAACCAGAAGCTGCTGCGGCAGGCGTGGAAGGCGGTGATCGACTCGAACATGAATCCCAAGCTGGTGGCCGAGTTCGACCGGCTGCCGTGCAGCGAGGGCGAGGCGTTCACGCTCGGCGAGCAGTTGGCCGCCTCCGAAGAGGGCAGGGACAAGGTCACGCGGCAATGGTTTGACTTCTACCGGGCGAAGTATGAAACGATCCTGTCGATGGCGGGGGGAGGGTGATGGCCGTCGAGCTACGCCCGTTCGAGCCGTCGGATATCGACAGGGTCATGGGCTGGATCACCAGCCGCGAGCTTCTTCTGCTTTGGGCGGGTCCGTTCCTGTCGTGGCCGTTGCGGCGCGAGGCGCTGGAAGAGCACTTGGCCGCAGCCGGTGGCGAGAAGCCAAAGCTGCTGATCTACAAGGCGGTCGATGCGGAAACGGGTGAGGCGGTCGGCCACATCGAGTTGACGGAAATCGATCATCTGAATCGCAGCGCGCGGATTGGGCGGGTGCTGGTGGGTCCGGACCGGCTGCGCGGACAGGGGATTGGCCAAGCCATCACACGAGCCGTGCTGCCGATCGCATTGGAGCAGTTGGATATGCACCGAGTGGATTTGAACGTATTTGACTACAACGCCGGTGCAATCGCCTGCTACCAGAAGGTCGGCTTCAAGCTGGACGGGGTGATGCGTCACGCTCGCCGGGACGGCAAGAACTACATCAACGTCTGCGTGATGAGCATGCTGGAGGATGAGTGGCGGGCGCTGTCCAGGTAATCGGCGTCGGCGGCAGGCGCCGCGACGGTGCTGCGATTTGGCGCGGCAAGCGGTGTTGATCGGGGAGTAATCGGGCGTGCTCTGGCGGTTCAGTTTATACGGCTTTCTGAAGAACCAGCGCTACTTTGAGGCGTTTCTGTATCTGTTCTTCATCGAGCGTGGACTGAGCTTTGCGCTCATCGGTACGCTCATCGCCTTCCGCGAGATCTGCATCAACGTGATGGAGGTGCCCAGCGGGGCCGTGGCTGACCTTTATGGGCGCCGCCGATGCATGATGCTTTCCTTCTCGGCCTATATCGGGTCGTTCATCCTGTTCGGCATGGCGGACGCGTTATGGATGTTCTTCGCGGCGATGCTGCTGTTCGCGGTGGGCGAGGCGTTCCGGACGGGCACGCACAAGGCCATGATCTTTGACTGGCTCGCCAGCGAGGGACGAGCGAAGGAAAAAACGAAGTTCTACGGCTACACGCGATCGTGGTCACAATACGGGTCGGCGTTGTCCTATATCATTGGGCCGGTCATCGTGGCCATTACCGCGCAATACGCTTCGACGTTCTGGTTCTGCATCGTGCCCTACGTCTTCGGGCTGGCCAACTTTGCGGCCTATCCGGCCTTTCTTGACGGCCAGAGGCAAACCCGTGTGTCATTGAAGGCGCTGTTCCGTCATCTGCGTGAGGCGCTGAGGCAGTGCGTCGGTGTGGCTCAACTGCGTCGGCTGCTGGCCGAGTCGATGACTCACGACGGGATGTACAAGACGATCAAGGACTACGTGCAGCCTCTGCTGATGGCGACCGTCCTGGCGCTGCCTTTCTTGACCGATGTTGCAAACGCCCGGAGGGTGGCCTTCATGGTGCCGGTGGTCTACGTTCCCATGGCGCTGCTGGGGGCGCTGGGAGCGCGCCGCGCTCACAGGTTCAGTGAGGCGTGCGGTGGCGAGTGGGCTGCATCGAGAAGAGTATGGCTGCTCGAATTGGTGGTCTTCGCCGGGCTCATCCCGGCGTTCATCTACGGAGTGTATCCGGTGGCGATCCTCGCGTTTGTCGCGCTTGGGTTTTTCCAGAACGTATGGCGTCCAATCTTCCTGAGTCGCGTGGACGATTCGTCGGACGCAGAGCTTGGTGCGACGATCCTTTCGATTGAGTCGCAGGTGAGGTCGGGCTTTGTCATCGTGGCCGCGCCGCTTATCGGTTTGGCGGTGGACCACTTTGGCACCATCTGGCCGGACGGCACGGCGAAGTTCTGGCCGATCGGTGCCCTGGGCGTTCTCGCGGCGGCCGTCGTTCTGTTGACTGTAAACAGGCACGCCCCGCAGGTCGCTCACGAAATAGAGGGCTCCGCCGGCGGCGCGAGTGGGCCGGACAGGTGATGAGGATCCATAAGCAACAGGTGCCGGCGTACGTCGTGGCAGCGGTTGTGTTTGCGCTGCTGGCGATGTTTCTGCTATGGCCCATCGCCGCGACGTTACAGGCGGGGTTCTTCGTCGATGGCGAGTTCACTGTGCGACACATCGTCAACACGTTTCAGCACCCGCTCTACCGTGCGGGGCTGATCAACAGCTTGATGATCGCGGTCGCCACGACGCTGGCGTCGATTCTGCTGGGCGTGCCGCTGGCGCTGGTGGCCAATCGCTACCGGTTTGCGGGCAAGCGAATCTGGTCGGGTCTGATCCTCGTGCCGATGATCCTGCCGCCGTTCGTGGGGGCGATCGGCCTGAAGAACCTGCTCGACCTTCGCGGCTCGGTGAACATGCTTCTGCGTTCGATCGGGGTGCTCGGCAGCGGGCCCAATGACTACATCGATTGGCTGGGCCAGAGCGGGTTCTGGGGTGTGGTGATCATGGAGACGCTGCACCTGTACCCGATCATGTTCCTGAACGTGCAGGCGGCGCTGGCGAATGTCGACCCGTCGCTGGAGGAGGCGTCGCGCAACCTCGGCGCCGGCGGATGGCGGACGTTTCGGCGTGTGACGCTTCCGCTGGCGCGACCGGGGCTGTTCGCCGGTGCGACAATCGTGTTCATCTGGTCGTTCACCGAGCTGGGCACGCCGTTGATGCTCAGCTACAACGAGGTGACCTCGGTGCAGATCTTCGACTTCTTCCGTGTCGAGTCGGCCCGGATCCATCCCCAGGCGTTTGCTTTGGTCGTTGTGCTGCTGACGTTCAGCGCCGCGTTGTACCTGATTGGCAGGGTGCTGCTCGGCCGGGGCACGACGGCCATGCTCACCAAGGCCACACGCGGGGCGGTGGAGCGATCGCTAGGCGCCGTCGGCACGATCCTGGCGACGCTGCTGTTCGGCGTGACGACGTTGCTGGCCGTGCTGCCGCACATCGGCGTGGTGCTCGACAGTGTCGCCGGCGTGTGGACGGGAACCGTGCTGCCGACCGAGTACACGGGGGACCATTACGTCAATGCGATGGACCCGGAGTACGCCGCACTGCCCAGCATCGTCAACAGTCTGAAATACTCGGTGGTGGCGACGGGGTTGGACGTGGTGGTCGGCCTGGCGATCGGCTATCTGGTGGTGCGCACGCGGATTCGAGGCCGGCAGGTGCTCGACACGCTGGCCATGCTGCCGCTGGCCGTGCCCGGGCTGGTGATGGCGGCCGGATATATCGCCATCACTCGGGCGGGAACCATGCTGGAGGCCATCGGCCCGTGGAAGGATCCGACGATCCTGTTGATCATCGCGTACGCCGTCCGTCGCTTGCCCTATCTGGTGCGCAGTGTGGTGGCTGGCTTGCAGCAGACGTCGGTCGAGCTGGAGGAGGCCGCCCGCAATCTGGGAGCTTCACCGTTGCGGACCATCCGTAAGGTCACGCTGCCGTTGATCGCCGCCAATCTGATTGCCGGATCGCTGCTGACGTTCAGCTTTGCCATGCTCGAAGTGTCCGACTCGCTCATGCTGGCGGGCGACCAGGCTTATTACCCCATTACCAAGGCCATCTACGGCATGATGAGCATCGCCGATACGGTGGGGATCGCCACGTCCATGGGCGTGATGGGTATGCTGCTGCTGACGGGGACGATCCTGGCCGCGTCGCTGCTGATCGGGCGGAGACTCGGGGCGATCTTTCGGGTCTGATTGGGCACCACGCAGCCGCTCTGTCGAAGACGGCTCGGCGCCGCGTTCAGCCGTTTAGCGATCGGGTCAGGAACCGCTCGAAATTCGCCGCGAAGTAGGCTGCCTGATTTGCACGACTGACCTTCAACGCTGCGAGCAGCCTTTTGTCCTGCTGGGCGACACTCCTGGGCCATTTCGTGTCGCCGCCCGGTCGGCCGTCCGTGCCGAAGAACATCACGTCGGCAGAGACGTAGTAGAGCGCCTTTTTCAGGGCGTCGCGCCGCCAGAGCGGAGGCGTGCCGGGTGTGCAGTCGACATAGCACTGCTCGCCCTGGACGCCTCGCCGCCGACGAGTCTCGCGGATCTTGCCGACTACAGCCAGGCACTCGTCGACCCAAGGCCAGCCGATGTGGGCCAGCGAAAAGCGCAGCGTCGGAAACTCCATAAGGCACTCGTAGTTGGCCGGTCGGCAGAAGCGCGACGTGTCGCCATACGACCAGAGAATGCCCGAGTGAAACATCAGCGGCAGGTCGAACTCGGCGATCTGCTCGTACAGCCGCATGCAGGGCGGGTCGTAGGGCATCCATCCGTCGGGAATGATCTTGACGCCGACGATCCCCAGCTTCTCGACCGCCTCGCGCAGCACCGACTTGACCTGCCTGTAAGTCGGGTCCAGCCAGGCGAAGGGGATCACGCGGCCATCGCTCTTGCGGGCGACCTCGGCGACGTGGCGGACGCTCTGGCGAACCTCGGCTCCCTTGCGGTTGGGGCTTTGGGAAAAGCAGGCGACCTTCTCGAAGCCCGTGCTGTCGAGCCATTTGAGGGCCTGGTCGACGGTAAGGGATCTAGCCACGTGACAATGAGCGTCGATGATGTGCATGACGTTGGGCTCCGTAGTCTTCATTCGCACAGGACACAGTAACGGTCGGCAGCGTAGCGGCTTCGGCGGCTAGCGCCCAGGGGCGGGTGCGGCGGCGGGCTGGGGCTGGTCGGATTCGATCATGCGTCTTCGCCATGCGGGCCACTGCTCGGGCGTGCCTTCAGCCCACAGTCCGCGATGTTCGCGGCGGGCTGTGTCCTCCAGTTGGACGTACCGGTCCATGTACTGGTGGTCGAAGCGACGGTCGGCGTACGCGTGGCCGGTGGCCACGAGCAGTTCGTTAAGTACCTGACCGGTTTCGGGCACCACGACGTAAGCCAGCAGTCGACCATATTTGCCGCGCGTGTCCTTGTTGGGGTGCAGGTGAAGCTGGACGGCTTTGCCCTCCGCCCTGGCCAAGACGAACGCTGTGGCCTCATCGGCGAAGTGCATGGCTTCCCGCTTGCCCCGAGCCTTCTCGGGGGTGTCGACGCCCCACAAGCGCACCCGTGTCGTCTGCCGCTGCTGCTGAATGTCGGGCACGTCGAGGTCGACCGTGTCGCCGTCGACGACACGGCTGACCGTATAGATGTGTCCGTGGTAGCGCTGCCAGTCATCGGCTGGCAGGTGAGCCTGCCGGCTCGGCACCAGGACCAGCCGGTCGGCCACAACCAGAACCGCCAGCGCCGCAAAGGTGATGACCAGCAGCCATCTGCGGCGCGCAGTCAGAGGCACCCGTCGGCTACGACTGTGAACGGCCGACCGTCGTGTTGACATGGTTGCAGACCGATCGAAAATCGGCGAGGCCGGTGCGGCGACTAGCCCTCGTTGCCCTGGTTTTTATCGAGCTCGAACGCCGTGTGGAGCGCTTTCAGGGCCGTCTCGCCGTCTTTCTGACGCACGACGCAGCTTACAACGATCTCACTGGTCGAGATGTGCTCGATGTTGATATCCGCTGCGTAGAGGGCATCGAACATCTTGGCCGCTACGCCCGTGTGAGACCGCATACCGATGCCGACAATGCTGACCTTGGCTACACCCTCGTCGACCTCGACGCCGCGGAAGCCGAACTGGCTGCACAATCGGTCACCCAACGCCTTGGCTTCGGACAGGTCGCTGGAGGCGACGGTAAAGCCCACATTGGCCCGCTTGCCGTCTTCGTAGATGTTCTGAATGATGTCGTCGACGACGATGTTCTGCTCGGTAATATGGCCGAAGATCTTCGACGCCATACCCGGCTCGTTGGGCACGCCGATCAATACGACCGCTGCCAGATCGCGCTTGAGTGTTACGCCGCGGACGACTACGTCTTCCATTCCTGCTGTTTCGTGCATGATCATCGTTCCTGATACGTCGGTCAGGCTGCTTCGTACGTGGATGGGGACTGAATACTTGCTACCGAACTCGATGGCCCGCGAGTGCATTACGCCTGACCCCAAGGCCGCCAACTCGAGCATCTCGTCATACGTGATTTGGTCGATCTTGTGGGCCTCGGGCACGATCCGTGGGTCGGTGGTATACACGCCATCGACGTCGGTATAGATCTCGCACACGTCGGCCTGCACCGCCGCGGCCAGGGCGACCGCCGTCGTGTCCGACCCGCCGCGCCCCAGCGTGGTGATCGCCCCTTCCTCGGTGACGCCCTGGAAGCCGGCGACGATCACGATCTTGCCGGTTTTGAGGTGCTCCTTGATTCGATCGGCGTCAACCCGCTGAATCCGGGCTTTGGTGTGGTAGGCGTCGGTGATCATACCCACCTGCCCGCCCGTGAAGCTGATCGCCTCGTGCCCGGCTTCATGAATGGCCATCGCCATCAGCGAGATCGAGACCTGCTCGCCGGTGGTCAGCAGCATGTCCATCTCGCGTTTGGGCGGATCGTGGCTGATCTGGGCGGCCAGATCGACGAGATGATCGGTCGTCTTGCCCATAGCGGACACGACCATGATCACGTCGTTGCCCATCAGTTGGGTGCGGATGGCACGCCGGGCCGCCCGCTGGATCTTGGTGGCATCGCCCACGCTCGTCCCGCCGAATTTCTGCACTACGATTCCCATGAGCTTTCGTCCAATTCCTCCACAACCGTGACGCCCTGGGTCCGGTCGACCGGCCGAAGGCGGCCGCCCAACGGGCCGCGCATTGTAGCCAACGTCTGGAAAATCTCAACCGGTCAACGCCGACGGCAGGCCTTCCCTTGCGCCCGGGGCGAGGGCGATTGCGGGTTGCGGCTGTGTCCCTATAATCGCCGGGTCGGCTGGTTGGCAGACGTTTGGTCGTCGCTTCTCGGATCCGCTTATGAGCGCCGAACTGCTGATCTTTGCTCCCCATCCGGACGACGCCGAGTTGGGCATGGGCGGTGCCATTGCCCGGTGGGTGGCCCGGGGAAAGGGTGTCGCCGTCGTGGATATGTCCGATGGCGAGCCGACGCCCCATGGCTCGCCTCAGGTGCGCCGCGGCGAGGTGGCTGCGGCGAGTGAGGCCCTCGGCCTGGCCCAGCGTCAGCAGCTTGACTTTGTCAATCGCCTCTTTCGGCACGACGTGGAGTCGCGGCACAAAGTCGCCGCCGTGATCCGTCATTACCGCCCCCGGGTGGTCTTCGCCCCGTTCCTGCCCGATGCGCATCCGGACCACGTGGCAGCTACGCAGATCATTCGCGACGCCTGCTTCGACGCCAAGCTGACCCGGACGGACATCCCCGGTGAACCGCATCACCCGCAGAAGGTTGTCTACTACTACTGCACGCACCTGATGGTTCATCCGCAGCCGACGTTCGTCCTCGATGTCTCGGACGTGTACGAGCAGAAGGCGGCTGCTCTGCAAGCGTATCAGTCGCAGTTCTATATCAACCGTGGTGCGGACGCTGGCCGGGTGCCGGAGATAATCCGCGTGCGAGACCGATACTTCGGCAGTCGGATCGGCGTGCAATACGGTGAGCCGTTCTTTACACACGAGTTGGTGGGGCTGGCGGACATTGGGGCCTTACTGTGAGGGTGCGTCAGGTGGGACGGCGACCACGGCGGCGCCCAGTCGAACGTGTGATGGCGGACATACTGGCCTGATCGAGTTGGCGGTGTCATGTCGGTGCCGGACGGTTGGTTCATGCGGACAATTGCCTGCCGAACGACCGGAGCGTTGCCTTCGGTTGCCCGAGCGGGACTGACGGTGCTGTCCTGGCCGTATCGCCTGGCGGTGTCGCTGCGCAACTACTACTACCAAACGTCAGGGATGGCCGCACACGTGCGCGTGCCGGTCATCAGCGTAGGGAACATCACCACGGGCGGCACGGGCAAGACACCGTTCGTGGCCGCTCTGTTCCACAAGCTTGTCGACATGGGTTACCGCCCGGCCATTCTGCTTCGCGGCTACAAGGCCGCGACGGGTGAGTCGGCCGACGAGACAATCGAGTTGGCCCTGGCGGTGAATTGCGACCGCATTGTGCAGAATCCGGACCGCATCGCCGGGGCCGAAGAGGCACTGCTCAGGTTCGAGGTCGATACGCTCTTGCTGGATGACGGGTTCCAGCATCGGCGGATCGCACGCGATCTGGACATCGTCCTGGTCGACGCGACCCGTCCGTTCGGCTATGGGCACCTGCTCCCGAGGGGACTGTTGCGGGAGCCGCCCTCCAGCCTGGCGCGAGCCGATCTGATTGTGGTCACACGGTGTGATCAGGCGCCGCCGCCTGTGCTGGCTCGCCTGCACGAGCGGCTGAGCCGTCTTTCCCCGAGCACGCCGGTGGTCGAAGCGCGCCACCGGCCGACTGCGTTGGTCGGTCTGGACGGCAGCGTCAGGCATCTGCCCGGTCCGATACCCGAGCGAGTGGTCTGCGTGGCGGGCATTGCCAATCCCGCTTCCTTCGCTGCCACCGTCGGCGCGCTGGGCTCGCGAGTGGTGGCGACGCGATGGTGGCCCGACCACTATCGCTACGAACGGCGCGATCTGACGGCGCTCGGCGAACTGGCCCGTCAACACGACGCCGAGGCGCTGATAACCACGTGCAAAGACATGGTCAAGCTGCGGGCGCTTTCGGTCGACTGTAAGCTGCCGCTATGGGCGCTGCGGGTTACCATCGACTTGAGTCCCGAAGCCGATAGAATGCTGACCGGCTTGTTGCGGCGGGCGGTGGGTCGCGTGGGGCGTGGATTCCGCACAGCCGGCAAAGGTTGAGGCACCATGAGCGGACGGGCAGTCTTCTTCAATCGCGACGGCACGATCATTCCGGACTCCGACCTGTGTACCAGCCCCCAGCAGGCGCGCCTGTTGCCTGGCGTTGGGGCAGCCATCAAGCGGCTGCGACAAGCGGGCTTCAAGGGCGTGATGGTCACGAACCAGCCTGCGGTGGCCAGCGGGCTGTTGGACGAACAGCAGCTTTCGGCCATTCATGAGCGCTTGCAGACGGCGCTGGCCGAGCAAGGGGCGGGGTTGGACGCGGTGTACGCGTGTTCGTATGCGCCGGGGCCCGAGGCTGTCATCGAGCAATATCGCCGGGACAGCGACCTGATCAAGCCCGGGGCGGGTATGTTGCGCCAGGCGGCGGCCGAGTTGGATCTGGACCTGTCGGCCTGCTGGGTGGTTGGCAGCAAAGTCCGCGATGTCGAAGCCGGACGGACGGCCGGGTGTCGTACGATTCTCATCGGTGACGCCCAGCAGAGCCAGTCGGTCGCGCCCGACTTTGCGGCTGCTGATCTGGCCGGCGCGGTCGAGATCATTGTGCGCCAGCAGCCGGGCGGGCCGACCGTGCCTGCCGAGTCGCAGGACGGGCAGGATCGCATCGAGCGCCAGTTGGCCAAGGTCGCCCAACTACTGGAACAGCAGCAGCGCAGCCGCATGTATCAGGATTTCTCTCTGGCCAAGCTGACCGGTGCGGTCGTGCAGATGGTGGCCATCGGCTTGTTCGGGTGGGGGATGCTGGCGACGGTGGACGGGCGAATCGACGCAGCGTTCGTCCGTCTGCTGTCGGCTGTATTCATGCAACTTCTTGCTACGACGCTATTTCTGCTCCATCGTCACTCCTGACCCGCCGCGGCGGCGTTGTGGGCTGTCGGCAGGGGCGTTAAAATCTCTCACTTCGGGGACTGAGGAATCAGCGTGGAGCCAACTCGTATCCTTGTGGTGTTGCCCAATTGGGTCGGTGACGTCGCCATGGCCACCCCGGCATTGTCGGCCTTGAGGCGTCGTTTCCGCCAGTCGCACATGATCCTTCTTGCCCGTCCGTACGTCGCCGACCTCTTACAGGGGGCGGACTGGATGGATGAGATACTCCTCTGGCCCGGAGGTCAGACCAAGACCACCCGCCGAGAGGGTTTTGCCCGCCTGGCCTGCGAACTGCGGCGCCGCCGAATCGATCTTGCGGTGCTGCTGGCGAATTCGTTCCGATCGGCGCTGCTGGCGTCTCTGGCGGGGGCTCGCCAGCGGGTGGGCTACGACCGGGATGGCCGTGGGTTGCTGCTGACCGACCGGTTGGTGGCGCAACGGCTTGACGGCGACTTCGTTCCGGTCCCCATGGTGCGCTATTACAACGCCATCGCGGCGTTTCTGGGCTGTCGCGAGTTTCCCGAGGGCCTGGTTCTGCCGGCCGGGCCGGAAGACGACCGGCGATTCGCCGAGATCTGCCGGCAGTACCGGGTTGGACCCAAACGTCCGCTGGTGGTGGTCAATCCGGGGGCGGCCTACGGACAGGCCAAGTGCTGGTTGCCGGCTCGCTTCGCCGAGTTGTCTGACCGGTTGATTGACACGCAGGCGGCCCAGGTGGTCGTGACGTGTGGGCCTGGAGAGGTCTCCATTGCACGGAGAATCGAGGCGAATCTGCGACGCGAGGCGACCGTTCTGGCGGACGATCCGCTGTCGCTGCGCCAGTTGATGGGCTTGATCCGCCGGTGCGATCTGCTGGTCACGAACGACAGCGGCCCGCGTCACATCGCGGCCGCCTATGGCGTGCCGGTGGTGAGCATCTTCGGACCGACCGATCCTCGCTGGAGCGAAACCGGCTACCCGCTCGAACGCAAGGTGATCGCCGATGTGGACTGCACACACTGTATGAAACGGGTATGTCCGACGGATCACCGGTGCATGCGAGCGCTCACGGTGGAGATGGTATTGGGGCCCGCCAGCGAGCTGCTTGCCGCCCGTCGTGTGTCGCCGGTGAGCCCGGGCCCGCCCGATGATGGGAGAGCGGTTGACAACGCCGAGCAGAAAAGAGCTTGAAGACTCGATCGCCGCGCTAAGCGATGCGCGGGTCGGGGTGGTCGGGGACGTGATGGCCGACATCTACGTCTCCGGGCTAACTCAGCGTGTGTCGCGCGAGGCGCCGGTGGTGGTGGTCAAGCGCGAACGGCAGTGGCTGCTGCCCGGCGGTGCGGCGAATGTCGCAGCCAACGTCGCTTCGTTGGGCGCGACGGTGGAGATGGTGGGTATGGCCGGCGACGACGAGCCGGGCCGGGCTGTCCGGCAGGCGCTGGTCGAGCGTCGCGTGGGTACCGAGGGGTTGCTGCTGAGCAATCAGCATCAGACCATTACCAAGACGCGGTTCCTGGCCGGTGCGCTTCATACGTCGCGGCAGCAGGTATTACGCCTGGATCGCGCCCCCGACGGCGCGCCTCTGGACTCGCTCCGCTCGTTGCTGCGTGAAAGAATCGAGCGCGTCGACGAGCGGGTCGACGCCTGGGTGGTCAGTGACTACGGCTACGGCGTGTTCGACTCTCGGTTCAAGGACATGCTGAGGCAGCTCGCCCGCGTAAAGACCGTTGTGGTCGACTCGCGCTATGACGCACGGAGTTTCGGCGGCGTGACGGTCCTCAAACCGAACGAGGAGGAAGCGATTGAGGCTACGTCCGCCACCGACGGTTCACCCGAGCAAATGCACATCGCGGCCAGAGAGCTTGTCGACCGCCTGGAGTTGCAGGCCGTGCTCATCACACTGGGCAACCAGGGCATGTTGCTGCATCATCGCGGAGGGTCCTGCTGTTTGATCCCGGCGGTGGGGACGGACCAGATTGTCGATTTGACCGGGGCGGGCGATACGGTGGCGGCCGTTTTCACCACGGCGATGGCGGCCGGGCGGTCCGCGCTGGAAGCCGCGCATCTGGCTAACGCGGCGGCTTCGGTCGTCGTGATGTGCGAGGGCGTGGCTACGGTCAGTCCGGCCGAGTTGAGTCGGGCAATCCGCGAGAGTGGCGTTGCCGCCGAGGTGAGGTGATGACGGCCCGGATTGTCACCGATCTCAAGAAGTTGCGGGCAGAGCTGGATGGCCTGCGGGCCGAGTGCAAGACGATCGTGCTGGCCAACGGAAACTTCGACCTGTGGCACGTCGGTCACACGCGGTATCTGCGAGGCGCGGCGGCAGAGGGTGACGTGTTGGTGGTGGCGCTGAACTCGGATGAGTCGATTCGTGCCACGAAGGGCCCGGATCGGCCAGTCCATCCGCTCGCCGAACGTATGGAGGTCGTGGCGGGCATGGCGGGGGTCGACTACGTTACCAGTTTCGATACGCCTACCTGCGACGCTCTGCTCGATGCGCTCAGGCCGCACAAGCAGGCAAAGGGTCCCGACTATACGCCCGAGAACCTGCCCGAGCGCGCGACGCTGCGGCGCATCGGCGCCGAATTGGTGATCGTGGGTGATCCCAAGGACCATTCCAGCACCGAGATTCTCGAACGGCTGCGTGCCCGATCGAGCCCCTGATGCCCACCTATTACGATACGGTTTGCGTGGATCCGGATTGTGCCGAATGGCTGCAAGAGCTGGGTCTGTCCACGGTGGGCGGACTGCTCGAGTGTCTTGGTGACCAGGTCGTTGCCTGGAGCCGTAGCAGCGACACGATTCGGGTGCAGGCCGGTCGGCAGACGCGGTGGGTGTACGTCAAGCGCTATCACTACTCGACACGGGCGCGGCAGATGCGTGGGCTGCTGCGAGGCGTTTTCCTTGGGGCCAGCCGGGCGAGGCGGGAGTATGTTACGCTACAGGCGATGCGGTCGGCCGGCGTCCCGGCGGTGCGCCCTATTGCTTACGGTGAGCGGTGGCACTTGCTTCTGTTGCACAGTTGCGCGCTGGTCACCGAGGGAATACCGAATGGTCAAAGCTTGATGCGGCTTCTGCGTGGAGCCCTGGCGGATGTCGGGGTAGCCGAGGTGACCCGGGCGCGGCGGCGCCTGACGCGGGCGCTGGCCGAGCAGATCCGAGCCATGCACCAAATGGGCTATGCTCATGGAGCCCTGTTTTGGCGGAATGTCGTGGTCCGCCCGCTCGACGATGGCAGCTATGCATGTCACTTCCTCGATCCGAGCGGACGTGGCCGCATGGGGCGGCGCGGGCCCGGCGGGCGTAAGGCCGTCTGCGATATTGCCGCTCTTGCGGCGATGGCGCCTGGTCTGCTGACCCGTACCGAGTGCCTTCGGTTTGCCAAGTGGTACCTGGCGACAGACCGCCTCGACGCGGCGACGCGACGATGGATTACAAGAGTCCTAAAGATGTCGGCACGCTACCGAGATCACGAACTGTATCGTTGGCGGTTGGAGGCCCAACGCGACGGCCGCCAGGAAAGTACTCCGCCGGCGGTATGCAAAGCCAAGGTGGCGGCCGGATGGTTCGTACAATGAAGGATGGGGTCCGAGCACATCCGGATTTTAGTGAGTTGCTGCGCAAGAACGGTCTCGAGAGATTCGACGACTTCATGGGCCGTAAGATCGCCTGCGCAGGTCGCCCGGTGGGTGACGGCGGATCGAGCGTCCTGGCGCTCGACGGGTCGGACGGCCCGCGTGACCTGGTCTTCCATCGCAGCGATCGGTTGGGCTTGAGGCAGGTGTTGGATGATCTGTCTCGGCTGCGGTTGCCGAGCGCCCCGGTCGTTCGGCAGGCGCGGGTGGCCGAGGTTTGCCGCGAGTGCGGAATCGAGGCCGTAGCGGTGGTGGCGCAGGGGTGTCGCCGTCGACTCGGGCTCGGCTGGCAGGGGTTCCTGCTGACCGAGCGGGTTCCGTTCGGGCTGAGTGTTCCGCAGGTACTGCGAGCATGGCAAACGGACATGCCGCCGACGGCTCGGCAGGCCCATCGATTCTGCTACGAGTTGGGCCAGTTTGTGGGCCGGCTGCATCACAGTCATTTGGCTTTCGGTCGACCGAATCTTGGTCGCATCCACGCCAGCCCGCGGCGGTTTCCAAACGGCAGGGATCTATGGCGTTTCTGTCTGGCGGACTTCGAGGGGATGGTGCTGACGTCCTCGCGACGTCGTCATCGCAGTGACCTGCGCCGGCTTCTGCGGGCGGGCAGGGCGCTGTGTCCTGCCAGACGCGACCTGCTGCGCTTCGCACTGGGTTACGTGGCTGCACGACGTGACCCACGCGTGCAGCCGCGCAAGGCGCTCGCGCACAGCTTCGCTTGGGCAAAGCGGACGTGGCGCGTCTTCGCGGCTCGGTCGGCTCCGGCGAAGCTGGACGATTTCATCCGCATAGGGCGAGTTGTCGTGCACGCGGCGTACATGCCCCTGCTCCAGGAAAACGGCATCGGCAGTTTCCGCAATGTGTTCCAGTACGAGGGCGGCGTCCGTCTGGACAAGCCCGGGTTAGGCCAAAGAGAGCGCATTCGCGTGCAACTGCCCGGTTCGGACGGACAGCCCGTGACGCTCTATCTGAAGCGATATCGCCAGCCCGGGCTGCGGGATCAGTGGCGGCGCATACTCACCTGCCGGGCAGACCACTCCACGGCATGGTGGGAGTGGCAGCAGGTGCGCCGCCTGCGTCGCGCCGGTATTCCGACGCCCACACCGGTCGCCTTCGGCGAAAAGATGGGTGGCTGGCGGGAGAAGTGCAGCTTCATCGTGCTGGCCTCAGCCCCGGGCGAGTCGCTGGAGCGATGGGTTCCCCGTAACCTGATGGACGGACAGACAGTGGTCAGCGTCGAGGACAGGCGAAGGCTTGTTCGCCAAGTGGCTCTGCTGGCTCGCGCACTGCACCAAGCGCGCTTCTGCCACCGCGATTTGTATCTGTCGCACGTTTTTGTGGACATGACCGAGTTCAGCACGCCGAAACTGACGCTTATCGACTTACAGAGGGTGTTCCGGCCCAGGTGGCGCAAGCAGCGATGGCGCGTGAAGGATCTGGCGAGCCTGCACTTCTCGTGTCCTCGCCGGGCTGTCTCAGCCACCGACCGCCTGCGGTTTGTGCTTGCGTACCTAGCCGCCGACCGCCTGACGCCAACGGGCAAACGGCTCATTCGGCAGATCGAAACCAAGGCCGCCCGAATCGCCCGGCACAGCGCCGGCAAGGCAGCGGCAACGGTTGCCCACCCGAACGCAAATGGTTGACGACACAAGAGGTTAGGCCATACGATGACGGTTTGAAACGACCGCGGGAGCAGACCGAATCGATGTGTCATACGCTGCAAGAACTGGCTGAGCATTTGAAAGCGGGGGGTGCCGACTGTCAGGTAGTGGGCGACAGCGGGGTCGAGGTCTCTGCCGTGGCCAGCCTGGAGGACGCCCGCGAGGGGCAAATTAGCTTCCTGGCCAATCCCAAGTACGAGAAGATGCTGGCGACCACGCAGGCGTCGGCGGTTGTCGTCGGGCGGCGTGTCGAGGCGCCCGAGGGGCTGAATCTGCTGCGGGTGGGGGATCCGTATGCGGCGATCACGCGGCTGATCGTGCGGCTGCACGGCCCGCGGTCGCACCCGCAATGGGGCGTGAGCGAGTCGGCTGTGGTGTCGGCCGGCGCCCGGATCGGGGCTCGGCCCAACATCGCCCCGCAGGTGGTTATCGCCGATGACGTCGTGATCGGCGACGACGTGACGATCTATCCCGGCTGCTTCGTGGGTCCGGGGTGTCGGCTGGGGAACTCGGTGGTGCTCTTCCCCAACGTGGTGCTCTATGACGGAAGCATTCTGGGCGACCGGGTGACGATCCACGCCGGCACGGTCGTGGGCAACGACGGGCTGGGGTATGCCCCCGTGGGCGAGAAGTGGGAGAAGATCCCCCAGATCGGTTACGTCGAGATCGGCGACGACGTCGAGATCGGCAGCAACTGCTCGATCGATCGGGCGACGCTCGGCAAGACGGTGATCGGCTCGGGGACGAAGTTCAGCAACCTGATCGCGATCGGCCACGGCGCCAAGATTGACCGGGACTGCATGTTCGTGGCGCAGGTGGGGCTTGCCGGGTCGGTGACGGTGGGGAGGCACGTCACGATGGCCGGTCAGGCGGGCGTGGTGGGTCACGTGACCATCGGTGACAATGTTCAGGTCGCCGCCAAGTCGGGTGTGACCAACGATGTGGAGCCGGGCACGCGGGTGCTGGGCGCGCCGGCGATACCGATGTACGAGGCCAAACGCGTCTTAGCCGTCATGGCCCACCTGCCCGAGATGCGCGACCGGCTCAGGCAACTCGAAGCCGAGGTGGCCGAGCTTCGCAATCGGCTGGCGGAAGATGGGCGATCCCGTTAGGCACGGCGGTCAGGGGCGGCCCGTTTTGGGCCTGCTGGCAGGCTCGGGGCAGTTCCCGATGCTGGTGGCGTCGGGGGCTCGCCAGGCTGGCTGCCGGGTGGTGGTGATTGCCCTTCGCGGCGAGGCCGACCAACGCCTGCGCGACTTGGCTGATGCGTTCTACACCAGCGGCATCGTGCGGCTGGGCCGGTGGATACGGCTGTTTCGGCGGGAGGGTGCCGGGCAGGTCATCATGGCCGGCCGCGTGCGAAAGACTCGCGTCCACGGCTCGGCGAGGTGGCTTCAGTGGCTGCGCTACCTGCCCGACTGGACCAGCATCAAGGTCTGGTACTTCGCCAGCCGGGACAAGCGGAACGACTCGCTGCTGTCGGCCGTGGCCGAGCAGATGCAGCAAAAGGGCCTGACCGTGATCGATTCCACGCAGTACTGCCCTGAGGCGATGGCGCCCGAGGGGGTGCTGACCACTGCGTCGCCCACCGCGTCGCAGCACAAGGATATCGAGCTGGGGTGGCGGATCGCCAAGGAGATGGGGCGGCTGGACGTCGGCCAGTCGGTGGCTGTCAAGGAGCAGGACGTGATCGCCGTCGAGGCCGTCGAGGGCACCGACGCGATGATCGCCCGCGCGGGCGAGTTGGCGCGGTCGGGCGGGTGGACGCTGGTGAAGGTGGCCAAGCCGAACCAGGACATGCGGTTCGACGTGCCCACCGTCGGAGCCGACACGATCGAAAACCTCCACCGCGCCGGCGGGCGCGTGTTGGTGGTCGAAGCCGGCAAGACCCTCCTGATCGACCGCGACAAGACCGTCGAGCTGGCGAACCGATACGGCATCGCGGTGATCGGTCGTGGGCAAGGTACTTCGGCTGGGGACGCTTGAGGCCGCGCTAGCTTGGCGAGCGGCATATCCCCTCTAGTTCGATGCAGCGTAGTTTCTACCGGTTGTGTCGGTGTGATTGCAGGCGTGCGACATTGCAACGGGCGCGGGCTGCCTCACGGCCGCTCGGCTACGAGCAGCCGCGAACCCTGGCCTAGCCAGTCGCACGGAAGTATGAGGTAGTCGTCTACTCCTGCAACGTGATAACGCGCCTCGTAGGGGGGTCTTATGTTGGGACTGGGGTCCCAGTGGGCGATGCGCCGCGGGTGGGCGGGATCGGAGAGATCATACACGATCAGGCCGAAATCCTGCGTGGCGGCATAGAGCCGATCGCCGACGCGCCGGAGCCGCGGTGTTTGCCCGCTCAAAGCCATCTCCAGGAAACTGGCACGGCGTTGCCCCAACGATTGCCACTTACTGCCGTCCGGCGACAGGCGGTACAACCATAGGCCCTCGATGTTGGCCAAGCAGAGGACTTGACCATCGGTGGCAAAGGCGCTGCTCAAAGGCAACCGCCAAGGCATAGAATCAGCGTCAAGGTCGGGTAATGCCGGCAGGCGGCGTGGTTTGGTCGGGTGGACTGATATATCGAACCGAACGGCGAATTCCCAGCTGTGCGGCGTTGCGATATGGGTCCGCGCTCTGGCGCGGGTCGAGGTGAGCGCCGGCAACGACCATGGCCCGTACTCAGTGGGTGTGACGACCAGGATACTCCCATGCAATTCGATACTCGGCCCGGGCCAGTAACAGGCGTCGAGGATGGTCTGTTCGTGCACAACAGCTGGCTCGGGAGTCTGCGAAAGATCCAGAACACGTAGCGAGAGCGGACCGCGCCTCTGGGAAATGTGGGACCCAACACGGTCAGCCGTATCGGATTCAACCCAAAGCAAATACCCGTAATGTCCTTTGACGACCAACTGGACGCCTACGTATGTCGGCCCGCGTTCCTGTCGGCGGTACAACACCAGAGGTGCCTGCGTAGCAAGTTCGCCTGACTCTTGCACACGGACGCGAAGCAGGTCGATGCCGTCAAAGGTGCTGCCCGACTCGTGCTCGTGCCGTGCATACCGTTCCCGAACAAGCCACACGTCGTCTCCATCGTCCAGTGTCATCGACAGAACCCGAGCGAACGTGCCGTCAAAAACACGGTTGACTTCCAGCTTGCGGTGCGCGGTCAGCCCCTCTGCGGGATCCCATTCGAAGCAGTGCAGGACCCAGTCAGTCGCGACATAGACAAAACGGCCGTTGGCCACGACAGGACCGACGTGAAGAACGCCCCTGTGCCCAAATTCCTTGAACGTTCCCGGCGGTGTGGACATCGACTCGACGATTCGGAGGTTGTTGCCGACCTGGCGAGTGATCCCCACGAACATGGCCAGGATGACGGCGGCGCCGGCGATGGCCAGGTGTTTGGGGCGCACCTGCCGGCGCGCCGGCCACCGGGCCAGAGCGACGCAGAGCACGGCGGCCAGAGCAGCCAGGCCGAGCAGCCACACGGCCGCGGTAAGGCGAACTCCCACGCTTGACCCTGGATAGCCGGCAACTGCGGAGGCGGTGAGGAAACTGAAGGGCCACGACCCTCGCAGGATCAGCGGCAGTGTGCACCATAACGCTACGAAAAACAGGCCGACCAGCGCGGCCGACGTGGTGCGGCGCAGCCACACGGCGGCTGCGGCTGTGGTGGCAAAGATCGCGACCACCAGCGGCAGTTCTACAGTCGCAGTCTCCGCGAACTCGCGCGGGACTCCTTCCATCTGGTCCAATGTGCCCGTCAAGGCAGCCAGCAGTGTCTCCAGGCCCAGTGACACGACGACGACCGCGGCGAGGACGGCGAAGCCCGCGGCGAACTTCGCTGCCACCACGGTCGAGGTGCGTACGGGTTTGGACAGCAGGAACGTCTCGGTGTCGCCGCCGAAGTCGCGGCAGAAGATGCGGGCGGCAAGGATCACCGCCAGCAGCGGAGCGGTGAGAATCAGCACCAACAGAGTGGCCCCGGGAGCCCAGAGCACGTCGACGCCGCCCGTGGCGTGGTGGAAGTAGCGAAACATGACAGCCGCCAGCAGCGGCATGGCGACTATCGCGATCAAGGCGCCAGCCAGAAGTTGCCGCGACTGCCGCCACTCTTTCCAGAGCACAGGACTCATGCTCGAAGCTCCTGCGTCGGCGACACCGCCATCCGGCGACGGGTCAGCCAGCCGAGGACGACAATCGGGCCGATCCACCAGAGCACCGCAGAGACGGCGATCGTCTCGACCATGACGTCCCCGGTCGCACGACGGTTCTCCATACTGACCGCGTATGCCCATGCCCCGCACGCCATCGGATGGGCCACGCCCACCAGGGCCGAGATGCTCAGGAGTGGATCACCCTCCCTTTGCATCGCGGCGACGAGGAACCAGAGGGCTCCGATAATCGACACGCACAGAACCATCATGGCCGCTTCGTACTCGTTGCGGCTTCGTAGCGTGGCCAGAAGGACGACCGTGTACCAGCCACCCAGGCCGAAGGCCGCCAAAAGCCCCGACGAGACGAGCCATTGCGTCGGTATGAACAGCCCGTGTCCGGCAAGCCAACCGGTCAGTGTGGCGAGCAGCACGATGCCGACCACACTCAGCACACCGAAGAGCCACTTGGCTAGGATAATGGTTGCGCCCGGTACCGGCAGGGCCCGCAGGTGTCGCCACGTCCCATTGGCCCGTTCGCTGCCGATCGGCCCGATGGCCAAGAAGCCCGTCAGCACGAAGCCGCCGATCCACAGGATCAACGTTCCTGCCTCGCGGGTGGAAATCAGTTGTGCGCGGACCGTGGCCGCCAATAGCACGCTCATGACCACCGCGCAGAGCACCACCTGCCACCGCTGTTGCTGCCACTGGCTGCGTAGCAGTGGTCGGAGCAGCCGCACCCAGTCAGGCACACGGCTGCTCGGTTCTTCCCCGCGACTCCCCTTAGTCTGATGCGCTGTCTGGTCCGACACCTGCCAACTCCCTGCGGCCGATCACGTAGGCCTCGAAGATCTCGTCGAGGTTCAGGTCGGTAATCTCCAACCCATCGGCGCTACACCGGTCGAGCGCCCCCCGTGCGACATTCAAATCTTCCACAACGACGGACACCCGCCGATCGACCTGTTGAACGTCGAGAATGCCAGGCACCTCTGCTAGCGAAGAGCCGTCGCGCGGGCGAAGCATCACACTCTTGACACTCTCGCGCAGGGCGTCGGTCCGACTGATCTTGAGTGCCTTTCCCTCGTGCAGGATGCAGACCCAGTCGACGACGGGTTCAATCTCGTACAACAGGTGCGAGCTGAAAAACACCGTGACGCCTCGCGACTGAAGCTGCCCGATCACGTCGCGCATGAAGTCGCGCCGGGCGATCGGGTCGAGCCCGAGGGTCGGGTCGTCCAGGATCACCAGTTCGGGACGGTGGGCCAGCGCCAGCAAGAGCGCGAGTTTGCTCGTCTGGCCTTTCGATAGGACGCCGACCTTGTCGGTGGGGGTAAGCTGCATCTGCTCGCACAAGGCGGCGGCCAGCGAGTCGTCCCAGGTCGGATAGAAGCGGCCCACCCAGTGGATGATCTGCTTGACCGTCATGAAGTCGTACATCTTCTGGCTTTCGGCCATGTAGCCGACGCGTTGGCGTATCGCGAGCGATTGACGCGCCGCGTCGAGCCCGAGCACCCGACACTCACCGCCCTGGTATCGCTGGAGGCCCAGCAGGCACTGGATGGTGGTCGTCTTGCCGGCACCGTTGAGCCCGACGAACCCGAAGATGCTGCCGCGCGGTACCGACAGGCTGAGTCCTTCCAGCACGCGCTTGCGGCCATAGCTTTTGGTCAGGTCGTCGATCCGGATGGCGGGTTCATCCTGATTCATGGCGCGTTCTGTCCTTTTGGATGGCGTCGATTTCCGCGTTGAGCAGGTCGTGCAGTTCCTGCCGATCGATCTGGAAATGTACGGCCTGCGTTGCAGCCTGCGCGAGTATCTGTCCGACGCGGCGATGTCGCTCGGTGCGGGTCAGGGCGTCGGGCGATCGAGCGACGAACGTGCCGTCGCCCTGTCGGCGGACGACCCAGCCGTCGCCGCCCAACAAGTCGTAGACCTTAACGATCGTGTTCTGGTTGGTGGCCAGACGTCGTGCCAGCTCGCGCACGCTGGGCAGCCGGTCGCCCGGGGCGAGCGTGCCGTTGGCGATCTGATACTTCACCTGATCCATGATCTGGCGGTAGATGGGCACGCGCGAGGCTGGTTCGATGCGGACAAACATGTGAGTGACCTACTGTTATAGCGAAGTATAACACCAGTTCGCTTGGTGTCAAGTCGGCTGGCGGACTATGCCTGGCACTCCAGCGTCGGTTTGGGGTGACGTGGGGGTTGGGTGGCATTGTAAGTTTCTTAGCAGCAAGGATTTGTTGCGTGGCGCTATCAAACGGCAGGTGGGGAGGCTTCTTCTTGGCAGGCGGGGTGATCTGGCTTAGGATTGGGGGGGTTCTGAGGTTGATTGCTCGTGGCGGAAGAGGGCGAACACACGCAGGGCATGAGCGAGTCGGACCGCGGGCAGCGCGCCGCGGCCGACGAGGCGGCCGGTCGAGCCAGGCCTGCGAACGTGTCATTGCCGCCACTGGTGCGTCTGGGGCCTCGCGTCAGGCCGGTGGCGGCGAGGCTTGCGGCGGTGGGTGTACTGGTTGGGGTCGGGGTGGTACTGTACTTTGCTGCCTGGAAGCTGGGCTACAAAGACGGCCCGTCGCGGCCGGGGCAAACCATGATGCCCCCATGCGGTTTTTTGGTGACGACGGGCTATCCGTGCCCGACATGCGGGATGACCAGGGCTTTCCAGTACGTGGTGCGCGGCAGGCTGGTGGCGGGCCTGAAGTCCCAACCAATGGGGGCGTTGCTGTGCTTGGCGATGATCCTGGCGATCCCGGGGGCGTTGGTGGTGCTTGTGACCGGCCGCGGCTGGCAGGTGGACTGGTATCGTATCAGGCCGGATCGACTGTTGTGGCTGCTGCTGGCGGTTTTCCTGGCGGCGTGGGGGTACAAATTCATCCAGGCCTGGTGGGCGAAAGGCCCGTGAGAACCTGAATGCGCTGGCGAACAGATGACAACGGGGTCCGGCCAGGGGCCGAGATCGGGCTGGGGCATCGCATGGCTGTGTTGGGGTCGGCGCTGCTGCTGGCAGGCCTGTGTTCCTGCCAGGCATTGCTGTATCCGATTATTGCGACGGCCCCTGATCCGACCAAAAAGGTTGCGGCCGAGTTCGGTCGGTTGGCCGGCCATCGTGTGGCGATCGTGGTTTGGGCCGATCAGGGAACTCTGTTCGAGTATCCATTCATTCGTTTTGAGTTGGCCGAGTATATCGCCTATCACCTCAAGCAGAAGATTCGTCCGATCGGGCTGGTGTCCAACCGCGAGATTGCGGCGTATCAGCAGTCGCACTACGACTGGGACTCGGTGGCGCCGGCCCGCATCGGGCAGCAGTTCGATGCCGACCTGGTGCTGTACGTGGAGGTGCTGGAGTACACCACACGGGGCGGCGGCACGGAGTACCTGCTTAGCGGTCGTGGGCGGGTAGCCCTGGCCGTTCATGATGTGCGGGCTGAACCGGACCGACAGCGGGTGTACCACGGTGAGGCGCAGGTCCGCTATCCCGAGTCGGGCAGCCTGGGCTCGACCGAGGCCACAACGGCCGTCGTGCATCGCAGGACCCTGGATCTGCTGGCGCAGGCGGTGGCGAAGAAGTTTTACGATCATGAAGAACCACTTTGACCTGCAGCGGGTGGGTACAGCCCTTCGGGGGCTGAGTCTGGCGGCGGCTGTGCTTCTGGGCGGGTGCGGGCCGCAGGCCGGCGCCGCGCTGTATTGGATGGGGGTGGGGCAGGGCAAGAAGATCAAAGCCCAGTTCACCCTGACGAAGGGGCCGTTGGCGGTGTTTGTCGACGATCCGTCCGGCTTGGTAAGTGTTCCGGAGGCCACGACCCTGTTGATCACGGAGCTGGATAGGAACTTCCGCACCCGCAAGGTCAATACGAATGTGGTCAGCCCTGAGAAACTTGTTCGCGTGGTCTACAGCCACCCCGAGAGCCAGAACTGGTCGATTCGGCAGGTGGGCGAGAAACTGGGCGCCGAGCAAGTGCTGCACATCAGGGTGCGTCGCTTCCGCCTGCATGACGAACCGGGCGATCCTCTCTACAAGGGCCAGTGGCAGGTCACAATTAAGGTCGTCTCCACGCAGCGGCAGCCGGACGTGCGCCTCTGGCCGAAGTCGATAGAAGGTCACGACATGGCGGTCGTCACGTCGTCCGAGCATAGCGACGACGAGGCATTCGGGGTGGAACTGGCGCGTCGGATGGCCCGCATGCTGGCGCAGCAGATTACCTTTCTGTTCTGTGACCATACTGCGCAGGAGCAGGAGGAGGCGGCCCAGCTATGACGTCGTCGCGGGCGTTGGCGCACGTTCTGGCCGATTGCGACGCGGCGACGTTGGACTGTGTGGCCCGGCTGCTGAAACGGGCAGCGGAATGGGGATGGCACCAGCGTGTGGTGTGCCTTGAGCCGACGTTGCTTGACCGCGTGCGAAGCCGGCTGGGCTGCCCGGTCCGTGTGGCCGCCCGACGGTTCGGGTGGACGGGGCTCGGTGCCGTGTCGTTGCGTCGCTGTGTGGCCGATCTGGACCTCCGGTTGATGCTGGCTTGGGGGGCACCGGCGGCGGCGACGTGTCGGGCGGGCAGGTCCGACGTTGCCTTGGCGGTTGTGCTGCGTAATTTGGCGACAGCGGATCGACTTTCTCGCTGGGTGCGGTCCGTCCCGGACGTCGGAATGGCCTTGGTGGCACCGTCGCAGTTGTTACGCCGACGGTTGATCGAAGCCGGGGCGGATCCACGGCAGTGCCGGCTGATTCGCCCGCCGGTTGATTTTGCGCTATTCCGGTCGGTCGACGCGGAGCGTGTGGCGGCGGAGTTGGCGCTGCCGGCCGAAGCGCCCGTGCTCTTGATGCCGGGCCCGCCCAGTCGCACCGGTGGGCATCGCTACGGGGTGTGGGCGGCGGGCCTGCTTCAACAGAGGTGGGCCGACGTGCGTGTCATCGTCCCCGGATCTTCGCAGGAGCAGCGGCGCCTGCGGCGGTTCGCCGAGGGAATCGGGCAGGCAGGCATGACGGTGTTCACCGGTGATCGGTACGACTGGCCGGAGTTGTTGGCCGTTGCCGACGTGTTGCTTGTCCCGGCAACCGGCGACGTCGACACCACGCCTCTGGCCTGGGCGATGGCTGCAGGCGTGCCGATCATCGGTACGGCCACCCCGGCCGTGGAGGAGTTGATCGTGGGGGGGCGTACGGGATTGCTGGCCGAGCCGAGGGTTCTGCCGAGCCTGACCAGCATGGTCATGCACGTGATGGATCAGCAGTCGGTCAGAAGACGCATCGTGGAGCAGGCTCGCAGCCTGGCGTTCGAGTTGTTCAGTGGGGCGGGTTTTGACGCTGCCTATCACAGTCTCTGTGAGGAGTTGGCGCCGCGCGACGATCCCCGTTGGGCCGAGCGCAGCGGCTGGCGGTCTCCGGCCAGGCTGTCGGGTGATGATGCAGCCGTCGGCGGCTAGTGGTCTCCGAGCCCTTGCAGCATCTCGTGGAGTTTTTCGGCTGTGTGGGGTTCAGCCGCTCGCCGGGCGGCCTCGATGCCGGCGGTGATCGTCTGTCGGGCAGCATCCGGCTGCTTCATTTCAATAAGGATTCGTGCCTTCTGAACGTAAGCGGCTGTGTAGTCGGGATCGAGTTCAATCACACGGCTGAAATGCGAAAGGGCCTCGCCCGATCGACCGACCTTGGCCAGCTCCATGGCCAGAGCGAAGTGGAGGAACACATCGTCGGGTTCTGCCGCCAGCAAGCTTGTGAGTTGCTCGATTCTCGACATCGGGTTGTGTTATCTCCGGTGGGCTGAGGTCTGGCCTCGTCGATCCGGTCCGGCGGCGAGCGGTCACGACCGCAGCAGTTCAATGACGTCTTCGGGCGTGGGCATGGAGGGCTGGGCGCCGAACTTCCTACAGGCGGCGGCGCCGGCGGCGTTGGCGTATCGTGCGGCATCGGCCAGGTTGTGGCCCCGCGCGCGGGCGACGGCCAGGGCGCCGGTGAAGGCGTCTCCCGCGGCCGTCGTGTCCACAGGCGCGATCTTGTGAGGCCCGATTTGCTCGAAGCGCTCGCCATCGAACACCAAGGCGCCGCGTTCTGCCAGTTTCAGCACGACTTTGCGGGCGCCGCGTGACACGAGGGCGGCGGCGGCGGCCTTGGCCTCGCGAACCTTTTCGTTGCGTTCGTGCGTGAGCACTTCCGCCTCATTCTGATTGGGGGTGATCAGATCGGCCTCGAACAGCGCGTCGGGTGCGTTGGGTGGGGCCGGAGCCGGGTCCAATATGGTCTCGACGCCGTGTTTGCGGCACAGGCGGATCGCATGGACGACCGTGTCGACGGGCAACTCCAATTGCAGCAGGCACACTTTTGCGGCGGCTATCGCCTGTTCGGCGGCGTCGACGTCTTCGGGCGTGACTCTGTAGTTGGCCCCGCTGGCGACGCAGATCGCGTTCTCGCCGACCTGATCGACCACAATCAGGGCCACGCCGGTGGGGGTGCCTTCCGTGACGACGATGTGCGATACCTCAACCTTGCTGGCGGCCAGACTGGTCAGAAGGCGCTGTCCGAACTCATCGTCTCCGACGCGCCCGATCATCCAGCAGGGCAGTCCGAGGCGGGCTACGGCGACGGCCTGGTTGGCGCCTTTGCCACCGGGAATGGTCTGCAGATCGCGACCGAGTACCGTTTCGCCGGGTGCCGGGGCGTGTGACGTGCGAACGACGAGGTCCATGTTGATGCTGCCGATGACCGCGACGCTGGGGCGGCTGGGGTCACTCATGGGCGGCTCCTATCCGGACGAGGTGGCCTGGCCGGGTCGCGCCATCCAAGCAGCACCCGGCTGGGCGATCATTGAAGCACGGTCGGGTTGACGTGTCCACCTTACACCGCTAATGTCTGCGCCGGGAGGCGCGAACGGGGACGATGGTAGCGAGGTGCCGTTGATTGCTGACCCAGGGCGGTCCGAAGGAACATTGTGGGTTGTTCGGCATCTTCGGTCATTCGGATGCCGCACAACTGACCTATCTGGCGCTGTTTGCTCAACAACATCGCGGACAGGAGTCGGCCGGCATATGCACGTCTGACGGCCAGCGGATCATTCGCTACGCCGGGCTGGGGCTGGTCAGTGAGGTGTTCGAACCCCGACATCTGGCGAGACTGGCCAATCCCAACGCGATCGGGCACATCCGTTACTCGACCACCGGCTCACCCAACGTCAACAACGTCCAGCCGCTGATGGTGGAATACGCGCGCGGGCAGGTGGCCGTCTGCCACAACGGCAATCTGATCAACGCAGGCCTGCTGCGGCACACGTATGAGGAGCAGGGCCGCATCTTCCAGACCACCAGTGACACGGAGGTCATTATCCACCTGCTGGCCGATCCGGAGCACATGGATCTGCCGGATCCTCTCAGCCCTGTACTGACCCATCTTCAGGGGGCGTTCAGTCTGCTGGTGATGTTCCCCGACCGGATTGAGGCTGCGCGCGACCCTCACGGTATCAGGCCGTTGTGTATCGGTCGGATGCCCGAGGGTGCGTATTGCGCAGCCAGTGAGACGATCGCGCTGGACGTGGTCGGCGCCCAGTACGTTCGAGACGTCGAGCCGGGCGAGATCGTGACGCTGGACAAGGGGGGGCTTCACAGTCGCTTCTATGTCGAGCCAAAGCGATATCGCCCTGCGAGCTGCATTTTTGAACTGGTGTACTTCGCCGACCCGTCGAGCAATGTTTTCAATCAGAACGTGCACCTGGCGCGGGTGGCGATGGGGCGGCAGCTGGCACGGGAAGCTCCGGCGAGGGCCGACATGGTCATGGCCGTGCCCAACTGTGCGCGGTGTGCGGCGGTGGGCTACAGCCACGAGAGCGGGATCCCGTTCGGGCGCGGTTTTACGACGAGTCACTACACGGGTCGCAGCTTCATCATGCCCAACCAGGAAATGCGCGACACCGTCGTGCGAATGAAGCTCAACGTGATTCGAGACGCCGTGCGCGGCAAGCGCCTCGTGGTGATCGAGGATTCCATCGTTCGCGGGACCACGACGAAGAGCAAGATGGGCGCGTTGCGCCAAGCGGGCGCCAAGGAGATTCACGTTCGGGTGGCCAGCCCGCCGATCCGGCATCCCTGTTACTACGGGATCGACTTCCCTACTAGCGAGGAGCTGGTGGCTGCCAGGATGGGCCGCGTGGAAGCGATACGGGACTATCTCGATGTGGATTCGCTGGCCTATTTGTCGTTGGAGGGCATGCTGGGCTGCGTGAAGCCGCCTGCCGAGCACTACTGCACGTCGTGCTTCTCGGGCCAATACCCCGTGCCGATTGACCATCAGGTGCACAAGTTCGCCCTGGAGCGATATCAGTTGCCCATGTTTGACTGATCGGGTGGGTGGCCCGGATGAGGGATGTTGGCATGGCAGAGGTGAAGCTGCTGAGGGCGAGCCAGGTGGTCGTACAGCACCAGGAGTGGGGTGCCCTGTATTGGTATGCGGGCGACAAGCTGGGCAACTCGCAGCACATGACCGTCGGCAAATGCGTGCTCAAGCCGGGCTGCGAGAATCCTCGCCACCGACATCCTAATTGCGAGGAGGTGTTGCACGTTGTCGCCGGTCGGATCGTGCATTCGGTAGAGGGTAAGCCTGATGTCGAGATGGGCGAGGGCGACACGATCGCCATTCCACCTGAGGTGCTTCACAACGCCCGAAACGTCGGCAGCGAAGAGGCGGCGCTGCTGATTGCGTTCTCATCGGCCGATCGTCAGACGGAGGGGGAGTGAGGTTGCCGGTCGGAGGGTTCCGCTCGTCTCCCGCCTGAGCCTTGTGGTATCTGATGGGTAAGCACCGACTAAGGGGGGCTGCATACGGCGTCACGTTGGGCGGTGCGGGCCTGTCTGATAGGGGCGGCGCGTGACCCCCTTGCAGACCTTAGCGCCTGCCGTATGATGGGACGGTCCGTGATGGCACGCAGGGGGGTGCGTCGGATGGCTCGGACCTCGACTTGCTCGTGGAGTGCCCATGGAGCAGACGCCTACGTTCGATCAACTGGCGGTCATCGTCGAAGAGGCCAAGAAGTACTATTACATGGGTGGCGAGGTCGTCAAGGCTCTGGACGGCGTGGACGTGCAGATCCGCAAGGGGGAGTATGTTTCCATCATGGGTCCGAGCGGCTCGGGCAAGACGACGCTGTTCAACGTCGTCGGCGGGCTGACCAAGCCCACGTCGGGCCGCGTGTTCATCGACAAGACCGACATCTCGAAGCTTGACGCCACCGAGCTGGCGTGGCTTCGCTGCCGCAAGATCGGGTACATCTTCCAGACGTTCAATCTCATTCCGATCATGACGGCGCTACAGAACGTGACGCTGCCGATGATCTTCGCCGGGGTGCCGCGTTCCGAGCGAGAGGATCGCGCGTTCAAGTTGCTGCAAATGGTCGGGCTGGATGATCGCGCCGGGCACAAGCCGACGGAACTGTCGGGGGGGCAACAGCAGCGCGTCGCGATCGCACGGGCCTTTGCCAATCGGCCTTCCATCGTGCTTGCCGACGAGCCGACGGGGAATCTGGACCTGAAGACCGGGCTGGAGATCATCAACCTGATGATCGAGATGAACCGTCGACAGGACGTCACCATTATGTGCAATACGCACGATCTGAAAATCATCGATGCCTCGGACCGGATCGTATGGATCCGCGACGGGCTGGTGGATCGCATCGAGACCAAAGATGAAGTGGAGATCACCGTCGGGCAGATGCGAGATCGAACGACCGGGCGCTTGGCCGAGGAGCAGTAGGGGTAGAGTCGGGGCGGAAGCAGGGATGGTCTGAGCGACGGTGATGGCTATCGAGTCCGGGCACAGCACGCTGCCGTTGTCAGCCTCTATAGGCTTTGCGTTGCAGGGACTGCGTTTGCGTCTGGGGCGGATGGCATTGGTGCTGGCGGGTGTTTCGACAGCCGTCGCGTTCATGGTGACGTTGCTGGTGCTCGATCAACTGTACGATCGGGTGCCGGCGGCTATGCGGGGTGAGCAATCGGCCGGTGCGGCGGGCGCTTTCCGCTGGATGTGGATCGGGGTGGCGCTGCTTATCAGCACGACCGGCACGTTCAATGCCATCCTGATGAGCGTAACCGAGCGGGTGAAGGAAATCGGGACGCTCAAGTGTTTGGGGGCTCGTGATCGGCACGTGATTCAGATTTTCCTGTTCGAGAGCGTTGTGTTGGGTGGAGTGGCCGGACTGGTGGGGGGGGCGGCGGGTGTGGGGGTGGCCGGTGCGATGTTCGCCGCCCAAGCGGGCGCGCGCTACCTGACCGTGCCGGCCGTCGTGGTCGATGACGAGGCGGGCGGATTCTCCGTGGCTACCGGGGCGTGGTATCGGCCGAAGCTTGGGTATGCATTTCGTTCCGATCAGACCAACAAGGTGGTACTGAGCAAGACCAACAAGCCGCCGAAGGTGACCCCCGGCGGTTGCGGTGAAGAGGCGTGGAAACTCCTCGATCGTCTGACGGATCGGAGAGGGCGACAGTTGATCCGTCCGCCCACACACCCCGACGCAGCCACCAGCGCGATGCTCCAGACTCTGCCTTCCGCGCCGTTCATGGTGGTGGAGCGCTCGGCAGGGCGGGCGTCGGCGGCGTGGCGGATGTCGGCGTCGGTGGCCGGGCCCTACGACGTGGAGGTGTTTATCCCGAACCAGGCAGGCCTCGACGCGGACGCACGATACCGGCTGGTCTATCCCACCGGCAGTCGCGAGGTGTCGGTGGATCAGTCGGACCCGCAGAATCGCGGCAGATGGGTTCCATTGGGCCAGGTGGATCTGGACGCCGGGGCTACGCTGGGAGTCGAACTGCACGTTGAGCCCGGCGCCACCGCGGCGGCTGACCGCGTGCGGGTGGACAACGCGTTTTCCGCGCCGTTGGTGCGCGTGTTGCCGTGGGTGATCTATGGGGCGGGCGTGAGCACGCTGTTGTCGTTGTTGGCGGCGGTGGTGCCGGTCTGGATCGCGGCGAAGATCGAGCCGGCCTCGGCGATGCGGTACGACGTGTGAGGCGGCCCGGAATGATTCCAAGCAAAGCCGACAGCCCAGCAACGCAGCGAGCCATCACACCAAGGAGCCTGTTGATCTGCGCGTTGATGGTCCTGATGTGGACCGGGCTGGTCTGCTTCATGGCCGTCCATGAGACGGTGTACAAGTACATGTTTCTGATGGTGCTTGGCTTCGGCGCCATCATGACCGTCTTCCTGCTGAAGTTTCCTCGTTTTTTCGTGGGCATGTTGCTGATCCTGTGGGCGGGTACGGCCGCTCTGATGTACTACCACGCGACGCCCGACCAGTACACGCGGCTGTTGTGGGGCAACATTCGTGGGCTGGGGGTGTTGGCGATTCTGGCGGGTCTGGCATGGTACCTGCATCGGCGCCCACTCCGCCGGCCGGAGCTGGCGGCCGTCTTCGCAGCCGTGGTCATTACGATCCCCTGGTCCATCACGATCAAGGCATGCCTGGAGAGCAGTGTCTCGAATCTCTTCGAGTCGACACGTCGCGCCGAGGAGCGCATCTTCCAATGGTCCAAGAACCTGCCGTGGTGGGGGCCCACCGTGGTGACGGACGCCGACGAACTGACGCCGGAGACGAAAGCGGCGCTGGAGGGCTTCCGGCTGGGCAACGGCGGCGACGTGCCGTGGCGGCTGTGGTGGCGGCCGATGGTGTACTGGACGGCCGTCTGTGTGTGTTTTGAAGCGATGCTGATGGGCCTGCTGCTGATGCTCCGCAAACGATGGATCGAGCATGAGCGGTTGCCGTTCACCTGGGCCCAGCCTGCGTTAAGCGTCATCCAGGCCGATGACCACCCAATGGTCTGGCAGCGCTGGGCGGTGTTTGCGGTCGGACTGGCGATGTGTCTGCCGGCTACGTACTACGCGGCCGGCGAGGCGGCCGCGAGCCTGCCGATCCCCATGCTGCCGTGGGCGAGTAACGAGGGGGTGCTGGGCGGGTTCGATTTGACCCGTCTGAATATCCTGCCGCAGGTGCCGTTGAAGCTGTTTTGGGGACCGATGGTCCTGGCGATGTTCCTGCTCATGCCGACCGACGTGCTGCTGACGGTGGCGCTGACGTACGTGCTGGTGAGCCTGTTGGCGCCAAGCATCTTCGCCTGGCTGGGCTTGGAGGTGGGGCGGACGCATTGGGACGGTTTCGTCAAGGGGGCCATCCGCTCGGGCGGCTGTGCGGGGTTGTTCATCTGGAGCATTTGGTTCAACCGGCGGACGATTTGGGGCTACCTGCGTTCGCTGTGGGGCGGCAGGCCGACCGACCCGGAGAGCGACGACGAGCTGGGACGCTGGCCAATTACCGTCGCGATGATCGTCGGCACGATCGGATTCGTGGCCCTGGCGTGCTATGCGACAAGTCTGGCACAGATGTTATTTCTTCTTTTGTTTATCCTATATTACTGCATCGCCCAGACGCGTCAGCGGGCTGAGGGTATGCTGGCGACGTATGAGAACAACATCGCCTCCCACGAGATGGTGAGCATACAGCGGGATGTGCTGCACGATCACCCCAGTATCTCGACGCTGCCGGGCTACGAGCATTTGGCCACCTCGGGCAACTCGTGGGCCATCCATTGGATGCAATGGGGCTTTGCCGGGCAGCTCAAGACCTATGGGCCGCACAACATGCTGTTGGAGGCGTTTAAGGTTGGGCATGAGGTGCGGGCCAACGTGCGCGACATCGCCAAGATCATCTTTTTCAGCATGGTCGTGGTCGCGGTGGTGACCGGACCGTTGTACCTGACGCTGATGTACAATTACGGATTTGAGAACAGCTATCAGCGGGCACCGACGGTTTACCAGTCGTTCACCAACTGGAGCGAACGTGCGATCGCGTACGGGGTGCGCAGTACCTCGCGCGTGTACTACTACGAAAGCGCGTCCAGCTTCTACTATCGCTACGAGGGCATTATCAATCTCGGGTGGGGGATCCTGCTGACGGGGTTGCTGTTCTACCTGAGGCGGGAATACACATGGTTTCCGTTGTCGCCGGTGGGGTTCGTGATCGCCGCTGAAACCTGGTCCCACGATCGTTTGATGATCACGCCGTATTACGTTTGGTTCAGCTTCCTGCTGGCGTGGCTGATCAAGTCGATGATTTTCCGCTGGCTGGGGGTGCGCTATTTCCGCGAGCGCGTGCAGCCGGCGGTGGTGTTGCTGTTATGTGGCATGATTTTCGGCATCGTGGTCTTCATGGCCAAGCACGTGGCCATCGGTAAGGGCTTTCTACTTTGATTCGGCGTGTGGTGATCGGCGGGGTTCTGGCGTTGGCCCTGGCTGGCTGCGGACCCTCCAGCAGGCCGGGAGAGCCCGCGCCGATCGATTATAAGGCATTGTCCGACACCGTGGATGCCATGCTGCCGAGTATTCGCCGGCATGCGGCTACGATCGCGTCGTTCGGATCGCGGCAAACCGGTCAGATCGGATGCGAGCGCACGTTCGAGTACGTTCGCTCGGCGTTCGAGGAGGTGGACGGTGGCGCCGGGACGGTGCGCTGCTTCTCCAGCGAGGTGACCGTGCCGGTCGATCGCTTTGGCGCCGACCACGCCGCCCGCGAGCACACCACCGTGACGGCGCATGGTCTGGGCGGGGAGCCGCAGACGTGGCAGGCGTTTGCCCTGATGCCCAACTGCATTCAGCCATGCCGCACGCGGGCGGAGGACGAGCAACCGCGCAGACTCATCGATCTGGGCGATGGTCGGATCGAGCGTTGGCAGAACGTGGACGTTCGCGACGCGGTGGTTCTGCTGGATTTCAACAGCGGCCAGGCTTGGCTTCGTGCACGCGAACTCGGCGCCTACGCCGCGGTGTTCGTCGAGCCGGAGTTTACCACTGTCGATCAGGCCGACCTGAAGTACCTCGAAATCCTGCCCTTGTACATGCCGCGGGTCTGGCTGGCGCGCGAGCATGGGCTGGCGTTGCGCCAGGCCCTGACGTCCGGCCAGGACGTGCGAGTGACGGTGCGCACGCGTCTGGACTGGGCCAAGGTCCGAGCGCCGAGCGTCGAGATGACCGTGCCGGGTGAGGATCGCTCGCGGACGTTCGTGGTGGCGGCTCACTTCGACGCACGCGGCATCGTGCCGGACCTCTCGCTGGGCGGCGACGGGATATGGGGGATATCGGCCCTGCTGGAGATCGCACAGTACTTCAAGCAGCATCGGCCGGCGTGCGATCTGCGGTTTGTCGCCGTCTCGGGCCATTGGCAGTCGCAACGATGCACGCGCGATTATATTGCATATCCCGGTCCCGGCTTCGACGAGGTGGGCCGGCAGGTGAAGCTTGCCATCGGTCTGGATTACTCCACCGAGAACCCGAATCTCAGTCTTATGCGCGAGCACGCGTGGGACACCAATCCGGAGCGATCGTATTTGTGGCTCCGCCGGGCGCTGTTCAACCGCGGCGGCTGGCGGGATAGCGTGCTCGAGGGGTTTGGCGATCGCGTTGGGGGTGCGGAGGTTTTTGGGGGGACCAGGCCGATGCTGCCGGTTGCCGAGGACGACCCGATGGCGCCGCGCGATGATCGCAGCCCCATGGCCTTTGCGCCCGGTTTTCCGACGGCCAACGAAGCGTGGAGCGCGCTGAACCTGCCGAGTTTTTCGTTCCAGACAGCATGGTTGTATCGATTGACGCACTTCACGCCGTTGGATACGTTCCAGCGCAGCAACGCCGACGAGCGCTTCGAGCATCTCGGACCGCAAGTCAAGATCAGCCTCGCGATGATGCGACAACTGCTGCACTACCCAGCGCAACAGTGGCCGCGAGTCTTTCCGAAACTCCGGCAGAAACGGGACTACGGCCTGTTTGCCCGCCTGCGAGGCGGAGTGCAGGTCTGGGACCCCAGCACCGGTTGGTTCGCCGAGCGGCTGCCCGGGCAGGGGCAAGACAACTCCTATCGAACGTTCGTTTACTCCTATCCCATGAGCGCCAAGTATCGTGGCCTCGGGCAGCGTCTGCGCAATTACCTCTATGTGCCGCTGGCTCCCAGTCGGCTGCGACACCGCAATCTCCAGTGCTTCATGTTCCGGGACCTGGAGCTGTTGGACGAGCCTTCGTTTCTCTTCAATACGCTGCACTGTCCGCTGCCGACGTTCACGCAGAACACGGTGGCGTATTCGTTGGATAAAGAGGGACGTATTGTCTACGCCACCGACTATGGCATGCACGGCGACGGCGCGCCCGGCTTTCAGTGCACCGATCGTCCCCTGGACTACTGGGATCTGTATGTGCCGGTCACGCTCTTTGAGTGCGGCAGCGTGGAGTTGTTCAGCCTGATCGATCCCGATCGACGGCGCTTCAATGCCGATGTGGTCGATCAATGGTATATGTACTGGGGCGATCCGGGTAACGATCAGGACCGGGGGGTCGATCCATACGTACGCGTGAACGAAGTGCGGAACATCGCCACGCACACCGAGTTGAGCAGTTGGGGGTATACACAGTGGCAGGGCACGGCCTTGGTGTTCCTGCCGCCGTCGTCGGAGAAGGTAAAGGCGACCGAGAGCAGCGCGGCCGAGATTCTGTTGGGTACACCGTTGGCGAAGTTCACGGCGTTGACCAACGCCGGCGCCGACGGTGTGCCTCGCGGCTACCGGGTACGCAGCGGCGAGACGGTTCGGTTCGGCCAAGAGGGCGAGGCCGATTCCCTGGCCTACGTTCAGCAACTGTATCGGCTGAACCGACGCCGACTGAGTGAGTTCGAGGCGTATGACGTCGGCAGCCCGCTCGCGCAGAAGTATCACACTCGGACCCGGGAGATCCTGTCGCGGCTGGAGGACCAGCAGGCTCAGACCGGTTGGCAACGGAAACTGGCTGACAACATGTTCGCCTGGAACAACGAGGCTGAGGCGTATAGCCGGGTCCGGCGCTTGCTGTATGACGTCGTGTCCACAACGGTCTTCTACTTCGTCCTGTTGATTCCCTTTGCCCTGTTGGTGGAGCGTCTGCTGCTGCCGCAGCCCACCGTGTTGCGGACCTGCCTGGTGGCGGCTGTCGTCTTCGCGGTGTTCGTGCTGCTGCTCTATATCTTCCACCCGGGATTTCACCTGGCGGCCAACATCGTGGTGACGGTGGTGGCGTTCGTGATCGTGGTGTTGACGATTCCGGCGCTGATTCTTCTGAGCACGCGTGGGGTGGCGATGCTGCGAGCGATCGGCTCGAAGGCGCTTCTGACGCAGCGCAGCGAGGCCGAACGCGCCGGCGTGATTTCCGCCGCCTTGTCTCTGAGCGTGTCCAACATGCGTCGCCGCCGCCTTCGCACCGGCCTGACCCTCACGACCATTACCGTGCTGGTGACTGCGCTTGTGCTGCTGACCACGTCGAGCACGTTCCAGTTCAAGCTGCGCGAACCGGTCGAGATTAATTCATCGAGTTTCCTCGGCGTGCAGGTGTACAACGCCTCGGACCACAACAAGGGTCTGAAGAAGGAAATGGTCGATATGTACGAAGGCCTCTTGCAGGACGAGGCCACGGTGATCCGCCGCGAGTACGTCAATTACGGCTACGACAACTACTCGAAGAACGGACAGATATACGTACGCGCCAACGGCAGGAAGGTGGGTGTGCCGTACCTTCAGATCATGGACGACAAGGAGACGCTGCTGCAGTACAGCTACCTGGCCCCCGACGGACAGCGGCAGACGGTCAGCATCGATGATCTTATGACGGGTCGATGGATCGGGCCGAATGACGTGGAGGCAATTCTCCTTCCCAATACCACCGCCGAGGCACTGGGCGTATCGGTGGGTGACAAGGTGGAACTGAAGACTCTCCCGTTGGAGGTCATCGGCATCTGGGAGGCCGAGCAGCCCATCACGCAGCCGGACGGAACCACCGCAGCCGTAGTCGGCCCGCTCGATCAACTCAGCGACCTGGACGGCCTGCCCATCACGCCGATCGACTCGGCGAGTGCCAGCACTGCCGAGCCTCTCAGACCGCTTCACGCCGCCAGCAAGCAGATGGTCATCCTGCCCCGAAGGCTCCTGGACAAGTATCGGATTCTCCCGCCCGTGGTCATGTCGATGGTGGTGGTTCCGCACGACCTGGAGAAGATTCGCTCGCTGGCCGACACGCTGAGCAACGAGATCCGCAACGTAGACGTCTTCAGTCATTACATCGATTCGGTGACCGGTCAGAACCGCGTCGAGATGATCTCGATGCGATTGGCCACGCAGGTCAGCGGCTCGGGGATGATGTGGCTGATGCTGGCCATTGCCGTGCTGATGATCATGGCGATCATGACCGGCACGGTGTACGAGCGGATTCGGGAGATCAATATCTACAGTTCCGTGGGTCTGGCGCCCGGGCACGTGGCAAGCATGTTTCTGATCGAGTCGCTGGTGTATGCGGGTCTGGCCAGCGTTCTCGGCTATTTCGTGGGCATCATCATCTTGCGGACGCTTTCGTTCTGCGATCTCCTGCCCCCGAATTTCTACCCGAACTACCTGGGCGTCTACGTGCTGATCGCAACGCTGGTGGCGGTGGCGGCCATGCTGCTGAGCAGCATCTACCCGATTAGTGTGGCGGCGCGGACGGTGAATCCGTCGCTGGAGCGGACCTGGCGCGTGGAGACCGAGCCGGACGGCGACGACTGGCGGATTCCGCTGCCTTTCATCGCCACGAGCGAGGGCGAACTCGACGGGATCATGACCTATGCGCTGGACTTCCTGATGATCCACCAGGGCGAGCGGTCGGGGCGGTTTGTCTGTCAGACGCCGCCTACCCCCGGACGAACCGACGGCTGGCACAGCATCGAGATGGAGGTGTGGCTCGCGCCGTTCGAGAGGAACGTCACCCAATACGTGAGCCTCGAGGCCGTCGCCGTGCGGGCCGATCGCTGGCAGTTCGTCTTGCGGCTTCGCAGGCTTAGCGGACCCGACTATTTGTGGCACAAGGGCACGCGTGTGTTTGTGGACGCGCTGCGCAAGCATATGCTGAACTGGCGGGCCATGACGTCCGAGCAGTGGGACGCGTTTGCCGACCGCGCGGGCGAACTCTTCGGCGGAGTGCCCGTCCATGCCTGAGCAGGCAACAACCGCGATGGCCGATGCCGAGGTCCCCGAACTGACCGGGAAGCTGGAAAGCGGGCTGACCGCGCGCACCTGGCCGGTGATTCTCTACGGCGCGCTGATCCTCATGCCGGCCAACATCTACCTGCTCCTGGTGGCCGGCCAGAGCCTGCTCGGGCCGATCAGCTTCATCGCCCTCATTCTGTGGGTCGAGGCTGCACGCCTGTCGCGGCGCCCGCTGACCACGGCTGAAGCGTTCATCGTGTATGCGGTGTCGGCCGTGGCGGCCGGTCAGATGCTGTTTTATCTCTACGCGATCCACCCGGCCTACTTCCGTGTATGCGATATCGCCAATTCCGAGATCTTCAGCTACTTCGACAAGAAGCTAAACCGCATGGTCACGTTCGGCGAGGCCGCGCCGACCTGGTGGGCGCCGCCGCGCGAAGTCGTCGAGCAACGGTCGTTCCTGCACCGGGCGTGGCTTGTGCCGATCCTGGTGGGCACGGCCTCGTGGATCTTCCACATGCTCGCCGATCTGTCCATGGGTGTCATCGGACGCGAGCTGTTCATCAAGGTGGAAAAGCTCCCGTTCCCCTTTGCCCATCCGCCCGCCGACGCGTGCAAAGCGCTCACCCGCGACGATCCGGCTCCGAAGCGAACGTTCACCGTCTGCGGGTTGATCGGGACGGTGTGGGGGCTGGTCGTCTACTTCCCGGTCGCCCTGGGCAAGAAAATCGTCAACTACCCCATCCCCTGGATCGACTTCAACCGCGGATTGCACAACGAGCTGCGCGGCGCGTCGTTCGGCATCGCCACCGATATTCTGGCCTTCACCGGCGGCTTCATCATTCCGTTCCGCGTGGTCGTCAGCATGCTGATCGGTGCGTTGGCGGTGCAGTTCGTGGGCAACGCGTGGGCGGTCGGCGGGTTGGACGATTTCCTGGCCCGCATTGGCCTCGGCAGCGTGGTGCAGGCGCTGCCTTGGCTGGACGGGGTGAATTCCACCGGCGGGCAGTACTTTGACCGCTATGTGCAAGGCATGGGCATCAAGCAGATGGTGCCCAACCAGCTCTTCGTCTGGATGCCGGTGTTTATCGGTGCGATGGTAGCGGCGGGCCTGCTGCACATCTTCGCCCAGCCGCGCGAGCTGATTCGCACGTTCAAAGGGCTGGCAGCCACCGGTCGCGGGGTTCGGGCCGAGCGCACGGTGGCGATTGGTCCGCTGCTGGTGATCTTCGCGGCCAGCATTGTGGGATGTGTGGTGCTGTTCCGTATCCTCATTCCGGAGTTTCCGTGGATAATCATCGCGCCGTTCGCCTTGTTCTGGTCGCTCTTGTTCAGCCTGATCGATATCCGCGCGATCGGTACCACCGGCTTCCGCGTCGATCCGCCCTACGTACGCGAGGGGCTGATTCTCGCGATCCGGCCCGAGAACATCGGCGTGTGGTTTGCCCCGTGGCCCATCGCCCTGGGGTCGAGCTACTGGGTGCAGGACTTCAAGACGGCCGAGCTGGTGGGCTGCACGCCCCGCAGTCTCATCATTGCCAAGCTGGCTGCCTATCCGGTGGGTATGGCGGCCAATCTCCTGTTCATCAGCATCTTCTGGGCCATCGCGCCGATCCCGTCGGCGGCCTATCCCTATGCCGATGTGATCCTGCCGGTCTGGGCCAATCAGCTGTGTATCTGGATCTCGGCGTCCATGGAGAACATCAACCCAGCCACCCAGGCGATGCTGAATCAGTTGTTCAATCTCCAGTGGATGTTCGGTACGTTCGCCATCTTCACCGGCGTCTACATCGTCGGGCGGCTGTTCAAGCGGGTCCAGCTTTCGCTGATCGGACTGGCGGTGGGGATGGTCATGCCCATTCCGTTCGCCGTGTCCCTGTTCATCGGGGGGCTGGTGGCCAAGCGCGTCGCCAAGAGTACCGGACCGGAGTGGTTCGGCGCCAACCGCAACGTGATTGTGGCCGGCCTGGCGGTGGGGGAGGGGGTGGTCATCGGCCTGTTCGCCGCCATCGCCGCGCTGAGCAACTCCCTGGTCGCACTGCCCTACTGACGGTGTCGCCCCATTTTGTCGAGGCGGCTACGGTGGGCCAAGCAGCCGGTGTGGTGGGCCTAAAGTCCCCACTGGCTCGGGCCGTCGATCGGTGGGGGCGATTGGCTCTTGCCAACCTCACCAGCGGGGCGATAATGATCGCTCCTGCCCCACGACGGTCGTGGGCGGGATGCACCCGGATGTTCTCGTCGAGTCAGCTCGCCCCGGCCAGCACAACTCGCGAATCCGGTTGGGTCTGTATGGCACGTCAACAGTATTCGTCTATTTGTGAGATAGACCTATGAGCGAACCGACCGTGACAGCGCCGGCAAGAGACAAGTACTCCGTCAACGGGTTGACCTACACGAAGATGGGTCTGATCGCCCTGTTCGGATGGCTGCTCTGGGGCGATTTTTGCTTCTCCATGATGGAGATTCTCAAGCCCAAGTTGCTGCCGTTGCTCTTGCAGAAAGAGTCCTTCGGCCTGAACGCCAGCAGTTTTGCGTTCATGATCATGTTCGGCACCATACCCGGGATTACCGGCATCCTGATCGGTCCGGCCGTCAGTTTCAAAAGCGATCGCTACCGCGGTCGGCGAGGCCGACGTATCCCGTTTATCACATGGACGATGGTGCCTCTGGTTCTCAGCCTGTGCGGGATCGGCCTGGGCACGCACATTCGCGACTTCTTGGCGGGCACTTGGTACAGGACTCAGGCCGTTACCGTGAGGGCTCCCGGTGACGCTACGGTCGAAGGGAGTCACAGCTCGGCCATTACGCACACGGCGGCGAGCGCCGATTCCATGTACGAAGGCGTCGCGGTCAACGACGTATCGGCACCGCTGAAGTACACGAGCCCCGTCAAAATCACCCCAACCGACGATTCGACGGGAGTCAACGAAACCGCGCCCTACTGGGGCCTGTTCGGGCCCTCTTCGGACAAGTACACCGTCGTCCTGCGCAGCAAACCGACGGCGGACGTGACGATCACCGTCGATCCCGATCCTCAGACCGACCTGGGCGAGGGACCGGGCGAAGCCATTAGCCTGACGTTCACCGCGAGGAACTGGGATTCGCCTCAGAAGGTGAAAGTCAGAGCCGTCGACGATGAAGCGCCGGAGGGTCCCCACAAAGCAACGATCACGCACACCGCCGCCAGTGCCGATCCGACGTACAACGGCGTTGCGATCGATGACCTGGTCGTGGACGTGACCGACAACGACCTTCCTGGCGTCACCATTACCGAGAGCAAAGCTGACAAAGACAGCCCCGAATCGACGGACGTCCGCGAGAACGGGACCTCTTCGGATAGGTACACCGTCGTTCTGGACACCGAGCCGACGGCGGACGTGACGATCACTGCCACGCCCGATCCTCAGACCGACCTGGGCGCCGGGCCTGGTAAGGCCATCAGTCTGACATTCACCGCCGACAACTGGAGGTCGGTTCAGACGGTGACGGTCACCGCCGTCGACGATGACGCATCCGAGGGTCCGCATGTCTCGACGATTGCGCATACCGCGGCCAGCGATGATGCCACGTACAATGGCGTGGCCATCGATGACGTTGTGGCGAACGTGGCCGACAACGACCGTCCTGGCGTCACCATTACCGAGAGCAAAGCTGACAAAGACAGCCCCGAATCGACGGACGTCCGCGAGAACGGGACCTCGTCGGATACGTACACCGTCGTTCTGGGCACCAAGCCGACGGCGGATGTGAAGATCACCGTAACCGCCGATGGCCAGACCGACCTGGGTGAGGGGCCTGGCAAGGCCGTCGAACTGGTATTCACCGAAGATGACTGGGATGAGCCTCAGACGGTAACGGTCACTGCCATCGACGATGACGCGTCCGAGGGGCCGCATGTCTCGACGATTGCGCACACCGCGACCAGCGACGATGCTACCTACAATGGCATCGCCATCGATGACGTTGTGGCGAACGTGGCCGACAACGACCGTCCTGGCGTCATGATCACCAGGAGCGACGACGGGAAGGACCCCACCAAGTACACCTACACCGTCGTCCTGGACAGCGAACCGAAGGAAGATGTGGCGATTACCCTCGCCCCCGACGCCCGGACCGACCTGGGCGCCGGGGTGGGCAAGGCCCTTACCCTGACCTTCAGTCCTCCGCAGATCGGGCTGTGGGGGCTGGACCCGCTGATGATCACGGTGCTGCTGATCGGCATCTCCGTCGCGCTATTCCACTGTATGGATGAGTTCGTCAATTGCGTGTACTGGTATCTGTTTGCCGACGTGGTGCCCGAAGCGTTCATCGGACGATTTGCCGCGCTGTTCCGGCTGGTGGGCGTGGGTGCGACTTCGCTGTTCATGTTGTTCATCTTTCCTCACGCTGAAACGCACTTCAGTCAAATCTTCTTCGGCATCGCGCTGCTGTACCTGTTCGGCTTTGGGGTGATGTGCACAATGGTCAAGGAAGGCGAGTACCCGCCGCCCGATGACATCGGCGAGAACCCAAGCATTCTCAAGCAAGCCAAGATCTATGTTACCGAATGCTTCAGCCACAAGATTTATGTGAGCCTGTTCCTGTATTCCATCTTCTCGTATATGGGGATGAGTCTCGCCTTGGCCAATGTCGTCATTTTTCACACCGATGGTATCGGCCTGTCGCTTGGCCAGATAGGCTGGGTAGCCGGGGTCATCGGTATAGCGACGGCCATTCTGGCGTACCCGTCGGGGTGGTTGGTGGACAAGTTCAATGCCCTGCGTGTTACGCTACTGATGGTTGTCCCGATCGTTGTGCTTCAGGGCGCGAGTTTCTTTTTCATGCGGGACTTCAACTCGTTCGTTGTTCTCGAGGGTAGCAAGGCGGTATTTATGTCGCTGATCGGTGCGGCCATGTATCCCATGCTCATCGTCATTTTCCCCAAGGACAAATTCGGGCAGTTCTGTTCCTGCAACGGGGCGATGAGGTCGGTGGCGATGATGTTCGCAGCGCCGCTGTTGGGATTCCTTCTCGACATGCTGACTCAGAAGGGAGCGGATAAGTTCGCTTTCCGCTGGACCTATATGTTGGGGACGATCTGTTACGCCTGCGCCATCTTCTTCCTGTACAACGTGTACTTGGTCTGGCGATCCCGCGGCGGCACCAAAGGCTACGTTGCGCCGGGTTCGGCCATTGAAAAGGAAATGCTGGCCAAGGCGGCCGCCGAGGCGACCTCCGGCGTGCCCGCTGACGGCGGAACGACCCAATAACGGTTCGGCTGGCAACAGCTCCTCGAGTCTGTTAGCTTTTGCGATTGCAGACTGAAAGTGGCATCGCGATGGCACAGACCGAATCACTGTTGCGGGCGACACGCAAGAACTGGCCGGCATACCTCTATCTGCTGCCGGCGGCGCTGGTTTTCGCTGCATTCGTGATCTATCCAATCGGGCGGGCGGCGGTGTGGAGCTTCACCGACCTGTCGCTGCTCGATCCGGCCAGCGCCCGGTACGTTGGCTGGGACAACTATCGGGCGATTCTCTCTGATGAAGATGTGGGGCTCGATCCCAAAACGCTTGCCGACTGGCGCTCGATGTTCCGGGCCGGCGACGATCCCGCCCGCCCCACGTGGAAGCGCTGGCTGACGTTCGACTGGCCCGGCGGGGCGGTGTGGAACACGGTCAAATTCACCGTGCTCTTCCTGCCGGTATACGTGATCATCCCCCTGATCATCGCAGCCATGCTCGACCATGTGCGGACCGGGTCGGTGTTTCTGCGGACGGTGATCTTCATCCCCGTGATCATCTCGGTCGCGGTCGCCAGCGTCATCTGGATCATCCTATACAACCCGAACTACGGCATATTCAACCTCGCGATCGCCCTGGTGCGAGATGCCCTCAATTGGATCGTCGGCCTGGTCAGCACCAACGAGGCCTACTTCACGTTCACCGGCCCGAACTGGCTGGGCGACCGGCTCTGGGCGATGCCTGCGATCGCCTTCATGTGCTTCTGGAACGGCATGGGGCTCAACGTGCTGTTGTATCTGGTCGGCCTGAACCGCATCGACAGCGAGCTGTATGAGGCTGCGGTGGTCGACGGCGCTACGCCGCGCCAGCAGTTCCTGCGGATCACGCTGCCGCTGCTTCGGCCGACGACCTATCTGGTGGTGCTGCTGTCGCTGATCGGCTCGCTGCGGGTCTTCGGGCAGATGTGGATCATGACCGAGGGTGGGCCTCAAGACAGCACCGTCAGCTATGTCATGTATCTCTACCGCGTGGCGTTCCATCCCACGCGAGACTTCGAGTTCGGCTACGCGTCGGCGCTGGCGTTTGTGCTGGCGGCGGTGATCTTCGTGTTGACGGCCTGCACCCAACGGTTCAGTCGGGCGGTGGAGCAATAGGGTCATGACGGTCGGCAAAAGGCCCATCATCTCCTATACGCTGCTGATCGTCATCGCGATCGCGGGCATCGTTCCGTTTACATGGGTGATTTACGGCTCGTTCATGCCTCGGTCGGATATCGATGCAGGCCGGCTCTGGCCCTCCGACGGCACCGACGGCTTCACGCTGGCCAACTACCGTCTGACGTTCGACAAGCTCCAGGGCTTCGATCTCTACTATCGAAACAGTCTGCTGCTCGCCGTTGGCGGCACGTTCCTCGTGCTGCTGGCCGGGTCGCTGGCTGCGTTCGCGTTGGCACGCTACCGGTTCCTCGGCAACCGGCTGATCTTCCTGATCTTCCTGTTGACGATCATGGTTCCCGCCGAGGTGACCCTGATGGGCCAGTTCGACCTGCTGCTGGCGACCGGCCTGTACAGCACGCTGACGGGTCTGTGTCTCAGCTACGTAGCGGGCAACCTGGTGCTGACCATCTTCCTTATGCGAAACGTCTTCGCCGGCATCCCGAACGACGTAATCGACGCCGCCGCCATCGACGGGGCCAGCCGCTGGCAGGTCTTCTGGCAGGTGTGCATGCCCATCGGCGCCAACGGGCTGTCAGCCTGTGCGATCCTGACCTTCTTGAACATCTGGAACGAGTTTACGTTCGCCCTGACCATGACCGTGACCGACAAGGCTATGACCCTGCCCGTGGGCATCACGCTCTTGCAGGGCCAGTGGTCGGTGACGCATTCGGGTGCGTTGTTCGCCACCGTGATGATGAGCTTCGTGCCGATGGCGCTGGTGTTTGTCCTTTTGCAGAAGTACTTCGTGCGAGGCCTGACGGCCGGGGCCGTGAAGGGATAGTCGATGCTCCGGTGGATTTGCGCCATCATGCTCCTGTTGGTCGTGGCGGCCGTCGTGGCCGAACAGTACGTCGTCCGCACCGGCAGGACGGTTACCGGCAAGCCGGTCGTGCGGGTAGCGTGCGCATCGTGGCAAATGGGCGAGATGCCGTTTGAGCCCTTCATCGAAGCGTACCGGCAGACCCATCCCGAGGTGGAAGTCGAGCTGGCCATCCTCCCGGACGACTCGAACAACAAGCTGGTCATGCTCTGGCAGCACGACCAGACGCCCTACGATGTGCTCATCGCCTACGCCGACGAGGAAATCCACACGTTCATCCGCCAGGGGCTGCTGGCCGACGTGTCCGAGTACCTCACGCCCGAGCAGATGGCCACGTTCGTGCCTGCCAGCATGGCTGGTTCGACTGTGGTCGGCCCCGACGGCAGGCCGCGGCGATACATGGTGCCCTTCACCATCGAAATGATGACGCTGAACGTCCAGGCTCATCTGCTGCGCCAACGCGGCCACACCAAGCCTCCTGCTACGTGGGACGAGCTCCGTCGCATGGCTGCCGACTGCAAAGGATTCGAGTCGGCGGGGCGGACAGTCTGGCCGATGGCGTGTGATTTCGGGCAGGGATTCTTCTTCGGCCAGAACTACTACATCCCGCTGCTGGCTGCCTTCACCGAGGGTCACATCGCCGATGCTGAAGGTCGCCTTGTCATCACCGGCCCGGCGGCCGAGCGGGCCTTCGCCGAGGCCAAGCAGTGGTACCTCGACGGTCTGGTCAGCGAGTCGGCGAAAGTCTTCGAGCAGGCCGATCGCGACTTCATGGCCGGTCTGGCCGTCATCTACCCCCACTGGCAAAGCCGTTCCGCCTACGCCCAGCTCGAGTTTCCGAACGCCGAGTTTGCTCCCTGGCCCGTGCCCGGCTCCGATGTCGCCGGATCACTGGTCAGTTGCTACGGCGCGGTGGTGCCCAAGGCTAGTCTTGTTAAAGAGCAGGCCGTGCAATTCGCCTACGAGTGCCTGTCTCAGTGGATCCAGCCGGCTGTCGTCGTCACCGGCAAGATGCCTCCGGTAAGCGACGTGTACGACCACGGCTTCGACAAGAGCCCTGCATGGTTGCAGAAGCTGCAAGAGCGATTCGCCCGCGGCAAGCCTGAATGGCTCGAAGCCGTTGAGAAGGTTTACGCCCAAGCCAGGCTGCCGCAGTGGATGGTCGACCTGCGCCCTGCCCTTCAGAAGGGCTACAGCTTTCCCGACAAGTTGATGTGGCCCAAGGTCAACCACGAATTGGCCATCGAATTCCAGCGATATCTTGATGGCATACACGCCACCCCGGCCGACGCACTGGCCGCCCTGAAAAAGAGCGTCGACGCGATGTACGAGCGCCGCCGCGAGCGGGGGATGTGAACTCGGTCCAGACGCAGGCGCGCTCGGGTGCCATCCGCCAGTGCCCCGGACGGCGTACCGTCGGGAGAACCCGTTTTTTCAGCCAGAGGTTAAGCCTTTGCCTCGACCAAGCGGCATAACCCCGCCTTGGCCGCCAACTCGAACAGCGCCAGTAGGTTCGTCTGCGGCTTGCCGCCTACCTCCAGTTGCACCAACTCGGCGATCTGTGCGACGGTGCGCTTCCCGTCGGCCCAGTACCAGGCGCCGTTGTACCGTTCGCTCCACCGGGGCGAGCCGAAGGTCCGCTGCTCGGGCGGCAGCGACTCGAACGTGAGCGTACCCCATGTCTTGCGCACCGGCACGACGTCGGCCGCGCGGGGGTCGTCCATCTCCAGCCCTTCAGGCATGAACTGGTCGGCGGGCCACTTGTCTGCCATCGCTGCGACGCGCTGGCGACCGTCTTCTGTCTCGGCCAATTCCGCTGCCTTGAGCAGATGTTGTTTAAGAGCCCACCGCCAGAAGGCTTCGCTGCCGGGCACGTCGCCGTCGATCCGGTCCTGCAGCTCTTCCTGCAAGAGTGGGACCATGGCTTCAGCCAGCCACCCCGCCTCGACGTCGCCTGCCGAGGCCAGGAAGTACGCGTAGGCCGCAGCCAGAATGCTCGAGCCGGCCATGGTGGTCTCGTCCAGCAACTCCGGCAGATCGTCGCTGCAGTGCCAGGCTGGGAACTCCTGTCCGCGGCCGATCCACGGTGTGGCAATCCCGACCATCGGGTCGGTGATCATGTGGTCGGCCAACCCCAGCTCGTTCTCGTACCTCCAGAAGTACGCTTCGGCTATGTCCTCCGGCAACGCCTGGAGCACGAGTCCTGCCATCGCATTTGCCACCGAGGGCGTGGCGGCGCCGATACGGTGCAGTTTGAATGGGTAGTCGGCCCGGCCGGCATCGCCGACGGTGTCGAGGTAGAGACCTATAAAGCCGTGGCGGGCGATTTCCGGTCGCTGTGTCATCAGACCCACCGCGCCGTAACATTCGTTGGTGACAAACCATCGGATGCTGCGACGTGGGGTCGGCAGCTTGCCCGATGCGATGAGTTGTCCCAGCACGCGAGCCGCCTCCAGGATGGCCGCCACCCCCGACGCGTTGTCGTTGGCCCCGCTCTCGAAGCCATGGGCCATGACCAGCACCTCCTGGGTGTGGTCGCGACCGGCCAGCCGAGCGGTGGTCACCGGCATGGTGCCCGGCCCGACGCTGCCGTCGATCCTGCCGGCCAGTTCCACGTTGTTGCCGCCTTCCGCCAGTTCGCGAAGTTCCTGCCCCACGCGCGGCGGAATCATGAAGATCGGCACCGTGGGCTGATCCGCCCGCAATCCCCAGCAGCCGTCCGTCGAGATGTTGTTGCACCAAGTCGTGCGGTGGTCGGCGTAGCCCTTGACGACCCACGAGCTGACAAGGGCGGCCACGCCTGCCTCAGCGGCGGCCGCCAGAACGGCTGTGGGGTGCTGGTCGGTCAGGACGAACGCGCCGCTCTGCGGGGTCTCGCCCTCGCGCAATACCTGTAACGGCCCGCGAACCTCTCCGTCGGTCGGCGCCGACCACATGCCGACACAACGCGGCTCGTCCTGTCGTCGGCAGAGCAGTTTTTCGGCCGGCTGGGTCAGGCGAAGCTCGCCCTCGTCGCACTCCCACGCCAGCGGCATGGTCCAGTCCTGCATTCGGGTTCGGCCATCGGCGGGCAGTTGGACCACTTCGGCGTCGACCATGCCCGACTCGGCCAACTGCTCTTTGGTCCATTGAGCCGATTGTTGAAACGCGGAATTGCTGAAGAGCCGATCTCGTGCGTTGACCTCGCGGCCAAACCAACAAGCTCGGGCGCCGTCAACCGCATCGGCGATCGTGGAAACAAGCTGCTTAATCATGCTCCATAGACTCCTTCTTTTAGGGCGTCTGATATGCTAACAGAATCGGCGGGCCCGACAAGTGAACACGCACGCCCGTCCGAACGCTGAACTCGGCCGGAACGAAATCGCAAGGCTGCAAAAGGACTATTGCTGTCGGTAGAAGACGAAATCGGCTACAGCCGCCAGGGCGTCGCGCGCCGCCGAAGGTTCAAGGACCTCCAGATTCCGGCAGGCTTGCTCTATTCGCTGCCGGGCTGTGCTCATCGCGTACTCGATACTCTGGCTGTTCGACAGCAGTTGGTAAATCGTCTCGGCGCGCCCCAGGTGCCCGTTGCCCAGCACGCCCAGGGCTTCGGAACGGCTGGCCGGGTCAGCATGTCGCAAATAGTGGACCAGCGGCAGGGTCAACTCGCCCTGCTCCAGATCGCGCCCAAGTGTCTTGCCTGTGCTTTCCTGATGTCCGACCACGTCCAGTACATCGTCGACAATCTGGAAGGCCACGCCAACCTCGTACCCGTAATGCCTCAGGGCTGAGATCACTTCGGCTCCCGCACCGGCATAGTAGGCGCCCAGCACGCAGCAGGTGGCCGTCAGACTTGCCGTTTTGCGCCCGATGATCTGGAAGTACTCGTCTTCGGTCAGGGCCCAGTTGCCCCGATGATGCACCTGGAGCAGCTCCCCCTCGCAAATGGTGTTCGTCGTGCGACCGATCAGGTCCGAGCCGAACGGCAGACCCAAGCTGTTGCAGTAGCGGAAGGCGTGAGCGATCAGATGGTCGCCCAGCAGCACCGCCGCCTCGTTGCCTTTCAGGTGATTGACGGTGGGGACTCGCCGACGAACATCAGACTCGTCCAGGACATCGTCATGCACCAGCGTGGCCATGTGGACCATTTCGACCACGGTGGCGAGTCCGACGTGGTCCTGCCGCAGCCGCCCGCACGCCTGACCCGTCAGCAGGACCAAAGCGGGGCGCAGCATCTTGCCCCGGAACTGCGTGATGTGCTCACACAAGTCGTTCACGAAGGGCACGTCGCTGCGTATCTGAGCGTCGAAGATGCGCCGCACCTCCACCAACGGCTCAGCGATACTCTCATACAGCGAGGCCAAAACAGCCATGTCAGAAGCTCCAGGTGCGCCAGCCTGCTAACAGCCCACCCCGGCGCGACTTAGCGGCATTTTAGTGCGACTCGACCTGAGCAGCATATGTTTTTAAAATTTTTGAAAACTTGATGGCGATGCGTCCTCGCCTAGGCAGGCGGGCGAGCGCAAGTGTGTATTATATAGTTAGTTAAAAGTAGGTGCGTGCCTGGCCCGGTCGTGGGGCTCGTCGGCCCGACCAGGGGCTACTGTGATGTTCGGTTGTCGAATTCAAACGGCTTGTGCCCGATCGTCGGCGGGCGCCGCTGGGCGATGTTAATGACGATGCCGATCGCCAGGAAGCTGCTGACCATGCTGCTGCCGCCGAAGCTCACAAGCGGGAGCGTCATGCCGGTGATGGGCGTCAGCCCTACGGTCATGCCCACGTTGAACAGGCACTGTACGCCCAGCAGCGCCACCATACCGATGGCCAGCAGTCGGGCGAACGGGTCGTCGGTCCGTGTGGATACCTCAAACCCCACCATCACAATGATGCCAAAGCAGGCCAATATCGCGACGGTGCCGGCCAGTCCCCACTGGTTGCCGATCACCGAGAAGATGAAGTCGTTGTGACGGTCGGGCAGGAAACGGGAGTAGCGAATATAGGGGCCGCCCAGCATGCCGTGGCCGCCCACACCGCCGCTGCCCAACGCGATCTTACTGTGGATCAATTGATAGCCCTGCTCGAAATCCCAGCGACGGATGTCGGCAGGTTGGATGCCCGTCAGCCGGCGGAGGCGGTCGCTGTTCTGCAGGCATTGGCGGAACCGTTCGCTCTGCATCAGCGGGCCCAATACGCGCATTTTCTGATAGTCGCGCATCACGCAGGTGAACATCAACGGCGCCGCCAACACACAAGCCGCCAGCACGGCCAGGAGATGACGCGCCTTGGCTCCCGCGGCGAACAACATCAGCAGCAGGATGGGCATCAACAGCACGACCGTACCCAAGTCCGGCTCGAGCAGGATCAGCACCATGGGAACGATCGTCAGGACGAATGGGCCGATCAGTCCGACCAGGCGGCGGTAGTTCTTGCGGTACCGCAGGTACCATGCCAAGGCCATCACGTAAGCCAACTTGGCAAACTCAGATGGCTGGACTTGCAGGAACGGCACCTGCGGCAGACGAAGCCACCGCCGCGCGCCCGTCTCGCGAACATCGGACGGCACAAAAGGCAGGTCGACGAAGCGGTCGACCAGCAGGATCGCCAGCACGACAAGCGTGAAGGCATAGATGCCGTACGACCATTGCCCCAGACGCCTGTGGCCGACCCTCGTAATGGCCAGCATCGCCAGCAGACCGGCGCCCACGTAGGCGATCTGCCGTAGGGTATAGCCCAGACCGTCGCCGGCCAGTTTGCGCTCGCTGGCATGCACTGCCAGCACGCCGAAGAGGCAGAGCAGCGATGCTGCGGCCAGCAGCATCCAACCGTACTGTGTGGGGTTGTATCGAGCCCACGATCGCATACCGTTCGTACCTGCCGGGGCTATTGGCCAGTCGCCGCCAAAAGATATTCGTGCCGGTCGTTAAGAATTTTCGCCAGGATCTGCCGCGCGACGGGTCCGGCTATCCTTCCTCCGCTGCCACCGTGCTCGATCACCACAGCCAGTGCCAGTTTCGGCTGTCGGTACGGCGCGTAGCCCATGAACCAGGCGTGCGTGGCGCGATCCGATCTGCCGGTTTGCGCGCTGCCGGTCTTGCCGCAGACTTCGACGGCCTCCATTCGAACCGTGTGATAGGCTGTCCCTCCCGGTTCGTTGACCGCGCGGTACATGCCCTCGCGAATCACTCGCCATTGCGCTTCGGGCAGATCGAGTATGAACATCGGGCGATCCCGCCAGTCGTTCATTAGAATCGTGGGCGGCAGCCAGCGGCCGGTCGCCAGGGTAGCGGCGATGTTGGCTACGTGAAGCGGCGTCGCCGTCAGATCGCCCTGGCCGATAGCCAGGTTGCGGGCGTCCCCGATGCGCAGCGAGCCACGACCGTGCTGCTCCCGCCAGTCACGCGTAGGCACGATGCCGGACCGCTCCTCGATCAGCCCGGTGCCCGGATCGCGCCCGAGCCCGAACCGTTGGAGCCAGTTGACCAGGCGATCCGGGCCCACGTCCTGAGCGATCTGGTAGAAGTAGACGTTGCAGCTCTTCTTGATCGCTTCGCTGGCGTCGACCCAGCCGTGACCGGGCAGGTTGCGCCAGTGCGTCCAGCAGTGCCACCCGTCGACATCCTCGAACAGGCGGCCCGTGCACAGCTTCTTGTCGCTCGGGCCGACCACACCCGTGCTCAGAGCTGCCGAAAGCGCGATGGGTTTGATCACCGAGCCGGGGTTGTAGGTGGCCGAGACGGCGCGAGCCAGCAAGGGAGCGGCCCGCCGTTGGGCGGCCAATTCCTGGTAGAGTTCCGTCCGCCGATCGGGATCGAACGTTGGATAGCTCACCAGCGCCAGGACGTGACGTGTCTCCACGTCCAGCACCACGGCAGACGCGCCGCCGCCTCGTGCGTCGGGGTTCGACTGCACCGCATCGGCCAACAGATGCAGGATGGCTTCCTGAAGGTCGGTATCGATCGTCAACCGCAGATCGCGGCCCGGCTGAGGTTCGATCCGCTCCAGGGCGTTGCCGTGGAAATCCTCTCGCACCAGGCCGCGTCGCCCTCGCAGAATCCGCTCGCCCAGACGCTCGACACCTGAGTAGCCCATGGTGTCGTCCAGCCAGTACCGGTTCAACACGTCGGCCTGGAGGTTGTCTGCATCTTCCACCACCTCGCGCGTGACCGGGCCGAGAATCCCCATGATGTGGCAAAGGGCCTCTGCGCCGTCACGGTAGATCCGCTCATTGGCCACGCACACTTGTGCCCACGAGTACTGCTCGAGCGCCAGCCGCAGGTCGATCGCCTCCTGATCGCTGAGCCCGCCGACGATCGGATGAAACGTTTCCTGCTCCTCAATTCGGGTCTCGATCCCGCGTCTCTTGCTGACAGCCTGCGCCACGGCGTGGACACGCTGGCAGACTCTCTGTTGCCGACGACGCAACTCGCGCGCCTCGACGCCTGTCAACTCCTCGACTTCGGTCCACATCGTCTCAAGGCGACGGCGGAGGTGGCGCGCGACGCGCTGGATTTCGTCGCGGGGGCTGCGACGGCCGATGCTGCGACGCGCCAAGTTGACGAAGTAGCGATCCGCCTCGGCCGGATCGAGCACCGCGTAGTCCACCCGTAACTCCCATCGCGGTTGGTCCTCGGCCAGCACACGTCCGTGGCGATCGACAATCCTGCCGCGAACGGTCGGGATCAGACGCGAGGGTCTTCTCATCCATTCCGCGGCGCGCTGCTGGAACTGCCTGGCGTGGACCGCCTGGAGGTCGATGAGGCGAACGACCACAGTCAACGCCGCGCTGCTCAGAATCGCCAGCATGATCTTGAGTCGCCGGTTGTACATCCTTGCCCTTGCAAGCGGACGGCGCCCCCGCAGCGCCCAGAGGTCGCAGGTCTTACGCGTTGCGCCGTGGCCGGAGCCGACTGGGCGTCCTGAGGCCAAGCAACCCACGCAATCGCAACATCAACCATAGCACATAGGGCGCGAGGACGGCGGTGTAAAGAGCGGTGTAGAGGGCGCCCAGGAGAACGTCGGTCGGACTCCAGGACAGCCTCGGCTCGAGCACGGCCGTCACCGATCGTGCGACCACTTGGATCAGTTCACAGCCGACCAGGGCCAGGAACAACTGCGTGACGGGATGGTCGCGGAACACGAGTTGGCGCAGGCGAACCAGTGCCAGGCCCACAAGCCCGAAGCTGAAGGCAAACGTGCCTAGGCGCACCTCGCTGAACAGGTCCAGGGCCAGTCCCGCCAGCCACGCGGCGATCAGTGCGTCAAGCGGCTCGGCGTGGAGCAGGTAGAACAGCGCCAACAGGAAAACAAGATCGGGTCCGATCCGCTGGATGCGGATCCACGACACCACAGTGCTTTGCAGCACGGCGACGATAGCCAACAGAATGAGAAACCCTACCCACCGCATGCGCCGGCGCCTGCCCGCTCCGACTATACTTCACTGCGCTACTGCGCCGCCTGGCCGGCCGTACGATCGGCGTGGGGACTCCCGGCGGAACGTCGGTCGACGATTTCCACGATGGCCTTGGCTGCAGCAACCCGCACCTCTGGCGCGTCGGTGCGCATGGCCTGAGCCAGCGCCCCAAGGCCGGATTCGTCGCCGATAGCCCCGAGGGCCAAAGCGGCCATGGCACGTTTACGTCCAATCTGCTGTTCGGGCGGGTCGACTTTGACCACCTCAGGCGACTGGTCGGGCTGATCGAAGCGCAGCGACCCCAGCGCCAGGCGCAGGCCATCCGTCTGCCCCAGCCGCCCGAGCCCGCGAGCGGCAACCAGCCTCGTTTCCGGATGCGGACCTTCCTCCAAACGATACCGGAACAGGCTCTCGCACTTGGGCTCCCCCAGCAGGGCCAGCTCCAACAACGCGAAGGTTTGCCTGTCACTGAAGCCGCTGTGAGCCGAGTATACCAGTTGCTGGATGGCCTTCTCGCTGCCCAGTCGAGCCATCGCCGCGGTCGCTTCCCATCGGACGCCCTGATCGCGGTCGTGCACCGCGCGAGTCAGGAGCACCATCGACTTCGGTTCGCCAAGCCGCCCCAGCAACTGGGCGGTCAATCGCCGAACCGCCGCATCTTCGTGTTCGAGCAGAAGCGATGCGAGTTCACTGGTGCGGGATTGATCTCCCATTCGGTGCAGTGCCCAGATCGCCGCCGCTCGGACCGCGTCGTGGCTGTCCTGAAGGCGCTCCCGCAGAAGGTGCATCGCATCCTGGTCGTGCGCCTCGCCCAGCCCCACGCACGCCTCGAACCGCACGCCCCAATAATCATCTGACAGGGCATACCGAAATCGCTCGACCGCTTCTGCGGCAGACGTGTCGGACAAGGCCTCGAGTGCGCGGACCCGTATCGTCGCCGAATCGTCCAGGCAGTACCACTTGAGGTAACCCACCGCCTCGATGCGCAGTTGATTCGGGTCGATCGGAGCGAGATGACTGCATCCTACCGCGCCCGTGAGCGCCCACATGGCGGCCAACGGGATCATTAGCCCAGATGGTAAGGCGATTCTCGACATGATCCCTTCATCCGGACTGCGTGGCGCCCGCCTGATCCGCAGACCGATGCAGCTTCCACCACCGCCGAAGCCTGGCGATGACCGACTCGGCCAGCACTGCCGCGACCAGCAAGCCGCACATCATCGCGAACCAATCTCCCCATCGCGTGTAGGGCGCGAACCGATCCGAGAGCTTTAGCGTTCTGACCAGATACCCCGTTTCACCCTCGTCGATCATGCCGTGAACGCGGCCGACCGGGTCGATGAACGCACTGACGCCTGTGTTGACCGCTCGGGCGATGGCCACGCGGTTCTCGACCGCACGGAACACGCATATCGCCAAGTGCTGCATGTGCTCGGCCCCGTGGTGAAACCATCCGTCATTGCTGATGTTCAGCAGAAAGTCGGCCTGTTTCGCCTCGTGTCCTTGCCCAACGAACGCTCGGCAGACGTACGGCATGCAGTCTTCATAGCAGATGGGTACACCGAAGCGGTACGTACGACCGTTCTGCGAGTTCGCCCGCATCGTCAGCACCTTGAACTGAGATCCGGCCGTCAGCGAGTACTCCGACCCGCTGCGACCCCAAGGCGTGATGCTGTTGAGGCTCTGGTACAGCAAGTGGAGCCGTCCGTCACGAAACGGCACGAACTCACCGAACAGCACCAGGTGCACCTTATCGTAGCGATCGGGTTCCTCTCGTCCGGTCGACTCGTAGAGGTACGCCGAATTGTACCGCTTGATCTTAGGGTACACCGCCGTGGGGAAAAGCTCGTACGCCATCGAGCCGACGAGCACATAGGTTGGGCTCAGTCCGTTGGCATCGCCCATCCCAATACCCAGTGCCTCCAGATGGGTAACGAGGGCCCGTTCGTCGCCCCGGGCCAGGGCGCGCAGGATCGCATCGGTGCGTCGTGAGTATAGCTGTCTGGCCCGGCCGACATAACCTGCAATGAGCTGTTTCGCCTCCAGAAAATCCGGATTTAGCACGTCACCCCATGCCGTTTCCGGGAAGGCAAGGATATCCGGCTCATCGTGCGCCGCCTGGATGGCCAGTCTGAGATGCGCCGCCAACTTCTCGAATGCAGACGGCCCTTCGCCTTCGTCGAGCACCTCAAGTGGATAGTCCTCCTGAATCACCGCTACCCGCGGGCCCTCCGCAAGCGCGATGGTGGCAAGACGGTAACGCCCATACGCGATCGTGGCTGCCACGCCCAACACGGTGACCACGACCGACGCACGCACCATCCGGCGCCGAATGCGCCACGGATGGCGCCGCACCAGCAGCCACCCCAGCAGCAGGTCGGCCGCACACCCGTTCACCATCGCGATGACGAAAGTCACCCCGTATGCGCCCACCAGGTCGCTCACCTGGATCAGGGCAAGCACGCGGTAATGGCTGTGCGACAGGAAGAACCATGGAAAGCCGGTCATCACCCATGCCCGCAACATCTCGTTGGCCACCCAGACGACCGGAAAAACGATGGCCGCGGGCAGACGCCACCGCACGCACGCATGGTGCACGGGCCACGCCGACAGAGGAAAATAGACCGCCAGGTACACGGCCATCGCAAACGTTCCTGCCGGCCAACGCACCCCCAACGCCTCAATGAACGCGACATCCCACAGCCAGTGCAGGTTGAGGAAGAAGAAGATGAACCCCGCCACATAGCTGCTGGCATACAGCCAGCCCTGCCGTTCGGCGGTGCAGACGGCCAGCAGCCATGGCACCATGCACACGTAACTGAGGGGCCAGCAATTGACTGGCGCGAAGATCAGGCTCAACAGCAACGCCGTCAGCATGGACAGCCCGAGCACTGCCCATCGCGAACGAATCCGCAACGGCTTGCGCTCGTCCGTGTCCCGTCGTCTTGGGTCGGTCTTGGACGTGCCTGAAGAAGTCTTCAATCGTGCTTCCTGTCGCCCGTGTATACCACAGCTCGATTGTGGGAGTGCAACCGGCTGCGCCGGTGACGTACGCATGGTGCGTCCGTCCTGGACGGGCGCAATGGCCCGCTCAACGCCACATACCGCTGCGTCATTGTGGCAGAACGCTTCGTACCAATCAAGCGGAGCTTTGCGAGCGCGGCCCGACAGCGTCGTAGCCGTTCGGGTGGGCGGCAAACCACCGCCACGCCGTCTGGACGATGTCGTCGATGTCCTCGAACTGCGGGTGCCAACCCAACTCCGAGCGGAGTTTGCCTGCATCGGCGTATAGCTCGGGTGGGTCGCCGGGGCGGCGATCAGCCTCACCGACGCTCATGGATCGACCGATGACTCGGCCGATGGTGTCGAGCACTTCGCGAACGCTGTACCCGCGACCGATTCCGCAGTTGTACGCGCGCATCACCCCCGGCTCGGCCGCCTCGAGCGCCAGCAAGTGGGCCGCAGCCAGATCGTCGACGTGAACGTAGTCGCGTATGCACGTGCCGTCGGGGGTGGGATAGTCGGTACCATAGATCTTGAAGCCATCGAGCCGGCCCATCGCCGCCAGCAGACCGCGAGGGATCAAATGGATCTCGGGATCGTGATCCTCCCCAAGCGTCCCGTCCGCCGCACACCCCGATGCATTGAAATACCGAAGCGCTACCGCCGCCAGGCCCCAGGCCGAACCGCAATCTCGCAACATGTGCTCGACCGTCAGCTTGCTCCGTCCGTACGGCGTAACCGGATTCTGTGGGTGCTCCTCCGTGATCGGCAGCTTCTGCGGCACGCCGTACGTGGCACAGGTGGAGCTGAACACGATGCGCCGAACGCCAGCCTGCTTCATATGCTGGAGCAGAACGACCGTCTTGGCGACGTTGTTCTCATAGTACTTGAGGGGTTGGGCAACCGACTCAGACACATTGAGATGGCCCGCCAAGTGAATCACCCCATCAACCCGATGCTCAGCCAGCAGGCTCCCGAGAGCCGACCGATCGGCTACGTCCGCCCGGATCAGCACAGCCTTGCGATGGACGGCAGCCGCGTGGCCGGCTGACAGATCGTCCAGCACCACCACCTGATGGCTACGCTCGCAGAGCAGCTTTACACAGTGACTGCCGATGTACCCCGCACCGCCGGTAACCAACACCTTCATCCGGGTTCCCTTCCTCCCGCCACTGCGTCCCTGGCGGCTGTCTCTGGACTCCTAGCTGATGACCTCGTCCAGCAGCGACGCGCTGATTACCACCGTCCGCATGACAAAAACGCGACCGCGAGTGGCGCGTATTCCGTGCAGGCTCACCTCCAGTACGTATAGCTCCTTCGACGCCTGCCCGTCGTTTCGGTCGTGCACATCCGCCTCAGTCAGCCAGTACCCTTCCCGATTGATTCGTTCGAGCGTGCCGATATACACAATCGGCCCTGCTGTATCCAGCACCACCTGCCGACCGACCCACTCACCCAGTTCCGAAGCGCCTTGCACAGCGAACACCCGCCTGCAACCATAGTGATGCTCCTGTATACTACGTCTCACTTTCGGAGGCGGTCAAGGCGTCTGGGGGCACGGGCGTGGGTGGGTCTTGCTTGGCCTCGCAGCGGCTGGCTTGCGATGGAGGCAGCGGTGTCCTTGCTCCGATCGGGTCCTGCGCGAGAACTGGTCGACGTCGTGCGTCGACGTCACTTCGTCATGCACCGTACCGATCCGTTTGATCTGCCCTCACGCTATGCTGCACTGTACCTCTTCACGATCGGTCACGATCGTCGGGTGGTCTGGGCGGCGTCGGGCGCCCACCCGGCCGGGCAACTGATGGCGTTCCAGTACACGCATAGGCTCGGCGCCTCCCAGCGCTGGGCACGCGTGGTCTGGACGGTGGCCGTGCTGGAGAGCGCCACGCCTCGCCCCGGCACTTTGTTGCAGGGAATGGTCGAGCCAATCGCCGTTGGACCCTTTGCCCGATACTGTCACGTACCCCTGGAAGGTGCCACCGAACCGATGGAGTCACAGAAGGCGTTTTGTGAGTCGGCAGTGACCTTGCGCTGCTGGTTGGACGAGGGCTTGGTGGGTTTTCTCGGCGAGCAGGACCCGCGTACGGCCTGGGAGTTGCGGGGGTGCCTCGTTGCCGGATACCGACCCGATCCGGCCGACGCCGCCGAAGTCGATCGCCTGCTGGATGCGGTCGTGCGGCTCCACGGTCTGACCTGCTCCCGCCGGGCATGAGTGATCACGCCCGAACCGGGCAGAACGGCCATGCATCCAGCGGAGCCATGGCCTTATAATCACCCGGGTCGCTCGAACGACGAGGAGGAAATATGAGCTCTTTGATGGGACTTTTCATGGCTATGGTCGTTTCGCCGGCTCCAGCAACAACGCAGCCCGCGGTACAAGGCGTGGTCATCTCGCCACGCGTAACCGTGGAGGGTCAGCCCGACTACAGCGATCTGGGCCGCTTCGTCCAGTTCTTCAAGGACAGGGGACTATCCGGGCAGGGCCTCGCCGTTGCCTTGTGGCAGCGCTTGTGCGGGACCGAGACCGGGCTGTACCACTTTAACGAGATCTTTGAAGGTCGTGAAACCGACTACGCGCTGGGCAACATTCGCGACCCGCTCAAGAACATGAACGTGCACAATCACGGCTTCTGCGGCATCCAGGGGCCGGTGTTGGCCGGCGTGTTTCGAGAGGCTGGCTTCGAGGCCCGCAGCTTCAGCGTGCCTGCCTGGAGTCATGTGGCCACCGAGGTGTGGTACGACGGGCAGTGGCACTACTTCGATCTGGACCTGCGAGGTGCTCTGATGCGACCCGACGGCGTGGTCGCGTCGGCGGCCGAGGCCCGCACCCAAAGGGAGTTGTGGACCGACCCGCAGCAGACGATCGAGCCCTTCTTTCCGAACGTTCGATCCAAATCGATCGGTTTCGAGCGGTTCTCAGCCAAACCTCTCGACACGCAGTATCACTGGTCCATACACGGTTGGACGACCGACCATGTGCTTCGCCCCGGCGAGTCGCTGACCCGCTGGTGGCAAAATCAGGGCGGCCGGTGGCATCACTGGCCGACCTATGTCGAGTGGATGCGCAAGCTGCTGGAAAAGCTCCCGCGGGGCATCAAGCCAAACCACGCCAATTTCAGCATCTGGGGCGTGGGCTCTGCCCTGATGCACTACGTGCCCGATCTGACGCATCGCACCCGCGACGTTGAGTTGGGTGCGTATCGGATCGACAACCTCAAGACCACGCCGAAGGGACTCACGCCCGTCGAGCCTGGTCGAGGGTCCGTTGTCTTCGAGGTGCTCAGTCCTTACATCATTGTGCCGATCATGGACGATCTGGATGACCCGAACAACCTCCAACTCAACCGCGACGCAGCCACCGTTATGGTCGATGCAACCTCGCCGGTCGAGGGCGAGGTCAGCACCGACGGCGGGCGAACCTGGACGCCCCTCGGAACGCTGCCGAACAGGGCCCGCCTCGATCTGACACGCCTCGTGCGAGGGACGTATCAATACCTGCTCCGGCTCGCCGTCGACGGTCAGCCGGACGCAGCCACACTACAAGGCCTGGAGCTGCGCACGTGGGGCCAGGTTGCCCCCATCTCTATCCCGAGACTCGCCAAGGGCACCAACGTGCTGCACCTAGCCGTCAACGATCCGCGGGGACGGCCCACGCGACTGCTGCCCGTGCTGCCCTATCTGGGCGATCCGGACGATGTCACGAAGTTCAACATTCAGATCGACGGTGAGTATCAGCCCCAGAAGCCCACCGAGCGACTGACCGGTCGGGCGCTCGTGCCGGTGCAGGCCCCGCCCGGTCAGCAGATCGAGTGGCTCAGCGTCGGGGGAATGTTCCGGGCGCATCGTCTGGCGCGGGCCCACCTGACGGCCAACAAGATCGAGATTGCGCCCTCGCCAACCGGGCCGTTCAAAACCGTCTACGACGCGACCGGTACGGTGGCCGACTGGAACGATCATTGGCACTACGCCATGGATGTCGACGTCGTGTTGGACGAACCGGCACCCGTCGTCTACGTCCGCTATACCGGCGATCCTGCCTGCAACGCGATACGGATCTACGCGCACTGTAGCGACACGCGCCCGGCCAACGTCGGGCAGATTCGGGTGACGCACGACTACTGCATCGGCGACGAGCGAATCATCAAGTCGGTGGACGTGCCGGCCGCCGGCGGCTCGTACTCGATCGAGTGTCCGTCCGCGCCGACGAACGTCTCACTCAAGCTCGAAGTGCCCCATGCCGCGCGGGCCCAGCCGTCCCAGGACTGAGGATCGAGGCGTCGATCCGCCGGACCGTCGCAACGGACAGGCGCGCGGGCAATAGCGACGTCGCAGTCGGAAGGCGGCGCGGAGTGCGTGGGATGATCAGTCGCGGAGCAGCGCCGGTACTTGCAGTGAGAGCTGCTGGCACAGGCGAGCGTAGGTCATCTCAAGCTGCCGACCCACGTCCTGTGGCGGGACGTAGGCGTAATCCTCAACCGTCTGATGCAGCATTTGGCGGGCGCGGTCGAGCGCGTCCTCTTCGCTGCCCTCCAGCCACGCGCTGGTCATGCCATAGTCAAACAGCTTCGGTGCCCAGTACATCCGCTGATACTGCGCCAAGGTCTGCTCGTGCGAGAGGAACTCCCCGCTGGCAGCCACCTGATCGATTGCGGCAAGGCCCAGGGCTTCCTCGTCGAAGTCGACGCCCGCGGCAAAGCGCTCCGCCCAGTCGCGAATTTCGCAGTCGATCACCAACTGCAACCCGGAGAAAACCTCGTCCAGACTCAGCAGCCCGGCCCCGCTGAACATGCGCGAGCCTGCCAGGGCGCCGGCGACCGCGCTGGCCGCACGCTCCGCGGAAGCCTGAACGCCGGGTTTCTTGGCCATGCTGCGTATGCTCCGCGTCGCCGTCTCCTGCACGCCGTAGAAGCGGTTGACCTCCATGCGGGCGATTTCTGCCAGGTTGTGCTCGGGACTTCCATAGACCATGCCGCCCCTCTTGATGTCCATGCACAGCAGGGCGATCGAAAAGGTCACTGGAAGGTCCGGCCACAGGAGGCGTGCCAGGACGTACGCACCCAACACCTCTGCAATCCCCACGATTAGCCCGCCAGGCACGAACAGTGGCGCCGTCGCACCGCACATCGGCATGCTGCTGATGTGCAACCCCGCCAGCCGATCGTGCACGGCTCGCACGATGTCCAGCTCGTTTCCCTCCAGCCGCAACGGGCTGATGACGTGCATCGACCAATGGCAGGGCTGTTCGGCCGCTTCGTACAGATCCAGGATGGGGCGCATCTGCTCGGCCGATTGAGCCGGACCGTAAACCGGCCGACCGGCATAACGAAGAGATACGTACGTCTGAGTGGCTGCCTGCAACGGCCCGGGCACATCCTGCGGGACCCCGCATGTGCTGCCGACAACGCGCTGGCGACGCAGGCCGTGGATCAACTTGGTCGCCGTGAGCACGTCGGCGAGGGTGACCGGGCGAACACGGTCAGCGTCCGGATCGTGCCACCACCTTCCGTGCGAGCCGGCGGCCAGCCAGATCGCCTCGCCCGGCTCGACGTAGGCGGGAACAGCAGGGCCATCTGGCTCGGTGGGCGCCCGCCCCGACATCTGCCGACGGTGTTCATCCACCATATCGTCGACCAGGGATCGATCGATGCACGCCCGGTCCTGGCTAAAGTGCACTCCACTGTGGCGGCTGAGACTGTCGCGGAGATCGCCATCGGTAACCTTGATTCCAATTCTCTCAATAACACCCAGCGCTTCGGCATGCAGGCGAGTCAACTGCTCGGTCGAGAAGATCGGTGGCAATCGCAAGCGGTTACTCCGCATCGGCGGTCCGGTACATCACAGCAAGGCAACGATGCGGTAAGCTAGCAGATCGCCCGTTGGTTCGCAGCGCCGCAGCCGCGTGAAGTCTCACGACGCGATCAAGACGGGCCCACCCGGAACGGCAAGGCTTGTAAGTTCTTTTATACAAGCATCTTAGAATTGCTTCGGGCGGCAAGCCGCTTCTGGAGACGTATCGTGCAGTTCGGTCTTTACCGCCTTGTCCACACGTACCTCCCAAAGGGGCCGGGCGTCTTGATGGCCTTGAGGTGGGGGCGTTTTCCGCCCCCCGGTTCGACAAGAGTACGCACGACAAGACCGTTTGGGTGCGCCAATCAACTCGGTGCAGCGAGCGCGGGCGTTGAAGGGCAGGCGCCGGCGCGCGTATAATGTGCCGATAGCAGCGAACCGTTCACTTCAACGTAAGCTGGGTCTAAGGAGTTTGACGGTCATGTCTGGAGACGCCCTGTACACCATTCAGCAAACCATGGAGCGCCTCGCGATCGGCGAAGAAGAGCTGAAACAGTTGATCAAGAACGCCAAGCTTCACATGATCAAGAACGGGGCTGAGTTGGCCTTTCGCGCCGAGGAGGTGGATCAAGTTCTGGCCGAGCGCGAGCAGCCCGAGCCGCTGGTGGCCAGCCTCGACGACACCGATGTGGAGGCTCAAGCCGAGCAGGAGGAAGACGAACCCATCAGCCTGACCGATGAGCCCGAGCGAAAAGCCGAGACCGGAAGCAAGATCCGCAGCTTTGGCGAAGGCGGCATCACAGCCGGCAAGGGGGTGGTCGACACGTCGGGGCTCAAGCGCTCGCTGCTCAAGGGGGCGGCGGCCACGCGATGTCGTGCCTTCCACGCCAAGTTGAGTGATGCAGCCGTAGCCTATATGAACAATCAGATCAACGAGTGGGTCGACTCGGACCCCGAGATCGAGATCAAGTTCGCCACGTCGACGATCGGCGTCTTCGAGGGCAAGCACGCCGAACAGAATCTGATTATAACGATCTTCTATTGATACGCGGGCAAGAGACCCGGGGGCCCGAGTACTTCGTTCAGTTGGGGATGGGACGGGTACGCCCATGTGTATGCCGGGAGAACGTGTCGGCACCCCGTGCAGTTCCAGGTTCCATGTCTTGGGCTGCCCGCGCGGCGAATGTGGCTTTCGTGGCGGCGATGAAGCAGGCCGCCTGCCGCGGTTTCAGCCGTCACGATGCCGGCCGAGAGAATGCACCTACGGTCGGACTTTCGACGTGCTGATAGTCCTGATAGCGCATACGGATCGATTCGGTGTGCGCCCCGGCGTTGAAGTTGATCTGCTCACACTCGGCCAAGCCTGCGTCGCAGAAGGTGGGCAGGCCAAAAAGGCTGCCAAATGGGGGTATCGAGCCGGGCTCCAGACCGGTTAACTCTGCGACCTCCTCGCGTGTGGCGAACCGTAGCGACTTACTGCCGGCGAGTCTCTTGGTCGCTTTGCTGTCCAGCTTGCAGTCCCCGGGCAGCACCAGCAGGACGAAGCCCGAATCGGTCTTGACCAACAAGGCCTTGGCGCCGCTGTGAAGCGACTCGCCGCGGACCTCAGCGGCGTCGGCGCTGGTGTACACCGGCCTGTGTGAACTCCGGTCGAACAAAACCTGATGTCGTTCGAGAAGATCGACAATTCGCCCCGGAACGGTCGTCTCTGATTCGTCGGCCATGAATCCTCCCGCCCTCGTCAAACAGAACGCACCCGCGCCGACGAACGCGGTGCGGGTGCGCTGCTATCGAGATCCCTTTCCCTTGGTCTACTCTTCCTGATGCTTCCACGAGCCGTCCAGGAATCCCTCGAGCTTCCGCGACCTGACGGGATGCTGCAACTTGCGGATAGCCTTGGCCTCCACCTGTCGGACGCGTTCACGGGTCACCTTGAAGATCTTGCCCACCTCTTCCAGCGTATAGGTGTATCCGTCCCCGATCCCGTACCGCAGCTTGATGATCTCGCGCTCGCGGTACGTTAGCGTCTTGAGGACCTGTTCGATGCGGTCCTTCAACATCTCCTGGCTGGCCGTCTGCGCAGGCGACTCGGTGCCCTCGTCTTCGATGAAGTCGCCGAAGAACGAATCCTCGCTTTCACCAACCGGCCGCTCCAGCGAGATCGGGTGCCGACTGATCTCCAACACCCGTCTGGCCTCGCCTACGGGCATCTTGGCCTGATTGGCGATCTCTTCGATCGTGGGTTCGCGGCCCAGCTCTTGGAGCAACTGCTTGGCGATGTTTCGCAGCCGGCTCATCGTCTCGATCATGTGCACCGGGATGCGGATCGTCCGGGCGTGGTCGGCGATGGCGCGCGTGATCGCCTGCCGGATCCACCAGGTGGCGTACGTGCTGAACTTGTAGCCCCGGCGGTATTCGTACTTGTCCACCGCACGCATCAAACCCGTGTTGCCTTCCTGGATAATGTCCAGAAAACTCAGACCCCGATTCCGGTATTTCTTGGCGATCGAGACCACCAGCCGCAGGTTCCCGCCCGACAGCTTCCGCTTCGCGTCTTCGTACTCGCCGAAGACCCGGCGGATGGACTTCAATCGCTTCGTCAGGGCGGGGACGTCCTCCAGGGCCAGGCGCTTCAGCCCAGCCAGCTCATCCTTCATGGCCCGAAGGTCTTCCGGGGCCATCGAGGGCCGTCTGCCTTCCGCGCCGATCTGCGCCTCCAACTCGAGCATTTTCGCTAACAGCCCTTCCAGACGCTTCATCATGGGGATAATGCGACTCGTCCGCAGCGATAGCTCCTCTAGAAGCGTCACTGCACGCCGACGCCGTTGGTTGGTCCGTTTTTGAAGCGGCTTCCTGACCGGCGCGCTAAGTCGAGCATCCTGGAGTCGCTCCCAATCGGCTTCGTTCTGACTCATCAGTTTGTATAGCGTGCCCAGATTCACTGGCAGCCGCCGCGTGATGGTTGGCTTGCCCAGATTCTCCGCCGTCGAGATACGCATCGTCCGGTCGAACGGGAGCTGGCCGTCCCGCACTTGGCAGAGCGTCTGCACGGCTTGCGCCATGCAGTAGTCGCTCTCCAGGACCTTCCGACGAAACGCCATCCGCGTCAGCTCAATCTTCTTGGCCAGGAAGATTTCCTCGGGCCGCGTCAGCAGCGGAATCTCGCCCATCTGCGTCAGGTACATCCGCACCGGGTCGTCAATCCGTCGCGCGCTGGCTTCTTCCGCCAGTTGCGCCTTGGTCAGCAGCTTTTCCTGGCGGTCCTCCAGCCGATTGGGTTTGCTGTCCTCGAACTTGAGCTTGCCGGCCTCGGCCTCGTCGATCATCTCGATGCCATGCTCTTCGAGTTGCAGCAGGATCGACTCGAGCTTGTCCGGGCAGATGGCCTCATCCGGCAGCAGCTCGTTCATCTCCTCCCACGTCAGCCATCGCCGTGCCTTACCGCGATCGATAAGCTCCTTGACGGCTTCGTCCACCGGATCCATCAAGAGGGCCTGAACTTCCGACATCCTTGACCTCCAACTCTTCTATCAGCGACGATCATCTGGCAGCTTGCTTCCTGCTGTCCGTTGCTTCTCGCTGCCGATATCCGCCTGTCCGCCGATCATCTTAGGCGGCAAAACGTGCCTGTGTGTCCTGGCCTTGTCCACTAACGAAGACCAGTGTTCCTGTACTGCATCCGACTCCCCCGCTCTGCGGATCGCCTGCCCCGCGTCCTTGAGCTCCCGGCGAAGCTCGATATGCTCCAGCCGACGCACCGCTCCCTCGATCGTTTCGGCGTAGTTGCCTCGACGCTGGCCCGCAATTTGCAGGTCCGTGATCACTTGCCCATAGTCCGGATGCTCAAAACGTCCGACGAACGCCGCCAATTCCACCGCCGCACCCCCACACCGACGCAATTCGGCGACGATCGCTGCGAGCCTCGGCTCCTCAACCTGCTCCGGATCCAGATACGCAGCGACCCGCTCATACTCACGTGGGTCGTTCAGCAGCACCTCGACCATGTCGCGGATGGCGCGGTCTCGGGCACTGGGCGACGCCAGCGACGGGCTGCTCTCCTGCACGCGGCCTGTGCGCCCCGAGCGAGCCGCCGCGCGACGCGCGGACCCCAGCCTCCCTCGCACCTGTTCCCCCGACATACCCAGCAGCTTTCCCATCCGATTCAGCAGTAAACCTTGCCGGATGGCGTCCACCGCCCCGAATGCTTCAGATGTCGCAACGGTCCGTAGAAACTCATCCACCGCACGCAACTGGCCGGCTGGGGTTTCGTCGGCCCGACAGGCGACCGCGACAGCCCGCCACCTGTGCTCCAAAGCGTCGATCGCCTCGCCCAACAGGGCCTCGAAGGCCTCACGCCCTTGCGTCAGCAGAAAGTCACACGGGTCTTTGCCCTCAGGCACCTGGGCCAGACGCACCGCCAACTGCTGCGTCAGGAACAGCTCGATCGCCCGATCGGCCGCACGCTGACCGGCCTCGTCGGAGTCGAATACGACGGTCACTCGCTCGGCGAAGCGCCGAAGCAGTTGGACCTGCCTCTCCGTAAGTGCGGTGCCCAGGGTCGCCACCACGTGCCGCAACCCGTGTTGATGGGCCATCAGGCAGTCGGTGTAGCCCTCTACCAGGACCGCATGGCCCTCTTCGGCAATGGCCTGCCGTGCCTGGTCCAGACCGTAGAGGTTCTGTCCCTTCTCGAACAGCGCCGTCTCCGCCGAGTTGAGGTACTTGGCCGGATCGTCGCCAAGGGCCCGCCCTCCGAATCCGATGACTCGATCCGAGAGGTCGCGGATAGGAAAGATCAGACGATGGCGGAACACATCGTAGTGCCCGCTCCCCTCACGGCGGGACCGCACAAGGCCGGCCGCCAACAGCAGCTTGACCGGTATGCTCTGTCCGGCTGCCGTCGATAGCAGTCCGTCCCACCTGTCATGTGCGTACCCCAGTCCGAAGCGGTCGGCGGTCTCGGGCGTGATCCGCCGCTGCTGAAGGTACTGCCGAGCCGGCTGCCCCGTAGTCAACCCGGTTAGTTGCTTGCGGAAATACTCAGCCGCCCATTTGTTCACACGGGCCAGTTGGCGGCGATCCGGGCGGTCGTCACTGCCCGGTCGTCCGGCGTCCAGCCTGATGCCCGCACGCTCGCCCAGCATGGTCCGGGCCTCGGAAAAGCTCACGCCTTCCCGTAACTGCACAAACTTGAACACGTCCCCGCCCGCCCCGCACCCGAAGCACTTAAAAATCTGCTTGGACGCGCTGACATGGAAAGACGGGGTCTTCTCACTGTGGAACGGACACAGGCCCCTGTGGTTGCTTCCAGCCGATTTGAGCGCAACCTGCTCGCCGACCAACTCGACAATGTCGGTTGCTTCGCGGATCTGGTTCGTGAGGGCTTCAGCTTGCGGACTGACCACGAGCGACACCACCCATGCTCGGCGGGAGTATTCGCCCCGAAACTACCTATTGCCTATCCATGCAACTGGCCGCCCCCGTGGCCAGAAATCCTCGCTCAACGCAATCACGCAAGTATATCACGGAAACAGGCAGCCGTCAAACCGGCCAACCCAGCCAAACCCCCCTATCAGTAGTGATGACAGCAACTTGCAATTCCTAGGACGCTTCATCAAAAAGCTGGATTGCGTCGTGTCCACACCCCCCGAGCGCGCCGCCTGCCTGTGACGTGCTTGCGCCAGTCAGAACGCCTGCGGCGGGAATCCGTCGGCCCCGAACATCAACCCGTTCATTCGGATGTTTATGAACCAGATAAACAGAGGCGCGGGGCGCACCGGCTTCGCCGACGACGTCATAGCCCCATGCTCAGCAAGGAGGTGGCCAGCAGCAGGTAGATCGCCCAACTTGAACTGTCATTGAGCGTCGTGACCAACGGCGCAGAGGCCAAGGCCGGATCGACCCCTAGTCGCCTCAAAGCAAAGGGCAGGAGAATCCCCAGCGTCGTCGCATACAGAATAGCCAGAAACATGGCCCCCCCAACCGCCCAGGCTACCAGTGCAGGCGAAACCTCGGGGTGCATTCGCCCCGTGCGCTCGATGAGGGGCAGGATCAACCATGTTATCAAGCCGGCCAATACGCCGAACAGCACCGCCAGACAGCCGGCCACCCGGACCTCGCGCAGGTACGTTCGCCTCAGGCTCTTGCCGGCCAGTCCGCCGGTCGCCAACCCCAGAATTGTCAGCGTAGAGGTCTGCACGCCGCTGTTGCCGCTCATCGCCGCGATCGACGGGCCAAACAACACCAATATCGCGAACACCTGAAGGCTCAACTGCCCCTTGAAAAACGCGGCCACGGCCACGGTCACCAGCGTGCCCACCATGCAGGCGGCCAGCCAACTGGCCCGAACGCCGACCACTCTCATGGCCGAAGCTGATTCCAGCTCCCTCGGATCCGTGCCCGCCATGATCAGCAAGTCTTCCTCGGCCTCCTCGTCAGCAACATCCATCGCATCGTCGTAGGTGATCCGCCCCAGCAGCCTCCCTTCATCATCCACCACGGGGACGGCGGCAAGGTCGTACTTGCGGAACACGTTGGCTACCTCTTCCTGGTCCTGGTCGGCCCGGATCGTGATCAGTTCCGGCAACATGACCTTGCCGACCGGGGTGTCCGGCGGAGTCGTCACCAGGAGGCGAAGCGGAATGACGCCTTTCAGATGCCTCTGGGAGTCCAGCACGTACAGGTAAAACAGATCCCCCCCAATGCCACTGTTGCGGATGCGAACGACCGCCTCACTGACGGTGGCGTCTTCGGGCACCACTACCAAGACCGGCGTCATCAACCCGCCGGCGGTGTCCTCCGGGTAGCGCATCAGGTCTTCCACCTGACGCGACTGCTCCGTGGGCATGCGACTGAGGACCTGCTCGGTCTGGTCGGGCGGCAGCTCACCCAGAACGTCGGCCGCGTCGTCCGGCTCGAGGGTCCTGACCATGGCCGTCAGTTCCTGGTTGGTCAGGTCGTCCACGACCTCGCCGCGCGTGGCTTCGTCCAGCAGCGTCAGCACCTCGCCAGCCGAGTCCGGATTGAGGGCGCGCAAGACGGTCTGCTGCTCGTCCTCCTCCAGCAGCTCGATAACCTCCGCCAGGTCCTCTTCCGGCGCCTGGGACAGAAAGTGGCATAAGGCCGCAACATCATCGCTGGCGAGCAGGCCGCGGATCTTCTCCAGCATCTGTTCGAGTTCTTCGGGCATAGTTCACACGTCCCGTTCGGCGCAGACCCTATTATCTGCTCGACCGTCCGCAAACGTCAAAGCTAAAGAAGTGCTCGTTGGGGATTTAGGGTCAGGGCGGCAGCCTAGTGATCCCGGATGTCTGTCTGGCCGAAGCGCTTCCGTGCGTCCTCGTTGGCCATGCGTCGTCGGCGCCAGTATGTCAGAATCGGCAACGCCACAAGCACGCCGAATGCTACCAGGATGACCAGCGCTTCACGTAGCCCAATCGCTGGTGCACAGAAAAACCAGGCTGGTGACATACGTCAGCTCGTCTCAGGGGGTGGGGGCGAGGCGTTCGGCCTCTCCCCGCTGGAGCCATTCTCACTGCCCACGAGATAGATACGGTTCTTGCCCGCGCCCTTGGCCTGCCGCAACGCGGCGTCGGCCGCCCGCAGCAGCTCATCAGCGTCGCTCGCGTCCCAGGGGAAACTGGCCAGCCCCCCGCTAACCGTCAGCCGTCCGCGACCTGACGGCCCGAGTGCGGGAAACTCGTGCCGTTGCAGCGCCTTGCAAAAACGCTTCAACACCTCGAGGGCGCTGGACGGGTGCTTGGATCCGGCGACGCGCGGCTGGTCGGCGTCCCAGAAGACCACGCAAAACTCGTCGCCTCCGTAGCGCGTGACGACGTCATGCTTGCGGCAGTGCCGACGAAAGAGCTGACCGGTCTCGCGGATCAGCTCATCGCCGACGATGTGTCCGAACTGGTCGTTGTATCCTTTGAAGTCGTCCAGGTCGAAAATGAGCACCGTTACCCGAAAGCGATTTCGGGCCGCCCGCGGCAACAGATCCGGTAGAAACTGCATCAGATAGCGGCGGTTCGGAAGGCTCGTCAGGTCGTCCGTCAGGGCCTGAAGGCGCCATTGCCTGTTGTGCTTGGCTGCGACCAAAACCGCGGCGATAAGCCTGCCGTAGCGCGCGAGTCGCTCAGCCTGCTCGGCTTGGTACCCACCGGGTGTCTTGCCAAGCATGATCCGCCCCAGCACCTTGCCCTCATGCTCGATCGGCTGGGTAAACACGGCTTCCGACAGATGCGGGCCCGCCTGCCCCGCCGACTCGGTCGTCTTGATGCAGACCGCTTCGGCACCGAAGACATTCCGCAACAGTCCACACAGCCGGTCGAGCAGCCTCCCGGCCGGCTCGTCCAGCTTACCAAGGACCTCTGCCAAACCTTCCAGTTCTTCGCCGGCGGCTGCGCGAGCGACCTTGGGTAGGGGTAGGGCACGCAGCGTTGCAGCCGTGTCCGTGGCGGGCATGTGCAGCGCCTGATCGAGTTCCTCCCCGTCGGCAGGGAGGATCACATAGTCGTTGGCGCCGGCCTGCCTGGCGAACGGCTCCAGCGCCGGTTCGCAGCACAGCACGATTCGCGTCTGCCCGTCGACTTGTCTCAGGCCGGCAAGTGCCTCGGGTAGACGCCACGACGCCGCGTCCACCGACGCGAGAACCGCTCGCGCGGGCCGATGCGCCAGCTCGGCAATCGCCGCGAGGAAGCTGTTGCAGTGAACCACCTCGGCTTGGGCAAAGCGCTGCTCCACCGTGCGCAGCAGCTCGGGACACTCGCCGATGACCACGAGTCGGCTCTGGCGGGCAGGCTCGTCGATCATGGCTGCGGCTCCTGCGAGTCGGTGTGCCCGTCGCGGCCCAGCAGCGCTGCCAACTCCTCCTGCGTCAGCAGAACGTCGGGGTGATCCTCGACCGGGTGGCTGTCGGGTGCCGACGGGGGACGACGCGTGGGGGGCTTTGCCGCCTGGTGCGGCTGGACGGGCAGGTCCGACTGCTGGTCATCGTGCACGCCCGCGGTGACGGGCTCCGTGGCTGCCTCAAGGGGTTCGCAGGGCTGCTCCGGCGGAGCTGTGCCTTCGGCAGGAGGCGCCGCTGTCGGTTCCGGCCGCCCCCACCCGTCGTTTGCTGAGTCGGCACGCAACGCGTCGAGGACGGACGGCATTTCAGACGGCACCACCGACGAAGCCAGGTGCTGGTTGGCCAACGGCTCGGCGCGGGACGCGTCAGGCCCAGACGCATACACATAGAGCGCCAACTCGGGTCGGCATCGGTGGACCAGTTCGAAGAACTCAAGTTCGGCATCGGTGACAGAGTCGAGGCACACCAGCACGGTGTCAGGGGCGTCTTGCCCGTGCGGCTGCACCGTCCGGGCCAGGGCTTCGTATACGTTGTGGGCCTGCACGCAGAGTGCACCGGAATCGGCAATGGCCCGGTTGAACTGCTCAGAGCGTTGTGACGCGGTGCTGGTAAGATGGAGCACTACCGGTCGGCCAGCCCGCTGGGTCTGCGGTCTCAAGCCCGTCGCTCCCGAATCGGCACCTCGCTGCTATGCGATCGGTCCTCATACTAACTTTAGCATATTGGACGCGCGGGTGTCAAACCGCTTGCCTGCCGGAGAAGTGCGCTTACACTGTCCGCGATGGCTGCAACGCGCCATGTAGTAACAGGCGACAGACTCTCCTTGGCGGCTGTATGGTTGATTGGAGCATCCCTACTGGCCGCTTCCACAGCGCAGGCGTCGGCCCGGTCACAGACGGGCGGGGACGAAGACGCCGTATCGGTTCTCCGGCGAGTCGCTTCGGAGTTGTCGGCGGACGGCGTCCAGTTGGGCTTCCATGCCGTCGACCTGGGCACCGGCCAGACGATCTGGCAGCATCAGCCCGACGAACTGCTGATCCCGGCCAGCAATGTTAAGCTGGCCGTCACTACCGCCGCGCTGGCGCGGCTGGGCAAGGGCTTCGAGTTCCGGACCCAATTGATTCGCTGGGGGGCACACCTTGCGGTGGTCGGCGGCGGCGACCCGGCCATCGGCGACCCACGAATCTGCGACGCCCAGGATGAGCAGATTACCGACGTGTTCCAGCGGTGGGCGGCTGCCGCTCGTTCACGCGGCTTGACGAGTATAAAGGGCGACCTGCTGATCGATGACAGCGTGTTCGAGGCGCAGCGAGTGCATCCGCGCTGGGCGGGTCAGCAATACGCGGCCTGGTATCGCGCGCCCGTAGGCGGGCTCAACTTCAATGACAACTGCATCGATGTGGAGGTATGGCCCTCCAGCAAGCTCGGCGCCCCGGCGGTTTTCCAGCTTGTCCCCCCGGCGCCGCACGTGCAGGTAACCAACAAGTGCATCACGAGCAAGCGAAACAAGCCTGTCGTCTGGCGCGCGCCGGACGAGGATCGGCTGGTCATAAGCGGTCGCTGCTCGCGGCGATGTCGGCTCGCGCCGGCAGCAGTCGTCGATCCCGGCTTACTGTTTGGATGGGCCTGTCACACCGTGCTTAGGGACAACGGCGTCGAGGTCGCCGGCACCGTCCGGCGCCAACGACTCTGCCGACCGGACGGGTCTCTACCTGAGGGCGCGGAACTCATCGCCGAGCACCGCACGTCGCTGCCGGTCGTGCTCAATCGCTGTAACAAGCGGAGTCAGAATCTCTTTGCCGAATGCCTGCTGAAGATGATCGGCCTGCAGGTCCGGGGTGAGGGGTCGTGGCAGGCAGGGGTCGATGCCATCACCGACTTCCTGCACGGAGCAGGCATCCGCTCCGAAGGGTTCCGCCTCGACGACGGCAGCGGGCTCAGTCTTGACAATCGCATGTCGGCCCGGGCGCTGACCGACATTTTGACGTGGGTGTGGCACCACCCCGACGGACAACTGTTGGTTGCCAGCCTGCCAGAGGCCGGTGTCGATGGTTCATTGAAGACCAGGCTGCGCGACCCGAACTTGCGGGGCAAGATCAGAGCCAAGACCGGCTCGCTGAACGGCGTCCGCGCTCTTAGCGGCTACGCCGACGCGCCCGGCGGTACGATTGTCTTCTCCATGTTGTTTAACGAAATCGGACGTCACGGCAAACAGGTCATCGCCGCCGAGCACCGGCTGTGTCGAGCGCTTTTGGCGTGGGACTCGGCCGTCGTCGGACCCATGCAGGCCGCTGGCCCGCAGTAGCCGGCGCGTTGGGCGGACGGATGATCCTCAGGGCGATGGGTGGTCGGGCCTGCTGGTGGGGGGCTGCGGTTCGATGGTCAGACGCACATTGTCCCAGTAATACACGTCAGCCGGCCAGTGAGCGTACAGTACGATCCGCAGCCATCTGACGTCCTCGGTGGGCCGAAAACGTTGCCAGTAGTGTCGCCACTCATTATCAGCATTGCGGCACGCCAGATACGTGCGCCAGACTTCCTGTCGCACCGGGTTGGTCGAACCGACCAGTCCATAGCCCTTCACAAAGACCTTGGGCGCACCGACCCTTCCCCGGCTGGACGCCCTTACGTCCGCGCTGATGCGGTACTGGCGATGCGGCTCGACCGGGTAGGAATCGCTGGTATAGTGGACGCCGGCTCCGGCCCCCACGCTGTCGTAGTGTGGTGGACGGCTGTAGGCCGGCTCGGGCGCATCGCCTGCCGTCGCGCCGTCACGCCAGCGCTGCCACCACTCCGACGCCTGCGACTCGAGGATACGCGTATCCATTTGTAAGACGCGGCCGCGCTCGCGGCCGTCCGGGCTCTGTATCCAGAGCGTGGTCAGACCATCAACGCGGTCCCAGCCCAATGGCCTGTCACCTGGGCCTTGTTCCAGCCCGGGATTGACGTTCACCAATTCACCGGCTGGCGGCTCCGGGCCGGTGTCGGTTTGGGCAGGCTTGGGTGTCGGTCGGCCCACCAGCGCCGCCACGAGCTGGTCAGCCAGCAGGGCCACGGCGCGTTCGCCTGACGCGCGGAAGGTTGTATCCAGAACTACCGCCGACCGCGGTCGAAGCTCGGCCGCTCGCACGTGCAGGCAGAAGGTGCCGTCGGTTGCCGCCAAGGTGCCCCAGACGGCTACGTCAACGGCGGCTGGCGCCAACCGGTTGGCTACGGCATTCGGGTCGGTTGCCGCGCCTGCCGGTTCCGCCGCCGGCCACAATTGATCGGTCTCCACCGCGCTGAGCACGATGGCTGGATGGACGCCTCGCCCGGGTATGCCCGCATTCCGGCGCCATTTCACCCGCAGCGCATCAGTGAGTTTGTGGGCAAGTTCAGGGTTATCGGACTCAATGGGAAGCACCACCGCACACGCAGATGGCGGCTGCACGACTTGCTGCACGGATATGCACAGCATCAGGAGGCATACAGTCATGAGTTGAGCCCCACTCGCAACGACCCCGGCAATCACTGGGCCGACTTGGCGTCGCACACGTCCATGGCCAGCCACACCCGTCAATCGCCGATAAGCCTAACGGTTGGCGAGAGCGGATCAACCGCACTCGGGTTGTTGTACTTGGACATCGCCCTAGAATGGGTCCCTGCCTGTCGACTGAGACGGACGTATGAAGCGCGGTACTCGAAAGTTGGGTCTCTTGGCGGTCTGGACGGTCGTGTGCGTCGTGGCCATGGGGTACGTGCTCAAGCAGGTGCCCTGGCACGACTACGTTACGTTGCCGGACGGACGTCGACTCCAGGTGCTCGAATACCATCATGCCGCCGATGGGCGCCTTGACCTGGTCACGTTGCGGCTGGCGGACGGATCGACGATCGACGTCCAGACCGACCAACTCGCCCATGCCGGCACCACGACTGACGAGCCCAAAATCGAGCAGGGCCTGTCGCGGATCGGTCGGCGATTCAATTGGTCAGGCGGTCTGCTCGGACTGGCGATTTTTGCGCCGGTTCCGTGGTTTCTCGGTTGGCGTCTGAGGGTGCTGGCCGCTGTTCAATCGATCGACTTGAGCCTCGTGCGGGCCACGATCATTACCTACAGCGGTAATTTTCTGAACTTCTTCCTGGTTGGCCTGACCGGGGGCGATGTGGTCAAGGCCGTGTGTGTGTCACGCAGGACCAGCCTTAAGCACGAGGCGGTCACGATGGTGTTTTTTGACCGGGTCCTCGGCTTGGCCTGTATGATTCTGTTGGCTGGCGGGATGGTTCTGGTGGGCTGGCGGGATCCGGCGCTGTCGGGTTGGGGCCTCTACATCGGCACGCTGGTGCTGGTGTGCGCGGTGGCGGTGGTGGCCTACTGGTCGCGCTGGCTCAGGCGGGTCCTGAGAATCGACCGGCTGGTCGGGCTGTTACCTTTGAGCGGACACGTACGACGAGTGGATCAGGCTGTCTTGGCTTTCGGGGGCGATAAGCCCCGAGTGGCGGTAGCTGTCGTCGCCACACTGGGGGCGCAACTGTTCTCCATTTTGGCCGTCTTCGTGGTGGCGCGGGCTCTGGGTATGACCGGGTCGGTGGTGGCGTATCTGGTCTATGTCCCGCTGGGCTGGATCGTGGCGGCCATCCCGATCAGCTTCCAGGGGCTGGGTGTGATGGAGGCGGCGTATATCCAGTTCTTTGTGGCCAGTGGGATGGGAGTTGCCTGGCAGGCGTTTGCTCTGGCGATGCTTTCACGGGTTCTGCAGATTATATGGTCTCTGCCGGGCCTGCCGCTTATGCCGGTTGCGCTGGCTGGCGCGAAGCTGTCGCAGGTCGAGGACGCGGTCCCGTGAATTGCCTCTGGGGGCTCGAATCGGGTTTTCACCAGACATCTTGGCCGCGCATATCGTAAGGATAGGAGAGCGGGGCGATTCGCGCCGAGCGAGTGTTACCGGCCTGTCTGACGGTTTGCTGGCGATGTGGTTGCCAGTGCAGGCAGCGCGGTCGGCAACGCGGCATGGTGCTTAAGTACGGGCTCGTCTCAACCGACAAGACAGTCACGGCGGCTTGCACACCGCGGGGGGCAAGGAGGTCCCGTGAATCGAGCCTATGCCGTAGTTCGAGGCGCTCGGCCGTCGCGACTGAGCAGTCGGTGGCCGTCTGGCAGCGCGAGGCCCGGCTCATCGGGAGTGCCAAGGTGAAATACGCAATCGATCTAAGCCCACGGCAGGCGGCGCGTGTCTTCGAGCAGGGGGTCCGTAGCCACGCAACGATCCTTCTGGAACCGAGCGTGTGGGGTTACTTCGATGGTTTGAAGGGCTTCGTGGCCTCGGGTGATCCGAATACGTTGATGGTTGAAATTACCGAGCCGCCTCCGCAGCCGTTAGAAGGTGTCCGGGGTCTGTACTGTGATGTGGAGATGCTGTTGGGCGGGCATCGGTACATGTTCTGTGCGGACATCATTGATGTCCGCCAACTGTCCGACCGGCCGACACTGGTGCTATCCAGGCCCAACACGCTGCAGGTCGCACAGCGGCGACGGTTTCGCCGAGCGGGTCTGGCCGAGCCTTCGGCCGTGCACCTCGTTCCGCCAAACGGGCAGGCGAATGCGCAAGTGGCCCTGCTTTTCAACATCAGTCCCGAAGGCATGGCGTGTCGCGCCACACGGGAGACGGCCGACGCTGTGTTGATCGGTGATGTGGTTTCAGTGGCGTTTGAGCTACCGGGGTGCAGCCATCATTTCGAACTGTGCGCAACCGTGTGCAACAAGACACCAGCCGCCACCGACGAGCGGATCATCCTCGGTATGCAGTTTCTGCGGGATGCGCCGGACGCGCCGACGGCAGAGGCCTTACAGCGGCTGGAGGCGTTTCTGGCCGAACACCACCAGGCGGCGTCAGATCGAGGCTAGAGGTGATGACTCGCAAACACTTCAGGCAGCCCGTTCCGGTTGCTGAACTGCTGGTAGAGGCGGCATCGAAGCGCACGCCGGCTGTGTTGAGCTGCAAGGACGGCCAACAGTGGGTGAGTGTCAAGAGCCGCCTGCTGGACGCTTCGCAGGCAGACGGCCGCCTCGTCGTGGAGTACCCGGCCGGACAGCAGGGGCAGCGTGCCCCCGATATCACTCGCGGGCAGTACGTGGGCGTGGCGTTCCGCCGAGGACACAAGAAGTGTGTCTTTGGCAGCTATGTTGTGGGCAAGGAGCGTTTCCAACTGGACCGACGGAACCTCGTCGGCGCGTTAATGCTCGGCTGGCCTGCCGAGATCGGCCAGTTCCAACGGCGGGCCTACTTCCGTGTTGAGGTGCCGCCTGGGCAGACGGTGGCCACGTACCTGTGGCCAGGCGGCGCGACAGCCCGGCCGCGCGCGGGCTCACCAGGTTGGCCGCTGTACGTGACCCAACTGGTGGACCTGTCGGCTGGCGGCTTCCGCGTAGAGGTGCCCGTCGACGAAGACCCGAAGTTCGCCGTTGAGCAGACGGTCGGGATGGAGTTTGTGGTCGAGCCCAATCGCCCGCCAATCATTGCGGATGCCAATTTCCGCCACAGCGAACCCGGACCGGAAGGACGCGTTCACCTCGGTTTTCAATTCGTGGGTCTGGAGTTGGACGGGCGCGGGCGAACTCTGTTGGAGAGGCTGGCCCGGATCACGTCGCACTGGCGCCAGGGGCAATTGAAGGTCGGTGCCAGCCGTCGGTAGTCTGGATGCTCGATCAACTGGCGTGTATGCAGTCGGGGGTGGATAATCCACGGCGTGACGCGCTATGCACTGGTCGAGACCGCATGGGGGCTGCTGGCTTTCTTCGTGGGGCCTGGGGGACTTCGGCGGGTGTTTCTGCCGGGGTCGCACCAAGATGAGTTGATTGGCCGGGTATGTGACGATGGTTCCGGCGCGGTGTACGACCCGAGACTGTGGCTGTCCTTTCAAAAGAAACTAAAGCGTTACTTCGATGGCTGCAACGTAAGCTTCGACGAGCAAATCGATCTGCGGGACTGCACTCCCTTTTTCACGAGTGTATACCGACGGTGCCAGCAGGTGCGGCGCGGTCGGGTTATCAGCTATGGTGCACTGGCCCGGGCGGTTGGCCGGCCCGCAGCGGCGCGTGCCGTGGGTGTGGCCATGAGCCGTAATCCGTGCCCTTTGGTCGTGCCGTGTCATAGGGTGGTCGCCAGCGACGGCAGTCTGCGAGGGTTCTCGGCGTCGGGGGGGGTGTCGTTGAAGCGGCGGATGCTGGCGCTGGAGGGCTGGGTTGGGGTACCGGGCACGAGAGGCTCGGCAGGGGACAGGCAGCAGGTGCTTGGTTGCAGAGGTGGGTGAGCCTTGCCGCGGTGCGGGCCCTTGCCAGCACGGCCGAAGCCATGATGCGCCGTGTCACGACTCGTAACTGGCGATGATGCGGTAAAGCTCGTCGGCGGACTCGGCGTTGAACATATCGGATCGCACCGACTCGATGGTCATGATTCGGCTGATACGTGCCAGGGCCTGGATGTGAGGTCCGGTCTGGTCCACGGGGCTGGCTAGCAGGACGATGATCTGCGCCGGCTGCCCGTCAATGCTGTCGAAGGCGATGGGCTCAGCCGGCTTGCCTATCGCCATCACAAGTTCGTCGCAAGCGCTGCTCTTGCCGTGCGGGATTGCCAGCCCGTGGCCGATACCAGTGCTGCGCCGGGCCTCTCGCTCGAGGACGGACTGCAGGACGGCCTCGCGGTCGCGAATGACGCCGGCTTTATTCAGGAGATCGACGAGTTCGACGATCGCCTGAGTCTTGTCCTTGGCGGCCAGGGGGGCCTTGACGCAATCGGGTCTCAGCACGTCGGTCAGCTTCATCTCCACACCGTGATAGCGATCCGCCCGAAACCCCTATGATAGTCGCCCGGGCGACGCGCGGCAACGCGGCGGTCGTCCGTTGCTTCGGCCTTGCTCGTGGCGACCGACGGACCTGCGCCTGGAACGCAGCCGGCGGCTTTGCCTGCCTACGCTCGACCGGGCGGCGAGCCCTGCCTTTCTGGTAATATCGGGTGTTCTGCTCCGTGTGTGCAGCCGGGCCGAACCACGCGGCGCGGGGCGGCCAGCCGGGCGGCGGGTGACTCACTCGGGTGCTTCGCTGCGGGCCAGGAGGACAGGTCAGTTGTCGACGATGGACGAGTCGAGCGAGTTGCCGGAGGCCCCGAATACCGACTATCGATGCCCTCAGTGCGGCGAGGTTTTCCACCGGTACCAGACGCGATGCCCCGCTTGCGGCGCGCCAATCGATCAGGTCTTCAGCGGCCAATACCACCCGCCGCGAGGTCGAGCGACCCGCTGGTTCGCTTGGGCGATTCTCGTGATGTTCGTGCTGAGTGTCGCGGCGGCCGTTCTGCTGGCGATTTGCTCGCTGGGGTTGCCGTGATCTGCTAGAACTCCTCGGCCAGCAATTCGCCCAGTTTCTTTAGGGCCTCGTTCTCGATCTGTCGGACCCGTTCGCGCGTGAGCCCGATCCGCTGACCGATTTCCTTGAGGGTTTTCGGCGTCGCTCGCCGCACGTAGGTCTCGTACCGCTTCTCGAGTTGCCTGATGCGCCGGCGCACCTCATCGGGGTCCAGCTTCACTTCACGAGCGATCTGCTCCGGCGTAGCCCGGACGGTCTGTTCGGTACCCATGCCCGTGGCCCGCTGAAAGATGCGACGATCGGTCTGGTTCAACGACTCGAGGAACTGCGTGCCGAGGTCCTCGCCGTTGTCGAGGCTGAATCGCATCGCGAGGATTTTGGCCTCGCGTTCGTCGACTCGGTCGAGCAGCTTCTGGATGGTCTGCGACTCGGCCTCGGTGAAGACCGACTCATCCGGCGGCGGCGTTTTGGCGTCGGCCAGCATCTCCGAAAGGCTGAGCCCCCCTTCGGCGTCGCCCGACTGATGACCCGAGCCGAACGCGCGGATGGCGCGCTTGATCATGCGGATCTTGCGTTCGGGCAGATCGAGGTGGTCAGCCAATTCCTGCACGGTGGGCTGGCGGCCCAGGCGCTCTTCGAGCACGCTCTGCGCCTGCTTCCATTTGGCGACCATCTCCACCATATATGCCGGCACGTGGACCGGCTGCACGCTGTTCATGAGGGCGCGTTTGATCGCCTGCTTGATCCACCACGATGCGTACGTACTGAAGCGCGACCCCTGATCGGGATCGAAACCCTCCACGGCTCGCAACAGGCCCAGGTTGCCCTCCTCTACCAGGTCGGCAAGCGACAGACCGCGATTCGTGTAGTTCTTGGCGATGTTGACGACCAAGCGAAGGTTTGAGCGGATCATCTGCTCGCGTGCCTCGAGGTCATTGTCCTCGAGGATGCGGCGCGCAAGCGACTTTTCCTGCTCGGCCGTCAGCAGGTTGGCCTCATTGATCTGCCGCAGATAGAGCTGTAGACCGGATTCGAGAGCGATGACGCAACCCTCCCTCACAATCCCGAGACGTTACACCGCCGCAGGCAGGACAGACCTGCGCATCGTTATCGGTCCCGGTGCCCGCGATCAGGAACCGGCCTCGTCCGTCTGCCCCTCCGGTTGGGAGCGATGCCCTTCTTCTTCGGGCGCATCGGTATTCTTCGGCTGCTCGAGTGCCGAGGTTTCGGAACTCTTGGAATCTTCTGTCTCGGCCGACTCGGGCTGTTGTTGTGTAGGGGCGGTTAGGTCGATATCGCGCGGCTGGTGGAAGACGACTTCGTTGATGATGCCTTCGGCCAGCTCGCCCGGTCCGTGCAGGCCTCCTCGCCGTGGACGGGGCGGCTTTTGCTGGCCCTCCCCGTCCTCTTCAGCGGCCCACTCGGCCCGCTTCTTGCTCAGACCGATCTTGCGTTCGGCCGTGTCCACCCGGAGGATTTTGACCTCGAGGTCGTCGCCGACCTTGACCTCCTGGTGGGGGTCTTCCACTTTGTGATCGGCCAGTTCCGAGACGTGCAGCAGACCCTCCAAATCGGGCTCAAGTTGGATAAACACGCCGAAATTGGTGATCTTGGTCACCTTGCCCTGGACGATCTGGCCGGGGATGTACTTATCGGGAACGGCCCGCACCCAGGGATCCTCGGTGAGCTGCTTGAGCCCGAGGGCGATTCGCTGCTTCTCCTGGTCGACGTTCAGCACGACGCAACGGACGGAGTCGTTCTTCTTAAGCAGCTCGGACGGATGACCGATCTTTTTGGTCCAACTCATGTCCGATATGTGCAGCAAGCCGTCGATCCCTTCCTCGATCTCGATGAAGGCGCCGTAGTTGGCCAGGTTGCGGACGCGCCCCTCCACGATGGTATTGGGTGGGTACTTTTCGGCCACGCGCGTCCACGGGTTGATTTCGGTCTGCTTGAGCCCCAGGCTGATTTCCTGCTTGTGCTTGTCGATATCCAAGACGACGGCTTCGGCTGATTCACCTACGCTGAGCACCTCCGAGGGATGGTTAATCCGCCGCGTCCAGCTCATTTCCGAAATGTGGATCAGTCCTTCGACGCCGGGCTCGAGCTTGACGAATGCCCCGTAGTTGACGATGTTGACCACCTCGCCCGTGACCTTTGAGTCTACCGGATAACGCTCGTCCACCGTCTCCCAGGGGTTCTCCCGTGTCTGTTTCAGCCCGAGCGCGATCTTTTCTTTCTCGCGATCGATGTTGAGGACTTTGACCTCGACTTCCTCATCGATCTGGAGCATCTCCGACGGGTGATTGATGCGGTCCCAGCTCATATCGGTGATGTGCAGCAGCCCGTCGATCCCACCGAGGTCGATGAATGCCCCGAAGTCGGCGATATTCTTGACCTGCCCCTTGCGGAGCTGGCCTTCCTTCAGTTCGTCCAGCAGCTTGGCCTTCGCCTCGGCGCGCTGCTGATCGAGCAGCTTTCGCCGAGAGACGACGATGTTGCGGCGGTCGGTGTCGATCTTAAGAATCTTTGCCTGGATGGAGCGGCCGATGTACTCGCCGATGTCCGGCGGTCGGCGGATGTCAACCTGGGAGGCCGGCAGAAACGCCGGTACACCGATGTCCACCAGCAGACCGCCCTTGATCTTACGGGTTACGGTGCCGGTGACCACATCGCCCTCTTTGGCCGAACTGATGATCCGCTCCCACCCGCGGATCCGGTCGGCTTTTCGCTTCGACAGGAGCACCAGCCCGCTGTCGCCCTCGACGGCCTCAAGGAGCACCTCGACCCTATCTCCGGGGTCAACGGCTGACTTGTCCTCCCACTCGTTCAGGGGGATGACACCTTCGCTTTTCAGACCGACGTCGACCACTACATCGTCGCCGACGATCCCCACAACCCTCCCGGTCAGGATGCTGCCCGGCTGAAAGCTGCCGATAGTCTGGTCGATGGTCTGCTCGATCCTGCTCCGATCGGGCTGTTCGCCGAACGCCGCTTCGAGTTCGCGCTCGACCGCCTCATCGCTTACGTCGATTTCCCTTATCAGGTTGTAGTCGACCATAGGTCTCCTCAGTTGGCGACCGGCGTAACCCAAACCGGCCGCCCCATCCTGCCATACGAAAGCACGTAATTGGATGCCCCTGCCGTGGCCGGCATCCGAAAGTCCCTACACCAGACCCCGTGCGCGGACCGCCCGCGCTGGCTCCGAGTTTGGTGAGCAACAGATTACTATATCGGCCCGCACAGCGTGTGCCAAGGCCTGCGCAAGAGGATCCTGCCGCGGCTGGTCGTCCGACACATCCGATCGACGCATCAGCAGTCGTCTGGCAGGGCGAGCCGACAGACGTCATCTGGTGCGCCAGCACCGCAGGCACGAGCCGAAGGCGCGCAAGCCGCTGTTCTGCAATCGGTTAGGCTTCGCGTGAACGCACCGGCGGGCGGGGCCCGGTCTTATGGCCGTACGTTGCCTTTGCGCTTTTCGTCGAGCGCCGACAGCTTGCACAACTGCTCGGCGTTGCCGTGCGAGACGCGTTGCAGCACCTCGTCAGGCAGTCTCAGTTGCCTGACATAGCGCAGATGACCGAGGAAGGCCTGGAACACGTACTCCTGGGTGGCCTCGACGCCAATGCCGCAATCGGTGCCGAACAGGATACGTTCGGCGTGGCGGCAGAAGAACTTTCGCCCGCGTTGACGATCGGTCTTGTACAGTCGGTCGCCCCAGCGGACAAAGCAGCCGCAACTCGTGTCGATGTGCAGGTTCGGGTGCTTCGGCAGCAGCTCGTCGAGCTTGTCGAAGCCCACGTGGAGCTGGTGGGCGCCGATGAAGGGGATGTCCGGCCAGCGGCTACAGACCTCCAGGAACACGTCGAGGAGGTTCTGGTTTGTGCACGTAAGGCCCTTGGCCCATGCCTCGGTCCAGTAGGACTGCAACCCGCCGCCCGTGTAGGGCGATGCGGTATGGCGCTGGGTGACGTGCCAGAGCACAGGCAGCTTGGCGGCTGAAAGGTGATCGAAGACCGGTCGCCAGTCGGCACTCAGCCACACCTTGCAGTCGTCGCCTTTGGTGAGGACGGGTGCATTGTGCAGCTTCACGCCGCAGGCACCGGCCTCGATGGCCTTGTCGACGAAATCCACGTCGGGCTCGTCGTGGCGGGGCCAGATCATCCAGCAGAAGCGGTCATCCTCTCTGGCGAGTTCAGAGAACGCTTCGAGCGTCTCGGGCCTGCCGTCCATGGCGATGATGCGCCGTAGACGCCACGCGTCGAGCCGGTCGAAGTACTCGCGGACGGCACGGGCGGCCACATCCTTGGTCTTGTCGCTCAAGTGGACGTGGCAATCGACCACATAGGCCTCACTGGGCTGGAAATGCGCTCCCCAGCCGCGCGAGAAACCATCGTCTGCGGTTTCTCGCTCGGCGACGTCTGGGGCATACGGTGTGTCGTTGTGATTACTGCGTTTACTCATAGGGGCGATTTTAGCGGGTTGCGGCACCGAGGCCAGCCGTCCTAGGAAAAAAGGCAAAGCGAGGCGTGCAGCAAAAGGCAAAGCCCTCGGCGGGGGGGACCGAGGGCTTGGGGGGATGCCACTATTGCTAGTGGCACCTTGATTATAGAGCGTGCGGTGTACGCTACAAGGCGAAATTCAAAAATTTTCGCCGGATGGTGCCGACGGGCGTCCACCTTTGTCGAGACGTACCTAACTGACCTGAAAACAGATGGTTACGATTCGTCCTTCTTCTTGCGGACCAACTCGTGCACGGTCATGTTGGCCCATAATTCACGAGGTATAGTGCCCTGAAGCGCCTGGCCGGCCAGGTGACGCTCAAGCTCGTCAATGACGTATCGGCTGTAGTTCCGCTCGTTGCCGCCGCCGGCCATGTGGGGGGCCAGGATGACGTTCGGCAGTGTACGCAGCGGGCTGTCGGGCGGGAGCGGCTCGACGTCGTAGACGTCCAAGGCCGCTAGGAAGCGCCCCGGCTTGAGCGCCTCGACCAGTGCCTGTTCGTCGATGATGGCGCCGCGCCCGGTGTTGATGAGGATAGCTCCGTCCTTGATCAGAGCGAGCCGCTCGGCGTTGAGCAGGTGGCGGGTCTTCTCGGTCAAGCCGCAGAGTACGTTGATCGCGTCGCAGGTGCGTAAAAGCTCCTCCAGCGTGACCAGCTTGATGCCAAGCTGTTTGGCCTCGTCCGGCTTGGTGTGGCGGCTGTAGAGCAGGATCTCCGGCTCCATGGGCTGAAGCATGCGGATGACCCAGCGTGAGATGGCGCCGAGTCCGATAATGCCCACCTTGGCGCCGAGCATGGGGCGAGGGGCGACTTCGCTGGACATCGAGCCCCGCCACTCGTACTGCTTGCCGGAGGCGTGCATGGGGTCGCAGAAGTAGCGGTAATGACGCAACCCCATCAGCATGAGCATGACGTTGAACTCGGCCACTTGGCGAGCCATCACGTCGTTGGCGGTGGTCACGACGATGCCGCGGTCGTAGACGGCTTCGCTGGCGATCGAGCCGACCGACCCGGCCGAGTGGCCCACGAAGGACAGGTCCTTGGCGTCGGCGATGACCTCCGCGGTCAGACGGTTCGTGCCCCAGCCGGTGATCACGGCGTGCTTGTCTCGCAGCTCGGCGGCGAGTTGCTCGGGCGTGTAATTCTTCTCGGAAGGGTTCCAGGTGACCTGGCCGATGGCCTCGAGGCGTTTGACCTGCTCGGGTGGGAAGATGGCCTTTCGGACCCAGTCGTCGGGCCACGTGACCAGGATGCGTACGGGATCGGGCATGGGGTTCTCCTTGCGTTGCTCTTAAGACAGACCGTGAGTGTAATCCCATGCTTCGACGTTTGGAACCCTTGGGGGCATGCGGTCGTCTGATGGGTGGACGCGGCATCTGCGTAGATCCGCGCTCCCCTTCGGGTCGCCGCTAAACGGGTACTGTTGCGATCGTTGGGGGGGGCGCTGAACGAGTACTCCGCGCTCCCCTTCGGGTCGCCGCTAAACGGGTGCTGCTCTTGTGATCGTCGGGGTTGGCGCTAAACGGGTAGTGTTGTCTCTGTCGGGGTCGCCGCTGGAGGTCGCTGGCAGGTCGTGGTCGGGCGGATTATGCTTGTTGACCCAAGTGTCTGCCGGCGTGGAGGGAGTGACGGCAGGCGTCGACGTGTCGGGCACGTGTCGGGTTTGAATCGGAAAGGGCAGGGATCATGAGGACGACGCCGATCGGGCTGGCCATGCTCAACGATGAGCGGCCCCACGTGTGGCAGCAGAACAACGAGCAGAACACGAAGGTGCTCCGGGCGTGGGCCCAAGTGCTGCAAGATGGGCTGAAGAACCACGACGGCAGCACGCCCGAGGTGGTGGTGGCCGACAAGATCATCGTGTCGGTGCGGACGGCGCAGGAGGTGGGCGAGCAGCTTCGCCGGGCTGGGTGCCGGTCGGTGGTGATGTGCTACAACGTGTGGAACTTCCCGTTCTTGGCGTGGCCTTTCGTGAACACGTTGGGGGCGGGCGTGCCGCGGGCGATGCCCATCCTTTCGTTGTCGAACAACAACGGTCAGTTCCCGGGCAACGTGGGGCTGCTGGCGACCGATGGGGCTTTGCGGCAGGCGGGCCTGCGGACGCATCGGATCGTCGGCCAGATCGACGACGAGTTGACGCAGCGGCGGGTGCTGGACTGGGTGCGTGCCGCTCAGGCGGTCACGACGATTCGCAGCGAGTGCTACGGCCTCTACGGCGGGCACTCGATGGGCATGGAGACGGGGTACTATCACCTCACGCCTACGCTGAAGGCGTTGGGCACGACCTGCCGGCAGATCGATCAGCTCTGGCTGGTGAAGGTGATGGAGAACGAGGTCGACGCGGCCGAGGTCGAAAAGGGCTTTGCCTGGCTGACGAAGATGCTGGGCGATCGGATTCGCTACGACGGCAAGATGCTGACGCCCGAGACGCTCAAGACGCAGATCCGGCTGTACCTGGCGATGAAGATGGTCAACGAAGAGCGGGGCTTTGATTTCTGCGGGCTCAAGGGGCAGCGCGAGCTGACCGAGCACGTGTGTCTGGGCGATCTGCCGGAAATGATCATGAACGACCCGTACGACTGGAACGGGTCGAAGGAGCCTGTGGTCTGTGCCACCGAGGCCGACGCCTTCGCGGCGGTGACGATGCAGTTGCTCAAGTATGTCTCGGGCGGGCTGCCGTCGCTGTTTATGGACGTGCGTTTGTATCTGCCGGAGCTTGGGCTGTGGGACATGTGCAATTCGGGCAACCACTCGTCGTGGTACGCGGCGAGGTCGTTCGATCCGGCGGAGAACTTCGGGCGGATCCACCTGCACCCGGCGCTCGAATACTACTTCAAGGCGGGTGGAGCGTCGGTGGAGTTTGACGCGGCACCGGGCGAGCTGACGTTTGCGCGACTCGGGTTGTGGGACGAGAAGCCGTATCTGCTGATTTTAACGGCTGAGGCGGTGGAACTGCCGGCCAAGCAGCGTCGCGAGATCAACGAGGGTACCAACCCGACGTGGCCTCACGTGCACGCGCGGCTGCACTGCGACGACCAGGAGTTTATCGCGACGTTTCCGTGCAATCACGCTCAGGCGGTGGCCGGCGACGTGAGCCGCTCGCTGATCGATCTATGCGAGATGACGGGCATCACGCCGGTGGTGCTGGGCGAGGCGGGCGAGGGTCGTATGCCGCCGATTTGGGAGCGCGTGCGGTAGGGGGGCGCAGGACCGATGGGCGAGGCACACGGACGATTTATCGGTGTGGATCTGGGGGCGTCGTCGGGGCGGGTGTTTGCCGGGCTGCTGGATGATGGCGGCTTGGCGATGCACGAGTTGCACCGCTTCGACAACGAGCCAATCACGATCGATCGGACCCTCTGCTGGGATATCCAAAGGCTGTTCGGCCAGATCAAGCGGGGGCTTGCCGAGTTTGCGCGGGCGTTTGGGCCCGAGGCCGACGGCGTGGGGATTGACACGTGGGGTGTGGATTTCGGTCTGGTGGGGGCCGACGGGTCGATGCTGGGCCATCCGGCGCACTATCGCGACCGGCGGACGGAGGGCATGGCCGAGAAGGTGCACGCTCGCATCGACAGCGGCAGGCTCTACGAGATTACGGGCATCCAGTTTTTGCCGTTCAACACGATCTTTCAGTTGATGTCGATGGTCGATGCGGCGTCGCCGGCGCTGCAAGACGCCGAGACGCTGCTGTTTGTGCCCGATCTACTCAACTACATGCTGACGGGCCGACGGGTGAGCGAGCACACCATCGCCTCGACCAGCCAGATGCTTGACGCCCGGGGGCGAAACTGGTCGGACCCGATCGTGCGGGCGCTGGGGCTGCCGCGAGAGCTGATGCCGCCGCTGGTGGCGCCAGGCAGCGTGGTCGGGCAGTTGGGCAGCGGCGTGGCCGAGGAGGTGGGGCTGAGTGCATGTCCGGTGATTGCCCCGGCCGGTCACGACACGGCGTCGGCGGTGGCGGCGGTTCCAGCGGAAGGGTCGTCCCGCTGGGCGTACATCTCCAGCGGCACGTGGTCGCTGATGGGGGTGGAACTGCCCGAGCCGCTGATCAACGAGCGGGCCATGGCGGCGAACTTCACCAACGAGGCGGGCGTGGGAGGGACCGTGCGGTTCCTCAAGAACATTGCCGGATTGTGGTTGATGCAGCAGTGCCGCAAGGTGTGGCAGGAGCAGGGCCTGGATTGCCGCTTCGAACAACTCACCGGCGAAGCTGAGCGGGCCGAGCCGTTCCGCTCGTTGGTCGATCCGGACGATGGGTGCTTTCTGGATCCGCCGGACATGACCGCGGCGATCACCGCGTTTTGCGGCAGGACGAATCAGCCCGCGCCGCAGACGCCGGGCGAGTTTACCCGCTGCATCTACGAGAGCCTGGCTTTGGCTTATCGGCGAACGCTGGGGACGTTGGAGGGGCTTACCGGGTCGCGCATGGAGGTGCTGCACGTCGTGGGCGGTGGGTCGCGCGACGCGTTGTTGTGCCAGGCGACGGCTGACGCATGCGGCGTGGAGGTGGAAGCAGGTCCGGCTGAGGCGACCAGCGTGGGCAACGTGTTGATGCAGGCGATGGCCGTCGGGCGCCTGGGGTCGCTGGAGCAACTGCGGGAGTTTTCGCGCCGAAGCAGCGACCTTCGGCGATATCGGCCACAGCAGACGTCGGCATGGCAGCGGCAGGCGGCGCGGTTCGAGGCGCTGGCGGGCTCGTCGCCGGGTCAGTAGGATGGCCGATGGTGTACGCGCGGTCGGCTGTCGTCCTGTGGCGGCGTCTGTGGCGCGGTCGGGCCTGAACCGAATGAACATGCGGTGGCGACGATCTGAAGGAGTGTGCGCTCTATGGACGTTCTGCTGCTGAGTCGACTCCAGTTCGCCCTGACGATCGCGTTTCACTACCTGTTTCCCCCCTTGAGCATCGGGCTGGGCGTGATTCTGGTGATCATGGAGGCAGCGTATCTGAAGACGAAGAGTCCTCTGTACCGTCGCATGACTCGCTTTTGGGTGGGGGTCTTCGGGCTGATCTTTGCGATGGGGGTGGCGACGGGGATCGTGATGGAGTTCCAGTTTGGGACGAACTGGTCGACGTATTCTCGCTTCGTGGGCGACGTGTTCGGCAGCGCGCTGGCTGCCGAGGGGATCTTCGCGTTCTTTCTGGAGTCGGGGTTTCTGGCGATTCTCCTGTTCGGGTGGGGCAAGGTGCGGGACGGCACGCACTTTCTTGCGACGGTGCTGGTGTGCGTGGGCGCGCACTTCAGCGCGGTGTGGATCGTGGTGGCCAACTCGTGGCAGCAAACGCCGGCGGGGCACCACATCGTGCAGCACGGCGAGGGCGTGCGGGCCGAGATCACGGACTTCTGGGCGTTGGTGTTCAATCCGTCGAGCATGGATCGGCTGAGTCACGTGATCCTGGGTGCGTGGCAGGCGGGGGCGTTCCTGGTGCTCAGCGTCGGTGCATATTACCTGCTGAAGCATCGGCATGAGGACTTCGCCAAGGCATCGATGAAGATCGCACTGGTGGTGGCTGTGATCGGCTCGGTCGGGCAACTGGTGACCGGCCATTCCAGCGCCCTGGGTGTGGCGGAGAACCAACCGGCCAAGCTGGCGGCGATGGAAGGGCACTACGCCGAGTCGGCGGCGGCCGACCTGTATATGTTCGGTTGGGTGGACGAGCAGGCTGAACAGGTGCGCTATGGGGTGAAACTGCCCAGGATGCTGAGTTGGATGGTGCACGGCGATCGGCAGCGGGCCATCGTCGGCCTGTCGGCGTTTGCACGGGGCGATCGCCCGCCGGTCAACGCGGTGTTCCAGGCGTACCACGCGATGGTGGGTATCGGCACGGGTCTGATCGGGCTGAGTGTTGTGGGGTTGCTGATGTGGTGGCGCGGCGCGCTGTGGCGGGCGAGATGGCTGCTGGGGGTGTTCGTGATAGCCGTTTTGGGCCCGCAGGCGGCCAATCAGTTGGGGTGGTTGGTGGCCGAACTCGGGCGGCAGCCGTGGGTGGTGTACAACCTGCTTCGCACATCGGATGCTTTTTCGCCGGTGCTGAGCAGCTCGGACGTGGCGGCGTCGCTGGTGATGTTTCTGGTGGTCTACGCTCTGTTGTTCGCCCTGTTTATCTACCTGCTGGACCACAAGATCAGGAAGGGCCCGGCGGATGGACCGGCTGAGTCGGGGAGGCATCTGGCATGAGCCTGAGTCTGGATCTGCAAACGGTGTGGTTCGTGCTGGTGGGGGTGTTGTTTGCGGGCTATGCAATTCTGGACGGCTTCGACCTGGGTGTGGGTGCGCTGCATTTGCTCACCGAGACGGATACCGAGCGGCGGACCATGCTCAATGCCATCGGGCCGGTATGGGACGGCAACGAGGTGTGGCTGGTGACCGGAGGTGGGGCGCTGTTTGCGGCGTTTCCGGAGGCGTACGCGACGGCGTTTTCGGGCTTCTACCTGGCGTTTATGGCGCTGCTGTGCACGCTGATCTTCCGCGCGGTATCGATCGAGTTTCGCAGCAAGCAGCCGGGGCGGCTTTGGCGAGGGGTGTGGGATGTGGGCTTCAGCGTGGGCAGCATTGTGTCGGCGATTCTGATGGGTGTGGCGCTGGGGAACATGGTATGGGGGATACCACTGGGGCCGGATTACGAGTTCGCCGGCACGTTTGTGGGGCTGCTGCACCCGTACGCGCTTCTGGTGGGTTTGATGACGGTGGCGCTGTTCATGATGCACGGCGCCATTTACGTGGTGCTCAAGACGGAGGGGCCTTTGCAGGAGAAGGCCCGCGGCTGGGTTACCAAGACGATCATCTTTTTCATCGTGTCGTACGGATGCGTGACGTTGGCGACGCTGATCTATGCGCCGCATATGGTGACGTGGATTCGCCAGCATCCGATCCTGTTTGCGGTGCCGATCCTGAGTCTGCTGGCGATCGCGAACATTCCCCGGGCGATCCATCACGGGCGCGACTTTCGGGCGTTCCTTTCGTCGGGTGCGGCGATGGCGGGACTGATGGCTTTGTTCGCGATCGGGGTGTACCCGTATATGATCCGGTCGAATCCCGTGGTGGAAAACAGTCTGACGATTCACAGCGCCGCGTCGTCGACGAAGACATTGACCATCATGCTGATCATCGCGGCCATCGGCATGCCTCTGGTGATCGCGTATACGGTGAGCATTTACTGGGTTTTTCGGGGGAAGGTGCAGCTCGACGAGAGCAGCTACTGACCGTCGCAGCCACCGGCGAACGCGTGAGTCGAGCGGGGTGCGGCGGCGTCGGTCCACTTGACACCTCTGGGACGGCTGAGTCTACTTGCCCGCGATACCTGCGCTGGGTGTCCTGCCGGGGCCACATGCGAAGATGGGCACTGGTGGCGTACGTCGGGCAGGCCGATGCGCTGGGGGTCGCCGGGCCGTGAGTGGTTGGAGGGAATTTGGCTGAATGAACGTTGTGTTCATACTTTCCGATCAGCACAATCCGTTCTTCAGCGGCTGCTACGGCAACTCGATCACGCGGACGCCGGCGATCGATTCGATTGCCGAGCGGGGTCTGCGGTTCGAGACCGCCTACTGCGCTTCGCCGCTGTGTGTGCCTACTCGTGCGGCCATGTTCACAGGCCGGTGGGTGCACGAAGTGGGCACATGGGACAACGCATTGCCGTGGACCGGTGTGCCGCGGGGCTGGTCGCACTATTTCCGCGACAGCGGGGTGCGGCTGACCACCGTGGGCAAGCTGGACTTCAAGCCGGACGTGGATCACGGCATCGAGGACGAGCGTTTGCCCGCGCATCGCGGGAGTCTGGACATTCATTCGCTGTTCCGCGAGCAGGAGATCGTGCCGCGCTACTCGAAGTGGCGGCAGATGCAGGCGACGCGGTCGCGGGACGACTATCCTGAGTTGACGAACGACGATCGTGTGGAGCGAGAGGCGATTCGCTGGCTGCGCGAGGACCGTCCCAACGACCGACCGTGGGTCCTCAATATCAATTTCACGAATCCGCATCCGGGGTGGGCGCCGCCGTCGAGGCTGTGGGATTATTACGAGCAGCGGGTCAGGCTGGAGGACCTGCCGGAGAAATACTTCGAGTCGCCCGACAAGCTGCATCCCTATCACCGCGCGTTTGCCCGGCACCAATGCGGCGACATCGCCACCGACGAGGACATGCGCAAGGGCCACGTCGGCTACCACGCGACGTGCGAGATCGTCGACGGCAACGTGGGCCGCGTGCTGGACGCCATGGCGGAGCTGGGCATCCTCGACGAGACGCTGGTCATCTATGCGTCCGACCACGGCGAGACGTGCCGGGCCCATGCCTCGTGGGGCAAGATGACGATGTACGAGGACTCGATCCGCATTCCGCTGGTGGTGATGGGTCCGGGGGTGCGGGCCGGGGCGGTGGAGACGTCGCCGGTGTCGCACCTCGATCTGTTTCCGACGATCTGCGAGGCGACGGGGCTGGGGGTCCCCGAGCAGTTTCGCGGCCTGTCGCTGTGGGGACAGCTGAGGGGGCAGCCCGACGCGCCGCGGAACGAGTTCGTGCTGTCGGAGTATCACGCCAACGGCTTTCCGGGCGGAGCGTTTGCCGTTTGCGGCGGGCGATACAAGTACGTCGAGTGCGTTGGGGAAAGGCCGATGCTGTTCGACTTGCAGGACGACCCGCAGGAGTTGCACGACTTGGTGGTGCACCGGGCGGATGATCCGGACGTGCAGCGCACCATCCGCCGGCTGCGAAGCATGCTCCGTGAGATTTGCTCGCCGGAGGGCGTGGATGTGCGGGCCAAGGGTGATCAGCGGGCGCTTCGGGCGGAGCTACTGGCGAGCGGGCAGTTGGTGGAGGAGATGTACAAGCGGGGTTACGAGAGGGTCCCCGATCGTCTGATTACGCGGAAGGAGATTCTGCCGGACGGGGTAACGGCCTGAGCAAGCCACGGCCGGGGACGAATGGTTGCAGCAGCGTGTGAGGACTGGAGGTATCGAGTGATGGTTCACGTTACGCTAAAGGGTGCACTGATAGGAATGCCGCTGGTATTGCTGAGCGTGGTGCTGTATGCGACGGGGTCGGAGTCGGCGGGAAATAATGCCGACAGCCAGCCGACGTCGCGTCCGGCTAGCCAGCCGGCTGGGCCGGTGCGGGTGGTGATGGACACCTCGTTGGGCGAGGTTGTCATCGAGTTGGACCCGGTCAAGGCGCCGGCTACGGTGAAGAGCTTTCTGGAGTACGTGGATGCCGGGTTCTACGACGGGACGGTTTTTCACCGGGTGATCGCAAACTTCATGATCCAGGGCGGGGGCTTTGCGGTCGATCTGAAGCAGAAGCCCACGCGCGGCCCGATCAAGAATGAGGCCAAGAACGGGCTGAAGAACGAGCGGGGCACGATCGCGATGGCTCGCCAGCCGGATCCGCACTCGGCGACGAGTCAGTTCTTCATCAACGTGGTCGACAATCGCGCACTGGATTATCCCAGCCGGGACGGATGGGGATACTGCGTGTTCGGGCGCGTGGTGAAGGGGATGGACGTGGTGGATAAGATCCGGCAGGTGCCGACGGGCAGCGCGTCGGGAAAATCGCTTTTGCAGTCGTGGGGCAAGGAGCTGAGGTACGTCGACGCCCCGCTGGGGGATGTCCCGAAGGAGCCGGTGATCGTCCGGTCGGTCCGTCGGCAGTAGGCAGAGACTGCTTTGGGGGCGTGCAGCCAAAGGGGCCGTTTGGCGGGCGTCGGATACTCAGGTCGAATCTCTTGAAGCAGGCGACCGGGTCGGCATACTAGCGCCCCGGTCGGCCCGCCACGAGGCGGGTCGAGGCCGGATACCGTAACCAGCGGGACATTTGCCTTGGCCGTTCAGCATCCCATCGATACAGAAGGTCGTCCCATCGGGCCGTTGCGGCTGCGCCGCGGCATGATCCTCAACGTCATCGGCGGCTGCATGATCATGGTGACGATGGCGGTGATGTCGCCGGGCTCCATGATCGGCACGGTCTTTCTGCGCGAGCAGTTAGGTGCGTCGCACAGTCTGATCGGTTTGAACAGCACACTGTGGATGGCGGCGGTGGTTTTCGGCCTGCCTGGCGCGTGGCTGTTCAACCGGCTTCGCGCCCGCAGACCCACCTGGGTAGTGTTGCTGGCGGTGGGCCGGGCTTTCCTGTTGCTCGTTGCGGTGGCGGCCCTGCTGTCGGGGCAAGAGGCGTGGCGCCCGATACTCGTGTGGGTGGTCCTGGGCGCCAACTTTGCATCCGCGGTGTTCGGTGGATTTATCGGGGCGGGGTGGTGGGCGTGGATGGCGGACCTGATACCCGAGTCGATTCGGGGGCTTTTCTTCGGGAGGCGGTACCGGGCCATGGTACTGGCGACGGCGGTGGGCGTGGTGCTTGCCGGCCTGGTGCTGGACCACTTTCCATCCGAGCCCGGGGTGTTGTACTTCGCCATTTTCCTGGTGGCGGCCACGCTTGGGGTGATCGATCCGATCCTGTTCTGGTGGGTTCCTGAACCGGCGCGGGGACCGCGGCCGCGCATTGGGTTGATGCATTCGGTGGGCCTGTTTCTGGCGCCGCTGAAAGACCGGGCCTTTGCGGCGTTGATCTGGCCGGCAGCCCTTCAGACGCTGCTGGCCACAATGCCGGGCCAGTTTTTCTGGCTGTACCAGCGTGGCGAGACACTGGATGGTTACACGGTCGGCTGCGGCGCGTCGCTCCAGTTCATGGCCATGTTGCAGGTGGGCTGGCTTGTGATGACGGCGATCGTGGCAGCACACTGGGGGTACCTGGCTGACCGCATCGGTCATCGCACTGTGTACGTCCTCGGCAGCCTGGCGATCTTCACGACGTCGGCGTACTTCATACTGGGTCCGCAGAACTACCGATGGCTCTTGCCGGTGCAGGTGCTGCTGCACGGTCTGATAGCCGCCGGCGCGCCGGTGGCGATGCAGAACCTGATGATCGGCATCGCGCCGAAGGAGCAGCGGGAGTACTACGTATCCACCTTCTGGGTGGTGGTGGCTGGGGCCGGGGCGGTCGGTCCGTCGTTAGGCGGGTTGCTGGCCGACGCGGTACCGACCCTTCCCGCCGTTACCTTGCCCAACGGACAGCCGGCCAGTTATTTGCACCTGCTGCTGGTGATTTGCTACGCGGGCACGTTGCTGAGCATTCCGCTGATGATGCGGATTCCGGACGTGAGGGGCGAGGCGCTGCTGCCATGGCTGGCACGGATGGTCAGTGGGGGCCTGCTGCGGACGGCGTGGAACCTCAGCGCGGTCGCCGGTGCCGCCACTCCGGGGCGCCGCACGCGGGCGCTGCGAGGCATTCGGTCGTCGGACGGGAATGTGGTGCTCCAGGACGTCGCCGAGGCGTTGGAGGATCCCGATCCGCAGGTTCGTCGCGAGGCGCTGCTGGCGCTGGGTCGAATCGGGACCGACGAGGCGATCGAGTTGTTGATGTGGTACCTGCACGAGCCGGACCGGCTGACACGAACGGTGTCGGCCGAGGCGCTGGGCGTGTCGCGGTCGAATGAGGGGACCGTTCCCCTGGTGGCGGCGCTCAACGACGACGATAGCCACGTTCGGCGAGCCGCAGCCGATGCGCTGGGTCGGCGTGGCGATGCGCGGGCTTCGGAGATTCTGCTGCGTCTGTTGGGGCGCGAAAAGGATGCCGAAGTGCTGGTGAGTGTGGCATCGGCGTTGTCGCGCGTCCGCGAGTTTCGCGCCGTGCGGCAGATGCTGGCCATGGCTCTCGAGAATCCCAATCGGATGGTCAGGACGCAGATGGTCGTGGCGTTGGGGGACCTATTGGGTACGCCCGGGCAGTTCTATAAGCTGTGGCGCACGGAGCGTCGCCTGCCGGGAGCCGCTACGGCGAGGCTGGCCCGTCGCATTCGCCGTCAGAGCCGTGCCATGTACCGTCTGCGCCGCGTGGTGCGAGGTCGACCGACTGATCTGGGGCAGGGCGATTTGCTGGCGAGCGTTCGAGAGGCGTTGATCGCGTTCGTAGATTCCAGCCAGCAGGAGGATTGGGCCGGTTCCCTCGAGGCGGTGCACAGAGTCTCTGTTGACCTGCTAAGACTGGGTTACGACTATCACGGCGAGGCAGAGCATGCGCTGCAATTTGTGGCAGCGGTCGATCCGGTCATGGCCGAGCGGCACTGGCTGGTGGTCTACCTGGGGCAGACCAGCAAAGCCGATAAGGCGCCGGATGCGGCTTGGGACGGCTTGTCGCTGCTGTCGGCGTGGGCGATCCTGCACGGTCAGCCGCCCGCCTGACCCCCAGCGGACATGTTGCCCGGCGGTGTGGCGATGGGGGGATCAGTCCTGCTGAGCAGTTGGCCAAACGAGTTGCCCGTCTTCCCAACGGCGAATGATCTGGTTGTCGACTCCGTAGAAGAACTCGTGACCGTGGGCCCGAGGGCTGTGCCACATGCGCTGCACGATGGATGGATCGCAACGCATCTGGTCCAGTGTAGCCAGTCGCGTGTTGTCCAGCGTGTGGAACCAGATGCCCAGCATGCCGTCAATGACGACTCGGCCGATCGGCGTGTCGAGAAGGGTGGCCAAGTGCCCGCGCAGGCCCATCGAGTAGCCTCGAAGCGGCACGCGGAGCTTCTGGCCGATTTTCTCAGCCATCGCGGCGCCCAGGCGGGCGGTGTCGCCGCAGAAGCTGCCGCCCAGCCTTGGGATGGTATCGATCGATGCGGCGCCGGAGACGCGCGACCAGGTGCTGGAGTGACGGTGGATTAGCGGGTGATGGATCCACATGGCCAGTGCACAGAGGGCGTCCTGCCAGTCGTCGAACCGAGCGGCCAGCATCGCAGCGATCTGGTCGAGGGCGTCGGGCGCCAACAGATCGGCATGAACCTTGCCGGCCTTGTCCTCGAGATAGAAATCCGACGGCGCGCCTTGCCGGGTGGTGCGAAGTCTGTAGTCCGGCAGCCGGGCAAGGATGTAGGCGCGGAAGCGCTCAACAAAGTCGGAACTGGACGGCTGAGGGCGTGTCGGCGGCGCGCCATGGCTGCCGTATCGCTCGCGGACGACGATCCCGCCGTCGAACGCAAACGGATAGGAGCCGACCCACAGCGGGCGCCCGTCCGGATCGCGGACGGTGAGCCTGAGGCGGCCCACAGCCAACAGGTCGTTGGCCCACTTGGCCCGGTGGGGGAACGTGATGGTAGCTTGGGTCTGAAAATCCGATCCGTCGCTCTGCCAGGGCGTTTCCGTTCGATCGCTGGCGTCTTCACCCGGCAGGATGATCTCGGCAAGCACGGTGCCCGTGCGTGGTGCGTCATCGGCGAGCGAACCTCGAATGTTGAGAGTGCTTGCCGGCGGCCCCCACACGGGTTCCGGCACCTCGAGGCGCTCGATGCGCAACAGGGTCTGGTGACGATACAGGTCGCCGAAGATCAAAGGCACGGGCTTGGTCCACGCGACCGGTTCGGGCCACGTCAACGGCTCGGGGATGCACTCCTCGTGAAAGCCAACCCTTATCATCAGCCCCGCGGGGATATGCGATTGCGGCCAGATGGCTGGGGTAGGCACGCGCAGGCGAGCGACGAACCGATCCTGATCGAGCTGTCGGAACTCGCCCTGTGCGGCAGGCGGATCGTCCAGGGGCTTGGACATGACATCGGTGGCTTCCTCGCCGGGTACGGCCCACATGGACGAGGCAATGACCTTGCCGGTGTCGTCGACTGCGTAAAGCCACTGTGTGGCGTGATCGTGGCGTGGGTTCAGCATGACGGCAAGATGGGCCCGACTGTGCCATTCGGGGTGCAGCGGCCGGGGTCCGGCATAGCTCGGGCGCGTGGCCAGGGCGAGGAACTCTGTGATTTGCTCATCGGCTGCAACCGTTACCCAGGCGGTTCGGCCTTGTGAGTCGGGGCCCATTTGCCCCGCGGCTTCCAGGCGGTCCGGCGGTTCGTCGGTCGGTGGCGGGACGCGGGGGCAGGCGTCCCAATGCGGTGAGTACAAGGTGAGTGAGTGACGCACGTTGTTGGCTCCTTGCGACGTGGTCGTCTTTGTCGAGTCTATCGAGGCGGCGCGGCGTTGGCCAGCAGGGTGAGGGCTGGGTTGAGCGGGTCTGTCCAATCCTATTTGCCGACGCAGCGGTAGGTGCGGAGCGGGTTACGTCGCGACCGGCCGGGTGGTACACTTCCTGGAGGCGAGCGTACCGGTCTGTGTCACCGTCGATGTGTGGCCGTTGCGAGCCTGGGCGGCGGCGTCGGTAATCAAAGGAGCGTCTGGGATGCGAGTCGAGCCGTGGAGCCTCGGGACCTGGCGTGCTCGTCAGGCTCTTCAGCAGCCCGAATATCCGGATCCGGCGGCGTATGAGGCGGCGCTGACGCAGATCCGTGAGTACCCGCCGCTCGTGTCGGTGGGTGAGGTGGAAAAGCTCAAGGAGAAGATCGCGGCTGCGGGGCAGGGCAAGGCGTTCATCCTTCAAGGGGGCAACTGTGCGGAGCGCTTCATCGACTGTCGTGCCGGCAGCATCGCCAACAAGCTCAAGATTCTCTTGCAGATGAGCGTGATTCTTACTTATGGCGTGCGCAGGCCGGTGATACGCATCGGGCGGTTCGGGGGTCAGTATGCCAAGCCTCGCTCGAATGAGTTTGAGGATGTCGATGGCCGGTCGCTGCCCAGCTACCGGGGCGATGCGGTCAACGCCGTCGAGGCGACGGCCGAAGCGAGGACGGCTGACCCCTCCCGGCTGCTATCGAGCTATTTCTTTTCGGCCACCACGCTGAACCACATTCGTGCTTTGATGGATGGCGGGTTTGCTGATCTCCATCATCCGTATAAGTGGAATCTGCATCCGATAGACAAGAGCCACAAGTGGCCCGAGTACAAGCACGTCGTCGAACGGATTCTCGACGCGGTTCACTTTATGGAATCGCTGGGAGCCCAGGTGGAGACACTCGGTCGCGTCGATTTTTTTGCCTCCCACGAGGGGCTGCTGCTTGGCTACGAGGAGGCCCTGACGCGGGAGGATACAGACACGGGTCGGCACTACAACCTTGGGGCTCACATGTTGTGGATCGGGGCGCGCACGCGGCAACTGGACGGCGCGCACGTGGAGTACTTTCGAGGGATCGGAAACCCCGTCGGGGTGAAGATCGACTCGGCCTGCACGCCCGATGAGTTGGTGGCGCTTCTGGCGGCGCTCAATCACAGCGATGAGCCCGGTCGCGTGACGCTGATCACGCGGCTGGGGGCTGACCGTGTTGAGCAGGTTCTGCCGGGATTGATCCGTGCTGCTGGCGAGGCCGGCCATCACCCCGTGTGGAGCTGCGATCCGATGCACGGCAACACCGTGACGACCGCCGAAGGGCACAAGACGCGTGACTTCTCGGTGATTCTGGAGGAGTTCCAGCGCACGTTTCGCACGCACAAGGAATGCGGTTCTCGCTTGGCGGGCGTACACTTCGAGATGACGGCCGACGACGTGACCGAGTGCGTCGGGGGCGCCGAAGCACTGACCAGTCACGATCTGCATCGCCGGTACGAAACCTACTGCGATCCGAGGTTGAACGCGTCGCAGAGCCTGGAAATGGCCTTTCTGATCGTCCAGTTGCTGCAAACGTCGTAGGGTTGGGGGCTCGTTGGTCTGTACCGACCCATGTTGTTTTCGCGCGTGTAGGTGAGTGGGCGGCGCCTGCAAGGGGCGAAGTCGCCGTCTCCTGCCGTGTGGGTCAGGGCTCGACCTGCTTCTGCTCGGTAAAGTCGAGTGCGGCTGAGTTGACGCAGTAGCGCAGACCGGTGGGCCGGGGGCCGTCATCAAAGACGTGACCGAGGTGAGCCCCGCAGCGGCTGCACACCACCTCGGTGCGGCGCATGCCGTGGCTGTTGTCCTGTTCGGTCTGGATGCTCTGTGCGTCAGCGGGCTGAAAGAAGCTGGGCCATCCCGAGCCGGACTCGAACTTGGCGTCCGAGCGGAAAAGCGTGTGCCCACAGCCGACGCATCGGTAGATACCTTGACCCTTGTGGTTCCAGTACTGGCCGGAGAACGCGCGCTCGGTGCCCTTCTGGCGCGTGACGCAAAACTGGATCTCGGTAAGCTGGTCGCGCCACTGCTGTGGAGTCTTCTCGACCTTTTGACCCATACCCATCTCTCCTGGTTGGCCATCGTTGGCATGGACGGCGGGTGAATCTGTCGTTTGACCTTGCTCGCCTGGCGATGCCTGAGCCGGTGGAGCAGGATGGTCGCATCCGACCGACAGGCCCATCGTCAGCATCGTGCATGCACAGATGAAGTGCCTCATGGGCTATTCTAGGCGCTCGCGTGAGGTGGCGCATGACTTTGCGGGGCGAACCCATCGCAGGGGGTCGGCACTGACGGATTTGTGTAAGGGCTTGGTAGAGAAGAGGTTACGGCTTCCGCTGGCCGACCGACGCGTCGACGCAGGTGACGGCGCCGCCGGAGCGTCGTTGAGTGAGTGGCTGGATTGGCGGCGGAGTGGTAGACTTTCGGTTTTGCTGCGCAGAACGTTGGCGCTGCACCGACAGTTACACGATCTCACGATTGACGGACCCATGCACAAGACCTCTGATCTATTGGCTGCGTTCGCCGAACTCGGCCTGACCACTCCATTGCTGCAAGCCGTTGAGGCGATGGGCTTTACAGAGCCCACCGATGTTCAGCAAAAGATGATTCCCCTGGTATTGGCGGGCCGGGACGTGCTTGTCCAGGCCCGCACCGGCACGGGTAAGACGGCTGCGTTCGGGTTGCCCATTCTTCAGATGATCGACCTGGAGGACCGGCTTCAGGCGATCATCCTCGCGCCGACTCGTGAGCTGGCCGTGCAGGTGGCCGCTGAGTTGAGGCGCCTTCGCCCGTCTGAGCGTTTGCACGTGGTGCCGGTGTACGGTGGGCAGAAGATCCGGCATCAACTGCACCTTCTGGGCAGGAAGCCTCACGTTGTGGTGGCCACCCCCGGCCGCCTGATCGACCTGCTGAACCGGAGGGCGTTGGTCTTCGACCGGATTCGCGTTGCGGTGCTCGACGAGGTGGACAGGATGTTGGATATCGGCTTTCGAGACGACATCCGCAACATCCTTTCGCGAGTCAAGCAGGGGCATCAGACGTTGCTGGCTTCGGCTACGGTCGGAGACGAGATCAAGCGTTTGGCGGCCGAGTACATGACCGACCCGATTGAACTCGACGTGTCGCGCGACGAGTTGACGGTGGAGGAAGTCACGCAGGTATACGTAACGGCCGACCCGTGGGACAAGTTTCGGCTGCTGATGCGGCTGCTGGAGTCGGAGGCGCCTCGTCTGGCGATCATATTCTGCAATACCAAGCATACGGTTCGGAGGCTCACCAAGCGTCTGTACGGGGCCGGCGTGGACGCCAAGGAGATTCACGGCGATCTGGTCCAGCGGAAGCGCGAGCGGATCATGGACCGGTTCCGGCGACACAACCTGAACGTATTGGTGGCGACCGACCTGGCGGCGCGGGGGATCGACGTGCGAGGCATTACGCACATCATCAACTACGATCTTCCGGAAGATTCGAATGTGTACGTGCACCGCATCGGGCGGACGGCCCGCATGGGCACGTTCGGCAAGGCGATCAGCCTGGTCACACGCGACGAGGGCAATCAGCTCACAGAGATCGAACGTCTGATCAACAAGGAGATTTCGCAGCAGCAGTTGGAGGGGTTTGAGCCTTCCGTGGCGCCGCAAATTGGCGAGGTGCAGGCTGTGCCCGTCGGTGCGGGGGCTGCGTCGGTTGCCGCGGGTGGGGAATCGCGCCCCCGGAGTCTGGGCGGAAAATTCCGCCCGGCCCGACGGCGAAGGCGCCGGTGACGTCGCTGGTCTGGGGAGGGGTGACGCAAGCTGTGGGGCTCGTGGCGGCTTTGCGTGCATGGGATGGGTAGGTCGGCCGACGGTCGTGGGTCATGGATGGTGAATCCAGAGTTCACTTTGTCGGGGCGGGGCCCGCTTACGACGCAAAAGCGCTTCGCGTCGGGCAGCCCTGTACGATCGTGATCTTCGGGGCGACGGGCGATTTGACGGCCCGCAAGCTCATTCCTGCTTTGCACAGTCTGCACCTGCAAGGGTTTCTACCCGAGTCGATGGCCGTCGTGGGCGTGGCCCGGAGGGACTGGACGGACGATCTGTTCCGCGAAGCGATGCACCGCGCGACCGAAACCCATTCGCGAACCCAGCCGGTGACCTTGCAGCAGTGGGAGCCGTTTGCAGAGCATTTGACGTATTGTCAGGCTGACTTCAGCGAGGGGTCGGGCCTGAAGGAACTTGCGCGGCGGCTGGGGCAACTGGAGGCGGGTCGGTCCGCGCCGGTCCTTCGGCTGTACTACCTTGCGGTGGCTCCCTCGTTGTTCGCGCCGCTTGTTACCAAGATGGGCGAGGTTGGGCTGATCCGGCGGGACAGCAGCGGGTCGCCGCGACTGATCGTGGAGAAGCCGTTCGGACACGATCTGGCGTCGGCTTCTGAACTGCTACGTCGCACCGAGTCGTTGCTGGCCGAGGATCAGATCTATCGAATTGACCACTATCTCGGTAAGGACACCGTCCAGAACATTCTCTCGTTTCGCTTCGGCAACGCGGTCTTCGAGCCGTTGTTCAATAAGCATTACGTCGATCACGTGCAGATCACCGTGGCTGAGTCGATTGGCATGGAGGGGCGGCGAGGCGCGTACTACGAGTCGGCCGGTGCGCTGCGCGACGTGATTCAGAACCATGCACTACAGTTGCTGTGTCTGGTGGCGATGGAGCCTCCGGCGGCCTTTCGCGCGAAGGAGATCCGCGACGAGAAGGTCAAGGTGCTCCAATCGCTTCAGCCGCTACGTGTGGATGCAGCCGAGCAGGTTGTGGTTCGAGGTCAGTACACCGGCGGGGCGGCGCAGGGCGAAGTGGTGGCGGCCTATCGTGAGGAAGACGGCGTTGGTGCGCAATCGCAGACGGAGACGTTCGTCGCGATGCGCGTGGGCATCGACAACTGGCGGTGGGCGGGCGTACCGTTTCTGATTCGCACGGGCAAGCGACTTGCGAGGCGGGTGACGGAGATCGCCGTGCATTTCAGGCAGCCGCCGTTGCAGTTTTTTACGACGGTGGAATGCGAGGGGGATGTCTGTGATATCAGTCGTGCCAGGCCGAACGTCCTGGTATTTCGCATTCAGCCGAACGAGGGCATCAGCCTTCAGTTCTCGGCGAAACGCCCCGGGATGCAGTTTGAGATTCATCCGGTGGAGATGGATTTCGTGTATGGCGAGTCGTTCGCTTTTGCCATGCCCGAGGCGTACGAGCGCTTGCTGCTGGATGCCCTGCGAGGCGACTCGACGCTGTTTGCGCGAAGCGACGAGATCGAATCTGCATGGCGTTTTATCGATCCGCTGCTGGAGGCTTTCGGCGCCGGCAAGCCGCCGTTGCGGCTCTACGAGGCGGGCACCTGGGGACCGCCCGAGGCCGATCGATTGTTTGCCGGGTGCGAAGGCTCCTGGCGGAACTCGCGTCTCGCTTAGGTCACATGGCATCGCCGAATCCGGACATTCGCGTTCTTGCCGACTTTGCGGGTGAAGCGGCGGAACTGCTCGCGCAGTATTTGAGCGACTGCATTGACGCGCGTGGGATGGTGCGGGTGGCGCTGGCTGGGGCGAAAAAGGCCGAGGCCGGTGTACGAGCGACTCGCGTGCCCGCCTGTGCGAGACGTCGTCAACTGGCGGGCCGTCGAGGTGTTTCAACCCGACGAGCGCCCCGTGCAGCCGGGTCATGCGGATTCGAACTGGGGCATGCTTGAAGATGCATTGCTGCGTCAGGTCGAGGTAGCTGCGGGGGAACGGCACCGCATGGAGGGGGAAGCTGCCGATTTGACTGGTGCAGCCGCCCGATATGAGGCCATCCTCGGCGAGCGGATGGGTGGGGGGCCGATGCCCGTGTTCGACCTGGTTCTGCTGGGCCTCGGCGAGGACGGGCACACGGCGTCGGTGTTTCCCGGCACGCCGGCGGTGGACGAGGCCAAGCGGCTCGTCGTGGCGAACCCCGTCCGGCAGTTGGGCTCAACGCGGCTAACCCTCACGTTTCCGGTCATCCATGCGGCGCGGGAGGTGTGGTTCCTGGTGACCGGGTCTGGCAAGGCCAATGCGGTGCGACGGGTCGTTCGCGAGCGAGACATGTCCCTGCCCGCTTCCCGCGTGCGTCCGGGTGAGGGCAGGTGTTGTTGGCTGCTCGGCCGGCCGGCCGCGGCTGGCTTGGCAAAGTGAGTAACGGGATGTTTGGGGGCTGCTTCGGTTCATGCAGGGGCCCGCATTAGTGCCCAGAGTTGGTGCATCGCGCTGTCGGAGTTTCGGCGGGATACGCGTCAGACCACTGATTCCAGGCGGTCCGCCACTTTGGCCATCTTTTCGATGACCGCCACCCCGAAGGGGCAACGTTTTTCGCATCCGCCGCACGCGGTGCAGGCTGAGGCCTTGGCGGCAAGCTGGTCGTATTCACTTTGAACCGCGCCGTCGGACTCAAGTTCGGCACGGTCGCCCAGGCGAAGCGTTGCGCCGATGTCGAGGTGAACAGGACACGGCAGACAGTGGTTGCAGTAGACGCACTCTCCCCGACGATGCTGCGAAATGCTGGCGAGCATGGGGCCGTAGTCGCGCTGCTGGTCGCCGGATGTGAGGTAGTCCAGCGCTTCGTCGAGCTGCAAGTCGTCGGCAATGCCCGGTATGACCGTGCTTACCCCGATCTGACTGAGCACGTAGCTTAGACACTGCACGGCTGAGACGGCTGCTGGTCGGTCGATTTGAACGTTCTTGAAATCGCCGTGCTCGCCAGACTGGGCGCGAGTCAGCTTGATCGACGCCGCCTCGTCGAACAGTCGGCCGCCGGCAAAGGGCTTCATCGCGATCAGCCCGACGTCGTGCTCGAGGCAGGCGGACAACAGCGTCTGGCGATCGGGCATGGCGTCGTTGGCGGCACTGAGTGGGAACATCAGCACGTCGACGTCGCCGCTGCGCACCGCCCGCAGCGCCACGGCCATGTCATGGCTGCTCAGGCCAACGTGGCGGACCTTGCCCTGTTGTTGATACCGCCCGGCCAGTTCCAGCATTTCGGCGCCCCAGGTGTCATACTCGTGGTCGCTGTCCACCATATGGGCGAACAGCACGTCGATGTGGTCGGTGTCGAGCCGCTGCAATGTTTCGGCGAACAGACGCTCGCAATCGGGCGGGCTGTTGAAATACGCGATCTGCCCGTTCTTGGAGCCAGAGCCCATATGGGCCGCCAGGTACACCCGCTCGCGACAGCCCCGCAGCGTTACGCCGAACTGGTCGAGAAAATGGTCCACGCCATACAGCAGGTCGATGAAGTTGACCCCCGCATCGATCGCACGATGGACCACCGAATGCACCGTTTCCTGGGGCTTGCCGATCAGGTATTCGGTGCCGAGCCCCAGCTCGCCGACCGACAGCTTGGTCCTGCCAAGCGTGCGATACTTCATCGTGATCCCTCGCAACCGACGGACACTACGAAACCAGTGCCTCTGGCAGCGGGTACGATAGGGGGGCGTTGCATGTGAACGCCCCTGGACCCTGTAGCACTACAGGCACCTGGGATATAAGTCTATTGGGTTTGACGTGGGCCACAAGCACGCCGTTGCGGGGATCGTCCAGCCCGGTCGGGCCTTCTGGATTTGTGGCCCCCCGGAACGCAGCGATCGTGGGAATTCCGGCGTTGCACGATGGTCAGCGGATCGGCTGCCGGCGGCGAGCCTATAATTGAGTGCGGGGCATCCCGTCAGTGTCTCCGGTCCGAATGACGCCCCGTGTTGGCGGCGGTGCCGTTGCTTTTCCTCTTTTCCACGGCATCGCCGCTGTTGTGTTGGGCCGGCGGGTTGGTGGAATCGGGCGAGGGGGTCATAGCTGTCGGTCGAGGCGGCGGTATTGGATGGCTTCGGAGACGTGCTCGGGGCGGATCGAGTCGGAGTCGGCGATGTCGGCGATGGTTCGGGCCACGCGGAGGATCTTGTCGTGGGCCCGGGCGCTGAGGCCCAGCTCGGTCATTGCCTGGCGCAATAGCGCTTCGCCGCTGGAATCGAGTTTGCACGACCGCCGCAACTGGCGCGGGCGCATGCGGGCGTTGAGCATGGTCGAGTCGCCGTCGAAGCGGTGCTTCTGTTGCTCTCGGGCAGCCAACACCTGGGTGCGCATCGTTGCACTATCGGTGCCCGACCGGTCGTCGCGCAACTGGCGGTAGGGCACAGCAGGCACCTCGATGTGGATGTCGATGCGGTCGATCAACGGGCCGCTGATGCGAGACAGGTATTGCTCGATCTGCCTGGGCGAGCATTTGCAGGGCCGGCGGGGGTCGGTGAAGTAGCCACACGGGCAGGGGTTCATCGCGGCGACCAGCATGAACCACGCGGGAAACTGCACGCTGCTGTGGGCACGGGCGATGGTGACCACGCCGTCTTCGAGCGGCTGGCGGAGCGTTTCGAGCGCCTTTCGGGGGAACTCGGGGAACTCGTCGAGGAATAGGATTCCATGATGGGCCAGCGAAACCTCGCCGGCCGTCGGAATGGTTCCCCCGCCCACCAAGGCCGGTGCGCTGGCCGAGTGATGCGGCATGCGGACCGGTCGCGTCGCCAGCAGCGAGGTGCCGGCGGGCATTTGCCCAGCGGCCGAGTAGATTCGCGTGGTCTCGAGCGACTCGGGCAAACTCAGGGGCGGCAGGACGGTTGGCAGGCGTCGGGCGAGCATGGTTTTGCCGGCGCCGGGCGGACCGATGAGCAGAATGTTGTGCCCGCCCGCGCCGGCGACGGTGAGGGCTCGTTTGACGGGCTCCTGGCCGCGAACTTCGCCGAAGTCGACGTCGTAGCGCGACGCATCCTGAAACACCTTGTCGAGGTCAACGGTGGCTGGTTCCAGATCGAGTTGTGCGCTGATGAAGCCGACGGCCTGTGTGAGTGACTCGACCGGAATCACCTCGATGTCGGTGACGACGGCTGCCTCGTCGCCATTGGCCCGCGGCACGATCACCCCCCGGAGTCCGCGGTGGCGGGCGAGCATGGCCATCGACAGGGCTCCCTTGACCGTCCGCACGCGCCCGTCGAGGGCGAGCTCGCCGGCGACCAGGTAGTCTTCGGTTACATCGCTGGTTATGCCGCCATCGCCGAGGAGAAGCCCGAGAGCGATTGGCAGGTCGAAGGCCGGGCCTTCCTTGCGGAGATCGGCAGGGGCGAGGTTGACGAGCGTCTTGGTCTTGGGGAACCCGAAGCCGCTGTTGATCATCGAGCTGCGGACGCGGTCGACGGATTCCTTGACGGCCGGGTCGGGCAGGCCGACGATCGTTGTATGGGTGAGCCCGCGGCCCGAGACGTCGACCTCCACCTCGCAGGCCACCGCCTCGATTCCCACCAGCGCCACGCTATGAAGCCGAGCTAACACGCCCGGATTCTAGCCGGTGGATGGGGCGCGTCGCAAGTGTTTTGGACTCATTTGGCCGGAGTTTCGCTAGCCCCAGAATAAGCGATCTCCGATCGCGTTTCGCACAGGAAAAGGCCTTCAAGCGGCGGTATACTGTAGTTTGATAGAAAACAACACCCGCCGGCAAGGAGGCCTTTCAAGTGAAGCATTCTA